>Ga0209426_1000506_pt1 | contig 38215 bp, 35 predicted proteins | sample Deesub1362B_J571_FD_187697 | JGI IMG/M metagenome (GOLD analysis project Ga0209426, IMG submission 187697) | Deep oceanic, basalt-hosted subsurface ecosystem from Juan de Fuca Ridge flank, Pacific Ocean, CORK Borehole 1362B_J2.571 (SPAdes)... ...
CTTCAATTACATCCCTTTGAGGATGATTCTCTACATCATGTATATACCTCATAAGCCAATTATAACCACGAAAATAACTCCTAAGATAGATCTGACGCAATTTTAATCCTTTCCTTTTCCCTCAAGGGAGTCCAATATGTTTTTGAACTTTTGCAGCTTTCTTAAAAATACATCTTCTCTATTCCATTCTTTAATGTTAATTAAGATATAATCAGCTTAAAGTTGTTTTCTGAAAAAATTTGATTTTGTATTTTTCTTTGCTATTATAATTAATAATGTTACGCGGTGATGAATTCTATAAATCAAAATAGAAGTGAAGTTAAAATGGAAGAATATAGCCCATATTTAATAGGCGAGATAATGCCTTTGAGAATTGCAATATTATCCAAAAAAAGGAGTTAAATTATGAACTTTATTAAAAAACATCTTCTATTTGTGAGTACTCTTTCAGGAGCTATTTTGGGTTACATATTTCTTCATCCTTTTGCAAGGATAATAAATGCATTCTTTCATAGGCACCCAGAAGGGTACATACACCTTCACTGGCATGACATTTTAGGCACTTTTATGGATTCTTTTGATCCTATACATTGGCCAAATGCCCTTTCCTTTATTGTTTTATCTGGATTAACAGGTTACTTTTTCGGAAAAACAATATATGGATATAAAACTATTAATGAACAACTTGAGAAATTCTCTATAATTGGCATTAAGGCATCCAGTATCCTTCATGATTTAAACAATCCTCTTACTGGAATAATTGGGTATGTAGAGTTAGTTAGGAGTAAGATTGAAGATCCTAAGCAAATTAGCTACTGTGAGAAAATAGAAGAAGAGGCAACACGCATTTCAAAAATGATAATGGATATCAAGATGCTAGCACAAAGTAAGAAAAAAATTGAATTATTAAAAACACCAACTGATCTTAAATTGTTTCTAAAAAATATCATTTCCAAGATGACTCTTCATTGCGATGTACAGATTGACTCGAAATTAAAAGGACAAGTTTCAATAGATAAGGATTACTTTGAAAGAGTTCTTTGGAATTTGATTAAGAATGCAAATGAAGCATTAGAAATGACCAAGAATCCTAAGATAGAAATATCTATAACTGAATTAAATAATTATGTTATTATTTGCATTAGTGACAATGGGCCTGGTATACCTAAAAAATTATTAAAGAATCTATTCAAATTAGGACAAACTTTTGGAAAAAAAGGTGGAAGTGGAATTGGATTATATAATTGTAAAGAAATGGGTGTATGGTTTCCGTATTTTCAACAAAAACAAGAAGTTACAAGATAGAGACAGGGTCTTCCGAGACGGATGGAGCCGTAGTTTTAAGTGAATTTAAGTTATTTTATGTAAAAACTTGAAATTTATTTGAAAAAATTGGAGAGGAATTTATTATCTGAAACCGGAGGAGAACGATGGATATACTGGAGGAAGTAAAAAGAATTCTGTCTTTTAATGAAGAGCCAGAGAAGAAAACTTTAGATTTAAACGTCGAATCTAATGCTTTAGACAGAGGAAAGTTGAAGGAGATTTGGGAAAGCGTGAAAAATAAGGATTTTGAAAAAAGAGAACCTCAAAATCAGGGGGTTTCGGAGGAGGAAAACCAGGAAAATGGGGATTTTGAAGAAAGAAAAGGTTATTCTCTTTCAGAGTTAGCTGAGGAAGAAAAGTTATTGACTCATGTAGAGAGAGTGGTATATGGCAACCCACTGAGGTGGTCTGGGGAAATAAACAAACCAGAGTCTGTCAGATCCATTAAAAAAAGGAAAAAGAATAAGTTGGCAGCGAAAGCTAAGTTTAACATCATCTCAGAACGAGGCACGAATCGCCTCAATCTATGTATTCAAAAAAAGAAAAACGAAAGAAAGGTCTTAATAAAAGAAATTACTTTTAAGAATAAAAAATATACTGTAAAAATTGTAGGAAATTGGACTCACAAGTCCGCAATGTTAATGGATTTAATAGCACATAAATTTATGACTCAGAATGAGGAGCGCTATTTGGCAACGAGACAACCTCTTTTCTTTACAATAGAAGAAGCGCAAGAGGCTCTTGAATTGCTTTCTGAGAAGAAGATTTTGAAAGAGTTGTGGGAAGAGTTTCCTACAGTTGAGCTAACGGATTCTGAGATTAGGAGAATCTCCGGGCTACCTCTGTCAACAAGAGAAATCCATGAGATTGTATGGGACATGGTGGGGACCGTGATTGAAGCGACTTTTCCTTGTTCTAAATCCTAAAACTGGGAAATATGATATGGTGGGGATATTGTCTAATCCATTTGAAGTGATATTCAAAGAAACTAATAGATTTTATCCACGATGGAAAAATCCCAAATACAAAAAAGAAAGGAAGTATAAATTTATCTTCTGCACTCCCTGGGGATTAATGTTCATACATAATTTGCTTTGCCATCAGATGGATTTCTATAATCCTGCACTTTACCAGTGTAGAGCAGGCGCTCAACTCCTCTTTAGAGCCATCGCCTCAAGTAATTTTTCCACATGGAGAAAACTTAACACTATGGCGAGTTTTGCTGGTGTTACTGTCAAAAATGTTAGTGATAAGCAAAGAATCATTGAGAGCTATCTCAATGAATTAGAACAGAAAAATCTAATCGGTAGCTGGGAAAAGAAAGGCAAAGGGAGAAAGGCTCAATATTGGGTAGCTTTTAAAAAATAAACAACTCTTTTTAAAAGGAGTAAACAAAACAATTTATCTACTTACCTCTTTTCTGTTTACCTACTCTTTCTGAAATAGTAGATAAAAAGCAGAAGAGAATTTAGTTTTTAATCTGATTTTATCTAATTTTTAATCCGATTTTATCTAATTTTTAATCCGATTTTATCTAATTTTTTCTTACCGTTTTTTAGCTATAAATAATTGAAAATAAATCAATTCTGCAGATTCTTGGGGCTCTCGAAAGATATTCTTTAAAAAGCATTTATTCTAATTTTTCTTTTTAAAGAATATTTAATAGTTTCTTATCCTTTCCATCTAAATTTTACTAAAGTAAAATTTATCTGGAAAGGGTGCGAGCACCAGCGAATTTTTTAAATCTTAAAGAGGATATCAGAGAAAAAGAGAAGAGATTTGATGCTCAGCTGGTTTAGTGGATTGAAAAGGAGACTCCGTCATTCCTCAGCTTATCCAAAAGGAGATGAACATTGGTATGGTAGAATATAAGTAGAGAAGAGAATGAGAAAAGGAGGTTAAAATGAATGAAAAAGAATTATTAGAAAAGATAACAAAAGAGTTGAGTAGAATTGCTGGTGTTCTGGAATCGGAACTTCGGGCAATAGTTTTAGCATTAGGGAGGCTGAATAACACGATTAGAAGTATAAAGGAAGAGGAGAAGCAGGATGGAAACAACGGCTTCAATGACTTTCTCTCTGAAAGCTGAGAAAGAGGAGGAGAGAAATTTAGTTTTGGTTCAGTATGGTTAAGTGGATTGAAAGAGGAAGCCTCGTCACTTCCCGCCAGCCTTCCAGGAGACTGAAAACCCGTATGGTATAATAAAAATGGAGAGAAAATGTGAAAAATTTAAAATAGGAGGAAGAAAAATGGAAAAGAATAACATTTGGTTAGACTACTGCGAGGGAGTTCCTTTTACTTATTGTTTGTCCAAAAAAAGAAAACTGATTGCACTCGAGATCCAGCCAATAAACGAGAATTACTTTATTGGTTTTACACCATTAGTAGAAGGAGAGGGTGCTTACTATATTAGGAGAGGAGGGGCAAAGCCTCCTATAATTCCTTCACAGGCTGAAGAAGAGCTCTCTAAAATTGAGGATGGTAAAGTTATATTGTATTTTGACGATGGGTCGGTGGATGAATTTAAGACGACAGCGGAGTTTTGGAATATGGTGAAAAGAATAAAAAGATGAGAAGTATGTTTTGTTGGAGCCAATAAAAATGAGAAAAGGAATGAGGAAAGCAATTAGGATTATTTCTCTTATTGGTTCTATTGGTAGTATATTTGGATTGATTACTCTTATTGTTCGATTCTTCTCACAGATAAAAGGTTTTTTGCTTCAGAGAGAAGTTACTTATTTTGTTTTCATTTTTGTTTGCCTTGTTCTGGTAGGAGTTATTATTGTTATGGGGCTGAGTTTGTTAAAAGTAAAGAAAAGGAGTTTAGAAATAGAGAAGGGATTGAAAGAGTTACAAAAGCTCGGAGATCTTGATAAAGAAGCAAAGAAAGTTGGGTTTGAGGAAATTTATAATGAGTGTGTTGAAGACTATTTCAGAGTTCTTGATTATATTGCAAATCAGCCAAAAGGTGAAATTGCAGGTCCTAAGCTCAAAAATTATTATAGAAGATTCGATAAAAACAATGCAGATTTCAATACGATGATAAATGATTTAGTTAAGCGGAAACTTATCAGCGGGACCCCTGTTTGGTTTTTGAAGGAGCTAATGGAAGGGTGGAAAATAACTTCCAAGGGCTTAGATTTTAGAAAGTATTACAAGAAGCAACAGAAGGTAGATAAAATCAATTTATCAAAAGGACCAAAGTCAAAGTAAGGCGTAGTTCTAACAGTGTCTCCTCTTAGAAGATTAAAGGAGAAAAAGAAATTAAAAAACGAGCAATAGCTACCTCATGGGTTTTCCTCTCCGTTTCCGTAAATCACAAAAATAAGTCGAAAACGGCGCGCTGAGGACCACAGTCGGTGGCGGGAGTAATATTAATTTATAATCCCAGGATAATCCACTTAATTAAAATTTTAAGATTTTCACCTATCTTGTCTTCTTTAGCAAAGATTAAGAAGAAAAAAATATTCTTTATTTTCAACAATTTACAAAAACCTTTGAAAAAAGACTTGACCTTTTCTTAATTTTTATTTATATTTTAATTGAGATGCGGACAAAACTCGAACATATTCAAATGAGATATGAAACGAATAATAAACAAATAAGAAAAAAGACAAGAAGAGATAATAAAACAATAATAAAAAATAAGGGGGGTTTAAAATGAAAAGAAATACTATGAAAAAACTTATTATCTTTTCGAGCCTACTTCTATTGATTTTTGGAATAGGCTTTTCTCAAGGAAAAGAAGTAGCATTCAAGGATTACAATGGCTATGAATGGGATAAATTTACGCTTGGAATGAAACTTGGCTTTGTTGTCGGGTTTTTTATTGGGATACAAACATGTGAAAACCAAATAAGTTTTTTATATAGTATAGAAAAGGATGAAAAACTTAAAAAAGGTCTGGGCATGACTTACACTACGATACGTTTATCTTACGACATAGCAGGAGTTAGATTTGGACAATTAGTAGATGGAACTGATGAAGTTTACAGGGACTATGCAAATAAACATATCCCAATTTACGAAATACTTCCTTTAGTCGCTCAAAGGGCAAGAGGTGAAATTGATAATAAAAAAATGGAATCAAGACTACAATCATTAAGAAAAAAATATTCTGGGAAATAAATGACGGAGGTGTAGAGAAATGAAAGAAAGAGAAACTGGAAAACGAAGATCAGGAAGACCTAAAAAACCTGATAAACCGAAAACCTATGACCCAACCCGAATAAAATATTTAACACCTGAGCAATTAGAAAAATTGTGGAAGGTGATGGATAAAAACAAACGCGATAAAACAATGTTTCGCCTAATGTATGCTTTCGGATTAAGAGTTTCTGAATTGGTGAATTTGAAATTGGAGGATATTCTCTGGGACTCGCAACAAATAAGAGTCCCAAGGGTAAAAAGTGGTGTTCCAAGGGTCTGGGACGTGCCCGATAAGCTGTTTAAACTTTTAAAGCAATGGGTGAGAGAAAGAGAGAAGTTGGATAATGCTAAGGAAAATCCCTATTTGTTTATAACAGAATACTCTGGGAAAAGTAGCCCAATTGACAGGAATACGGTACAGTGGCTTTTCAGACATTTCGTGAAGAAAGCAGGGATAGGAAACTGGAACACCTTTTCAGTTCACTCCCTTAGGCATTCCCTTGGAGTCCATTTAGCAAGCGACCCGGCTGTTCCCTTGGAATACATTAAGCAACGGCTTGGTCATAAGTCGATTTTGAGCACACAAATCTACATGGACTTGGTTGGAAGAGAGAGGAAGGAGATTGATAGGAAGATTGAGCAAAATGGGACATTGAGATTGTGAGAGAGGAAGGAAATGGAATTAAAGGATTTATGTCTGGCATACAGGGATGCAAAAACAGAAGAGGAGAAGACAAAGTTTGGTGAATTAATTGTCGAGGACCTCAAACCACAGATGACCAAAGCATGGGGAAAGAGTCTTATTGGATTTTGTGAGAAGGATGAGTTTTTCTCAGAATGTTGGGAGGAAATAAAGAAGAAACTTGAAAATCCTCAAACGGAAGTTCGCTCCTCAGGTGAAGTGGCAAGGCTTTTTGAAATGTGCTTTGAAAGCAGGGCTTGGAAAATCATACGAAAGCGAATTGGAGAACAGAAAAAACAAAAAGAGTACTTGGAGAGACTTGAAGCGAGGAAACCGACCCAAGCGGAGATAAAGTCGAGACAGGAGAGGAGACTGGATGTTAGAGTGGATCGAACTTTAAAGAAGGAGAGAATTGATGAGCTTGTTGAAAAGCATGGTTATGGAGAGGAAGAAAAAGAAACCATTGAGGCGATACTTGGTTGGAAGAGGAAGGTTGCTGTGTTACTCAGAAAGCTTGGCACTAAGAAGGCTGAGAAAGCAGAGGAAGAGATTAGTTGTTTAGGAGAAGAAGACATGAATTGGGAGGAGCTTTATTGGGATCTGCGGAATAAATTGATGGAGAAAAAAGGGGAAAAGATAGAAAAGGAGGTTCTTAAAGCGGTTTACAAAGCGATAGGAAAGAAGAGAAGACGAAAATCAAAAATTTAAAAATTTTAAGTTTTCCTGCCTGTTTAGCTTCTTAAATTGAACATCTCATAATCCTGCCTTTTGTAACTTATTGAAAATAAAGAAGTATAAAGGATAAAAATTTTTATTTTTGCGGGTATTGTATATTATGGAGGGTTTGTTAAGGAGGTTACAAGATGGGAAAAAAATTATTAGAGCAGATTAAAGAGGAAACTCCAGAGCTCTATAAGGTTATTTTGGAGGAGTTGGAGGAAGAGAGAAAAAGCGATCTGCCCCTTGTGCCAGTAATTAAACCGATGTATGAGCAGCTACTCAGCGTTTGTAAGTTTATCAGATTATTAATCAATCGGTTGATTTTAGCCGGAAAGATGGTTGAGACTGGACGATTTGCGACTGAGGTGTTGCTAAAGGACGAAATACGAGAAAATGAGAATTTACAGAATTTGGTTGAACAGATGAGAAAGATGGAGGAATTTGCTTATAGATTGGAAAGGGATAATGTAGGTGGATTTTTCAGTGAGCAGATTCAAAAATTCGAAAATTACATTACGATGTTGGAGGAGATGGAAGAGGAGTTAAAGAAAGCAGAAGAAGAAAAAGAAGATGAGTAATAGAGTGGTCTATATTCAAAGTCATTGTCTTTACCTCCTTCTTGTCAGATTTTTGGAGGAAGAAGAGGAAGAGGGAGCATTATATCCCTCTTCCGGCTTTTAAAAAGGGAGAGTGAAAAATGGCTAAGAAGTTAATCGAGCTTTTTGAAGACACGAGACTCACAATTGTTGAAGATAAAAAAGAGTCCGGTTTAATGCGGGCTAAGGTAATGTGGCAAAAGGCTGGCGTGGTGAATCGAAATGGGCGATTTTATCCGAAGAAGTTATTACAGCGGGAAATTGAACGATTAAACGAGAAGGCTAAACAAAAGGAATTGTTTGGTTTCAGCTTCCACCCAAAGACAGCCTCAGGCGACGATATAACAGACATTTCCTTCAGAATTGATAGGCTGTGGATGGAAGAGGACGGTAGTTGTTTCGGTGAAATTTCGATTTTACCAACATCGAAAGGCAAGGATTTGGGGGAAGTTTTGAGGCACGGCACAGTTGGAGCAAGTTCGAGAGGCACAGGCTCCACAAAATTGGAGAAAATAAAGTTGAATGGTAAAGAAGTGACAGCCGAAGTCGTTCAGGACGACTATCGGCTGATAGCATTCGATTTAGTGCTCGGTCAGTCGGTACCGGAGGCGAAAGTGTTGGCTGTATATGAAAAAGCCTCTGTTTTCAGAGAGAATGAGGAGGACGATTTCGATTCTCTGGTTAAATTTTATGAAGAGGAGCTGGAACTAATTTCTAAACTACACGATGCTTATTCAAAGGCCGGAATTGACACCAGAAAATTTTGTCCAGCGGAGGTCGATTTTCTGATTGATAATCTGGGGGCTGAGGATGAGAAAATTGAAGGTGAGGAGGAAGAAAAAATGGATGAGATTCATACATCGAAACTCTATAAGTGGCGTGAGGAGCTTAGGAATAGAGGGAAAGAGGCGAAGGAGAACGCTATTGATAGTGACCTCTTGAAAAAGATTGATTTCGTTTCAGGTAAAAAAAGGGAATTTCAGAAACCAAAACCCCGGACAAGTCCTCTCAAAGTGGATGGTGATTTTGTAAAAGCAATGAAATTTGCAGGAATTCGGATGGTTCTTGCAAAGGATAGAGATAGGGAAACTGATGATGGAGGTGAGAAAGATGGCAAAAAAAGCTAAATATAGAAAATTTGTCACTGGTCAGGATCTGGGTAAAAAAACAAAACTCCCTAAGACCGGTGGCTCTGGGCAGCGGTATATAGAACCAAAAACCATCAAACCCAGCACTCAGGATAAACACCCGAACTACCGGGGCTGGGCTGGGAAGTTGGACAAAATGCAGAGAAGGAGAAGAAATGAACAACCAGCTAAATGAATTTGAAAAAGGGAAGTTATTGGAAGCATTGAAACGTGAGTCTAAACTTTTGGAAGATGGCAGGATAGCTACCTTGCTCAGGTTTGATTTTCTGGTTTCGAGTGCAAGGTTGCAGTTTGATAAAGAATTAAGAAAAAAGCAGCTATTGGAGTTACACGACGAGCGGAAAATTAAGATTTTGGATGTATTTCAGTCTAAGTGTGCTGGGGATGCTCTGAATCCACATCCGTGGCTCGCAATTCAAGTCGGGTTTTGGGGGTGGCAGGAGTTTAAGCGCTTTTCTGATGATTCAAGTGAGCAACAACAAAGAATATTGACGAATTCGATTGCGTACACCAAACGAATCTATTGGTTTGATGAAAAACCTTGGAAGGGAGGCAACACGGCGATAGCAAAAAAATGGGAGGAATTTGACAAAGGCTTTCAGAAACAGAAGCAGGAGGCGCTTGATGCTTTTTATAGATACAGACCTTAAGAACCCAGCAATTCTCTCTACTGCGTTGGGAGTTTTGATGTCAAGATTGTCTTCGTTCAGGACTTTGTCCTTGTCTCAAGCTGGACACAGAGGGAAATACTCGGACGCCAGAGGCGGCAAGTTTTAGGAGGGGCTTCGACCCCTTCCGTTTTTCTATTCTAAGGGAGTGTAGGGATGGATAAAAAATGTCAATTTATCAAGTCGAATGGTGAAAGATGTAAGGCGTTTGCTACTAAGGAAAGTGGATATAAATATTGCTTCTTTCATTCGCTTTCAGATGAAAAACGACAGGAGTTGATTGAGAAAAGGAAACAAGCGGTAAAAGACTTTTCTTTAAAGTCCGAACAAGGAGTTCTACGACTTTTAGCTAAGTTAATTTTTGATGTATTCGAGGCAAATGATGGGTTGAGCATTGAGCGAGCCAAAACAATTGGTCTCTTATTGGATAGATATTTGAAAATCAAGTCAGAGAAAACAAAGAGAGAGCAAAAAATTAGACAGTTAGAAAGAGAGATTGAAGAGTTAAGGAAGGAGTTAGAGGAGAAATGAGTAGACTGGAAAGACTAAGAAAAGAGTTAGAAGAACTGAGGATTAAATCCAAACAAAAGAGTAAATCTATAACCAAAATCGACGAAAGTGGTTTTCCTAATAATGGTTACATTCCCACAGAAACCCAAAGAAAAGCGCATTTTTCGAAGGAAACTTATATCCTATTTGGTGGTGCAATGGGAGGAGGAAAAAGTGCGTGGTTGGTTAATGAAGCAATAAGGCTATCGTTAAAATATCCAGGAAATCGAGGATATTTATGCAGGCATGAGTTATCTTCTTTCAAGAAGACTACCCTGTTAGAGTTAGAAAAGTGGATTCCAATTGATTTAATCACAAAACACAATAAGTCAGAGAATTTTATTGAGTTTAAAAATGGTTCAAGGATTTACTATGGTGGTTTAGGTGACGATATTCGATCAATCGAAAGGTTGAAATCAATGGAGTTAGGCTGGTTCGGTATTGAGCAGGCGGAAGAAACAACTGAAAAATTTTTTCTGATGCTTGCTATAAGGTTGAGATTAAAAGTGCCAGGGATTAAGTATAGAGGATTGCTGACAGCTAATCCCTCTCCCAATTGGGTACGGAGTCGCTTTGTAGATAAAAAATTAAATAATCATATTTTCATACCCAGTTTCGTGAAAGATAATCCCTTTTTGCCGTCAGACTATGAAGAGAGATTGAAAGAGGTTTTGCCAGAAGAACTGGTCGAAGTTTGGTTAAAAGGCGATTGGAACGCAATATCTTCAGAGAATAATGTTTTTGCTTTTGATAAAGTTATAGAGGCTATGAGGAGACAAAAAGAAGTGGAGGGGCAGGTGATTTTCTCCTGTGATCCGGGCAGATATGGTTCTGACGAAACAGTAATTGTGAAACGGTCGGGGAACTCGTTTGAGTTTGTCTGGGTAAAGAGAAAGTGTTCAACGATGGAGATTGCTGGCAAGTTAGTTCAGTTAAAAAACGAGTATCCAGAAGCAAAGATTTTCGTGGATTCAATTGGTATAGGGGCAGGAGTTGTCGACAGATTGAGGGAACAAGGAATTCCGGTAGTAGAAGTGGTTAATTCTGCTAAGCCAAGGAATCCGAAAAAGTTTAAAAATAAGAGAGCAGAAAATTACTGGAAACTGAGGGAAATATTAGATGAAGTTGCTTTGCCTAATGATGAGAAATTGAAAGCACAAATGCTGTCTATTCGATATAGGATTCTCAGTGATGGATTAATTCTTATAGAGTCCAAAGAAGAATTAAAGAAGAGGGGCTTACCCTCACCTGATAGACTCGATGCAATTGTGAACTCATTTGATTTGGATGCCGAAAGAGGAAAGTTGTCAACGCTAAAGGAAAAGGAATATCTTTTGCCTCGAAAAGTTGCCTGGAAGGGTGATGAGAGAGAAAAAATTTGCCGGGATTTTGACCTCTGGGTGGCTGGAAACAATTACAGGGAGGTTGGATAACACGAAAATGAGAAAGATTCTTTTGAAATCTTTGTATAAAAGGTTTTTTCGAAAAATAAATAATAAAATATTCACTGACCCGAGATCTTTTTTTATACGTAAATTTCAAAAGAATTTTCATAAAGATTTGGCTTCACCTGTACTGGTTTTAGCGATCAACCCTGGGGTTGATATAAATTTTGGCAAAATTTTGGCCTTGAGACCCTACAGTCGGAGTACTAAAGGGCTGGCCGGATGAATTTAGAAAGGATGAGAGGAGTTAGTTATTAGTTCGTTGGATAATCAGTTAGACGGTTAGTTAGACGGTTTTGAATGGACGGTGGAGGGGAAGCAGAGGCTACAGCCTGGGGCTACAGCGCATAGTTTTTTATAAATACAAGGGAAAGGGTGCGCACCCTTCCTTTTATTAAGCAGAGACAGTTTCTCATCATGTGGGAGCTGTCCTCTGCTTTCAAAGAAACTTAAATTTTTTGAAAGAATTTTTCTAAACTTTTTGGAATTTCAGAATATATAATATATGGAGGGACAAAAAATGTCCTGTAATGTAATGTATTGTGATGTCGTGTGCTGTGATGTGATGTGCTGTAGTGTGACGTAATGTAATGTCATTTGCGAGGGAGGGGCATCCTCTCTCGCACTAAGATAAAAAGTAGAAAGTAGGAGAAAAATGAGAGTAGTAATAATTTGGCGAGGGGTTCATATCAGTGAGCGAGTGGTTGACTGTAAAGGAAGCAGCAGAACATTTAAAAACTCATCCACAAACAGTCTACTCACTGGTAAGAAAAGGGGAAATTCCTTTTGTGAAAATAAAGGGACTGGGATTGAGATTCAATAGAGATGAAGTTGATGACTGGATGAAAAAACAAGCTATTCCTCATATTCCAAAAAATCATTTGAATTTCTTCCAAAGAACCAATAAAATAAATTTCGAAGTTGAGGATGAGGAAGTTAAAAATTTGGAGGACGGGATGGGTAAGCGCTATAAGTGCGCATATGGTTCCATCACCGTCCGGAAGACCAAAAAGGGATTTCCACGGTTCTACTCTTTCTTCCAAATCGATGGCAAAAGATATGAGCAAGTATTAAAAGGAGCATGGACATTGAGAGAAGCACTCCAAGCACACTACAAATTAGTTGAACAAGTTTTCCGACAAAAATATGGATTGACCGATGCACCCGTTATCAGGATGGGAAAAAGAGAAGAGAGAAAAAAGGACTGCATTACTTTTGAGGAGTTTGCCACAATTTACTTGGAGCGTTATGCGAAGACGAATAACCGAGGATGGAAAAACAATCAGACTCATGTGGAAGTATTGATGAGGTTTTTTGGGAAGAAGCGTTTATCTGAAATTACTGGCTTGGACGTAGAGAATTTAAAAAGACGGTTGAAAAAGCGAATGACTCTTGCCACAGCAAATAATTACTTGAACACTTTGAGCCGGATGTATAACCTTGCGGTTGAATGGGGCTACATTAGCGAAGCTGAGAAACCAAAAATCCAGAGATTTAAGACTGGTGATGTGATTAGAGAAAAGATTCTAACAGAAGAAGAGGAAAAGCGGTTACTGGAAGCATGCAGGGCGGATCTCCGACCCATTGTCTTAACTGCTCTCTATACTGGAATGAGACAAGGTGAAATTTTGAACTTAGAGTGGCATCAGATTGATCTAAAGGAAAAGGTAATCAGGGTGGAAAAGACAAAAACTGGGAAAATTCGCCCTGTGCCTTTATGTGATTTACTACTTAATATGTTTCGGAAATTAAAAACTGAAAATAGACATACTGGGTGGGTGTTTATTAATCCTAATACTCAGAAGAAGTATACCTCTATTCAACATCCTTTTGAGGAGGCAAGAAAGAAGGCTGGACTCGATGGCTTGCGATTTCATGATTTAAGACATACTTTTGCCACGAGACTCCTTCAAAGTGGAGCTGATTTGTCAGTTGTGAAAGAAATTTTAGGACACCGTGATATTGTGATGACTCAGCGTTATCTCCATGCGTCAATGCCACATAAGTTTGCGGCGGTGAATCAGATGGTTGAAGGAAGACTTGAAAATAACTTGAAAGTAATTTTAAAATCAATAGCTTGAAAGATGTTTTTTATAATTGTAAAGAAATTGTAGAAGCGCACGGTGGAAAAATTTGGATTGAATCAAAGGTTAATGTAGGAACAAAAGTATTTATTAAAATTCCAAAATAAAAAATAGTAATTCAAGAATCAAAAATGAAATATGATTTTAAAATTTGACTATAAGTTTATTATATGGTATATAGCTTTTTCGTATTCAAAATTAAATTGAATTTGAGGTTCAAGAGGTAAAATGGACTTCAGTAACTTTACAATTTATATCGTATTTGTCGGATTTATTGGTCTTGCTTTAGCATTAATAGTTTACTTTTTAGTAAAAAAAGCTCCTACTGGAACTGAAAGAATGAATTATCTCTCTGAGATTATTCATGCAGGCTCAATGGTGTTTCTACGAAGAGAATATTCAATAATTTCCATTTATATTATTGTCCTTTTTTTCATTTTATGGAAATTATTTTCAATATATACAAGTCTTGCTTTTTTTACAGGTGCAATTTGCTCAATGCTTGCAGGCTTCATTGGTCTAAAAGCTTCCACGCGTTCAGCTGTAAGAACTACCCAAGCTGCAATTTCAGGGGGAATGCCTCAAGCTTTAGCAATGGCTCTACAAGGTGGATCAGTAATGGGACTTTCTGTTGCCTCACTTGGTATTATAGGACTTGGAATTTTTTTCTTTTTCTTTAAGGATCCAAAAATTATAAATGGTTTTGCAATGGGCGCAAGTTCTATTGCTCTATTTGCAAGAGTTGGAGGAGGAATTTTCACAAAAAGTGCTGATGTTGGAGCTGATTTGGTTGGAAAAGTTGAAGCAGGTATTCCTGAGGATGATCCAAGAAATCCTGGAGTAATTGCTGACAATGTTGGAGATAATGTTGGAGATACTGCAGGAATGGGAGCTGACTTATTTGAGTCCTATGTTGGTTCAGTTGTAGCAACTATGGCAATTGGAGCAACTTTTACTCACTCTGTTTTAAAATATATGACTCTGCCTTTAATACTTATAACAATTGGTTTGTTATCCTCAATAATTGGAGTTTTCTCAATTCATCTTTTAAAAAGAGCAAAACCTCAATCTGCTCTCAGAAATGCAACTTATATAAGTGGTATACTTTTTATACTGGGTTCTTATTTTTCAATAAATTTTGTCACTCATGAAATTAAATTTTTCTGGGCTGTTCTTGCTGGTCTCCTCGCAGGAGTTCTAATAGGACTTGAAAGCGAACTCTTCACTTCTGGTCCTCCTATTCGGGCCATAGCTCAAAGTGCTTTAAGTGGAAAAGCTACTGTTATAATTACAGGATTTGCTGTGGGCTTTGAAAGTACCGTGCTTCCATTACTTACAATTGTTGGAGCAGTATTTTTAGCCTATAAATTTGGAGGTCTGTATGGAATTTCTCTTTCAGCAGTTGGAATGCTTTCAACCATTGGCATTGTAATGTCCACTGATTCTTATGGACCAATTGCTGATAATGCTGGTGGAATTGCTGAAATGTCAGGTGTTGGAGAAAAAATTAGAAAAATAACAGATGAGCTTGATGCAACAGGAAATACAACTGCGGCAATTGGAAAAGGTTTTGCTATAGGCTCTGCTGCTTTAACAGCACTTGCCCTATTTTCCGCTTATCAAAAAACAGTTGGACTCTCTTCCATTAATCTTATAGAAGTGGATACTGTTACTGGTTTACTTATAGGGGCATTAATGCCATTTATAATAACCGCATTAACAATGAAATCAGTTGGAAAAACAGCTAATAAAATGGTAGAAGAAATTAGAAGACAGTTTAAAGAAATTAAAGGTCTCCTTAAAGGTAAAACAGAACCTGATTATAAAACATGTATAGATATTGTTACTAAAGGTGCTTTACTTGAAATGGCTTTTCCAGGATTTATTGCTATAACTGTTCCTATTGCTATTGGAGTATTAATTGGGCCTCAGGCACTTGGAGGATTTTTAGCTGGTGCTATTTCCACAGGTGTTCTTCTTGGATTATTCATGGTAAATGCAGGAGCTGCTTGGGATAATGCAAAAAAGTTAATAGAAAAAGGAATGTATGGAGGAAAAGGAAGTGAAAGTCATGCAGCTGCAGTTGTGGGTGATACTGTAGGAGACCCTCTTAAAGATACTGCTGGTCCTTCCATGAATATTTTAATTAAATTAATGGCTGTTGTATCCTTGGTTTTTGCTCCCCTGCTTCTTTAATTCTGTCTTAATCTTACCTTACATGAAGTTGAATTTTCGATTAGATTATGATATTGATTAAAAATCAAAAATGAAATTAATAAAAGATAGACCTGCTCTTATAGTTATATCTCTTATCTTTTTATTCTTTTTGAGTTTTTCTCTTTTTATAAATCTTCCTGCAATACAGAGAAACTGGCTTTTCTCTGATGAAGCTATTTACTATATTATGACCCAAAGTATTGCTTATGATGGTGATATAACCTATACAAAAAAAGATCTTTACCGATTCTGCCAGGATTTTTCAGCACCCCAAGGAATATTTCTCAAAAAAACAGAAAAAGGTGAAATTTTTTATGCGAAGTCCTTTGCTTACCCACTTTTTGCTGCTCCCTTTGTTCGAATTTTCAACTATCACGGGTTTTTTGTATTCCATTCGATTCTTCTTCTTCTCATTATGTTAATGGGTTATTTCTTTTTGTCTATAAAAAATTCATCAACAATTTCCTTAATCTATTTATTTACCTTTTTATTTGCTTCAATTGCAATTATTTACTTCATCTGGATAACTGCTGAATTTTTCAATTTTTTCCTTGTTTTCACAATTATCTTTCTTTTTGTCTATAAAATTAAATTAAAAAATCAGAACGAGAATTCTTTTATTAGAAAATTTCTTAAATCTGACTATTCTGACTATATTGCTTCCCTTTTGGCAGGGATTGCAACCTTTTCAAAACCACCTAATATAGTCCTTATCGGACCTATTTTTATTTATTCTTTAATAAAAAAGAAATGGTTAAAATCCTTTATAATCCTCATGATTTTCCTTGCCACTGTTCTTTCCTTTTTTGGACTTAATTATCTTCTCACATCAGATTGGAATTATATGGGAGGTGAAAGAAAAACATTTTACTTTCGTTTTCCTTATGAAAAAGAAGGATATACTTTCGAATCCTTAGGACACATAATGACCTCTGAAAATTATTTTCAAGCACATCCTATTTCTTTAAAAATTGTGGTTTCCAATTTCTTTTATTATTTCTTTGGTAGATTTTCTGGAATTATTTGGTACTTCTTCCCTGCTTTTCTTGGACTAATTCTTTTTATAATAAGGAGAAAACATGTCTATCAGTGGCTAATTTTAGGAGCAATTTTAGCAGAGATACTAATTTACATCATTTTAATGCCTGATAATTATATAGGAGGTGGAGGAACTCTTGGAAATAGATATTTTCTCAATATTTATCCTTTATTTTTCTTCCTTCCTGGAATAATAAGAACGAAAAAGGAAATAATCGTAAGTTGGGTAATTGCAAGTATTTTCATATCTCAAATACTTATTACTCCATTTAAATCCTCCTCATATCCAGCTACGCATGGTAAAAAATTTCCTTATACTATATTACCTATTGAAAAAACTCTTATAAATAATTTACCTACAAATACGAATCCTTATGCATTTAAAGTGCCTTTCGGTATTGAGCCGAATAATTATGTTATTAATTTTCTTAATGATAATTTTCATAGAAAGCAGAGAAATGGTTTTTGGACCTTTGGTAATCATACTTGTGAATTTTTAATGAGAACTTTTCGTCCAATAAAAAAGATTATTGTAAAAGTAACAAATAATGGGAGATTGAAAAACAAAGCAATTATAAAAATTGATGGAAGAAAAAAAGTAATTAATCTCAGTGGTAAGGAACAAAAAGAAGTTGAATTTAATGTAGGCCCAGGATTTAAATTCGGAGGTTCTTATATTTATCATTTAAAAATTAAATCAATGAAAGGAGCAATTCCCTATTTTGAGAGTAAAAAGAGCAATGACCGGAGATTTTTGGGAGTATTCGTTGAAATAAGTATAATTTAAAAAACAATGTGTGGAATTTGCGGAATAATTCATGTTGAAAAATCTATTCCTCATTCTCTCATAAAATCAATGTGCGATACTATTTATCATAGAGGACCTGATGATGAAGGAATTTTTATTAAAAAAAATGTGGCACTTGGAGCAAGAAGACTCAGTATAATTGATTTAGTTACAGGGCATCAACCTCTTTCTAATGAAGATGAAAGTATATGGATTGCATATAATGGAGAAGTTTATAATTTTCCAGAACTTAAAGAAATTCTTGAAAAAAAGGGTCATAAATTCAAATCAAGAAGTGATACTGAAACAGTGGTGCACTGTTATGAGGAATGGGGTGAAGATTTTGTAAATAAACTGAGAGGTATGTTTGCTTTTGCAATTTGGGATGAAAAGCAAAAGAAATTAATATTAGTAAGAGATAGAATAGGGATAAAACCTCTCTATTACACTCTTTTGAAAGATGGAACATTAGTTTTTGGTTCTGAATTAAAAACACTTTTAAAGTATTCTGAAGTTGAAAGAGAAATTGATCCTGAAGCTTTGGATTTATTTTTAACTCTGGAATATATTCCTGCTCCATATACCATTTTTAAAAATATAAAAAAATTAAAAGCAGGACATATTCTTACATATCAGAATGGAAAAATTCAAATAAAAAAATACTGGGATATTGGGAAAGGAAATAATAAATTAAATATTAAAGACATAAATGAATACTGTGAGTATCTTTATTATCTTTTAAAGGAATCAGTTAAATTGAGATTAATAAGTGATGTGCCTCTTGGCTGTTTTCTAAGTGGAGGAATTGATTCAAGCACTATTGTTGGTTTAATGAGTGAGCTTGGAGTAAAACCAATTAGAACTTTCTCTATTGGATTTGAAGAAAGATCTTATAATGAATTAAAATATGCACGCATTATTGCTCAGAAATTCCAGACAGAACACCACGAGTTTGTAATAACACCAGAAATAATTGATTTAACAGAGAAGCTTGTGAATCATCTTGATGAACCTTTTGGGGATTTCTCAATTTTTCCAACTTATCTTGTTTCAAAAATTGCTCGTGACTATGTTAAAGTAATTTTATCAGGTGATGGAGGAGATGAAGTATTTGGAGGCTATGAGCATTATCAGGCGCAGAAATTGGCCAGAATCCCTTTTCTTTTTCCTATAAATCATATTCTTAAATACATTCTCATTCCTTTTCCTCCTCAGGAAAAGAAAAAAGGATTCTGGAATAAATTGAAAAGATATAGTGAAGGATTTTACTTTTCTAAAGAAAATAGACATTTTCGATGGATGATGTTTCTTCATTCTAAATATAAAGAAAAACTCTATTCTCCTGCTTTTTTGGATTATTTAAGGAATTCGGGTAGCATTTTTGAAAGATATCCTTTTAACGAATTTTTAAAGTATGCAGAATATATGGATGAAACAAATAAAGAGCTTTACCTTGATTTAAAAACCTATCTTTCAGATGATATTTTAGTTAAAGTGGATAGAATGAGTATGGCTGTTTCACTTGAGACAAGAGTTCCTTTACTTGATCATAAATTAGTAGAATTTGCTTTTCAAATACCGGGAAATTATAAACTAAAAGGTCTTACAACAAAATGGATATTCAAAAAAACAATGGAAAGACTTCTGCCCAGAAAAAATATTTATCGAGGTAAGGAAGGCTTCAGTATACCAATAAAAAATTGGCTCAGGAATGAATTAAAAAATATGCTTTGTGATTATTTGAATGAAAAAAATATTAATTTAACGGATTTCTTTAATTTTTCCTTTATTAAGAAAATGGTTAATGAACATCTTGATGGAAAAGAAAATCATAGCCATCGTTTATGGGCTTTACTGGTTTTTGAAGTGTGGAGAAAAAATTATATGTAAAAAACTAAAAACTTAAAACGAAAAATTAAAAATCTTTTGAAATTTTAAGATTTTAATTTTACTTTTCAGTTTTTATTCAATCGATTTTCTCAATTAAAAAAACCTTTTTAGTTAATGGAGTGACTTTATAATATTCTGAAACAGGAAGTCCTAAAACCCAGATAATTTCATTCTGTGATAAAAAAATCGGCTTGAATTTTCTTTCTCTTAAAGGTATTCTTTTTGCCCTCATTATTTCTTTTAATTTTTTCCTTCCAGGAGCTCCTAATGGACGATAGGAATCTCCATCCTTTCTATTTCTCACAAGAAGAGGAAACTTTAGTTTTTCAAAGTCAAAATAGGCACGATAATTATCATTGAACTCTAATTCAGAATAATTAAAAGAAGAAATTACTTCTGTTTTAAATTTTAAATTACATTCTTTAATTTCAACTCTGTCATTTTGTCCTAAATGATATGCATAATTTATAATCTCATCGAATTTGTTCAATTTTACAAAAAGTAAGTCTCTTTCTCTTTTTATTTTTAAACCTTTAATTAAATGTGATTCTTTGTTTTCTTTTAAATTTAGAAGTGAATAAATATGTTGATAGGTTATTCCCCTGAGATCCCCCTTTATTTTTTTTATAAAGCACCTTAAAACCCTTCTTTTAAGGGCTATAGGATAATCTGATAATTTTTTATAATCTATGCAATAAATTCTATTTTCCTCTTTCTCAATTTTTTTTAATTCATTTTGAGCAATTTTCTCAAGTAATTCTTCCTCTTCCCTTACCAATTCTGATAATCTACCAAAATGAGAAATAATTTTTGGAGAAAATCTATTTTTCAGAAAAGGCAGAAGTTCAAGCCTTATTCTGTTTCTTAAATAACGGGAATCTAAATTCGTTTTATCCAAACAATATGGGACTCCCTTCTCTTTTAAGTATGCTTCAATTTCTTCTTTTTCAATTTCAATTAATGGTCTAATGAGAATTTCTTCTTTTACAGGATAAATTCCACTTAGCCCAGTTAATCCTGTTCCTCTTATAATTCTCATTAGAAAAGTCTCTGCCTGGTCAGTCAAATTGTGCCCAAGTGCAATTTTATTTGCATTTATTTTTCTTGCTTGTTCTTTAAGAAATGAGTATCTCAATTCCCGTGCTGCTTCTTCTATATTCATGGAATGCTTTTTAGCGTATTCTCTTACATTTTTATGACCTATTACAAGTGGTAGGTTAATTTTTTTAGCAAACTTCCTCACATGTTCTTCATCTCTGTCTGCTTCCTTTCTCAATTTATGATTAAAATGAGCTAAGTGAAGTAAAAAGGGAAATTCTTTCTGATATTCCAAAAGAAGAAGAACAAGAGCAGTAGAATCTGGTCCTCCTGAAAAAGCAACGAGAATTTTATCATTCTTCTGAATAAGATTATACTTTGTTATGGTATTTTTAAATTTTTTAAAAAGCATTGTATCGTAGGATTTTTTATTAAATTTATTTCCCCGAGGAAAAAGTGGCGGTGGAGGGATTCGAACCCACGACATTGCGGATATGAGCCGCATGCTCTAACCAACTGAGCTACACCGCCATTCTAAAAAAAATTTATATCAATTTTCATATTTCCTGTCAATTTATTCCACTTTAACTCTTGCATCTCTTGTATTAAAGGAAATAGAAGTCCCTTTTGGAGTATTTGCTGAAATAGATGTAATGGAAATTGAACTATCTCCTTTGCTTTTTGCTAAAAGGGAAATTTGTGCCAATATACCTTCTCCCTTACTTCCTTTTGTAATATCTGGACTTGAAAAACCTATTGTTAATGTTCCTCCACTATTATCTATATTTTTCAGAAAAGGAACTCTTTGTCCAAGACGGTTCACAAAATCACCTGGTTTTACCCCTCTTATCTGAATCACTTGAGGATCAAAACTTAAAATAAGAGACATATTACTAACTTCCTCCTCACTCCTAATAAAAATGTTTACAAAAAATCGTCTCCCTGTTGGTGCACTGAAATAAGAAGGAGAAATAGAAATTACATTTCCTTTTTCTATTTTCTCTGGAATTTCAGATGGTTCTTTTTCAATATATTCTCCTGGTGGAAAGCCGCCTACTGACTCTTTTTTCAATCCAACCCATAAAGGCTTTAAATTTTCTTTATCAATTGAAATAGAACGAATTATATAAGGAGTTATAGTTAGAATAATATCAGTTTGACTTATAGTCTGATCTGTATTAGAAAATAAACTTCCTATTATTGGTAAATTCTTTAAACCAGCAATCCCTTTTAATGATTTTCTTTCTTCATCTCTCAATAATCCAGCAAGAAGATTTGTCTCACCTTCTTTTAATCTGATTACATTTTTTACTTCTCTTGTACCAAGAATTGGAATTCCAGCATATCCTGTGCCTCCAAGCGAAGTTACTTTTATTTCTAACTCAAGGGTGACTTCTCTTTCAAAATGAATATAAGGAATAATCTTTATAGTTATACCAACATCTTGATATTCAAAAGAGGTAATTGGTTGCTGACTTACTCCTCCAGCAGCAATTGGTGCAAAAGTAGTTCTTGGAATAGGAACTTTATCCCCTACTGTGTAACTAATTTCTTCTCCATCTATGCCCCTGAGTCTGGGCTGAGCAATAATTTTAGTATCTGCATCTGTTTCAAGAAATTTAATAAAAGATGTAGGTAAAGTTATGAAATAATTCGATTTTTGAGAAAAGTCAAGTTCAGGTAAATTGATCCATCCTTTTTTTTCACTTGCTGGGGTTTCATATTTAACTCCTATTCCATAAATATCAAAATCTATACCATATTGTCTTAATTTTGAACGACTAACTTCCATAATTTCAAGATCAATAATCACCTCTCCTCTTGCTTTATCCCAGTTACTAATTATTTTCTCAGCAAGTTTTATATTTTCGGGACTATCCCTTAATGTAAGAGAATTTAAATTTTTATCTACTACAATAAAAGGCACTCTATATTCTGAACGAAGCATTTGAGAAAGAGCGCTTTTCACTTCTTCAGCTTTGACATTTGATAAATAAAAAGTCTTAATTGCAGTAATCTCATATTGTCTCCTTTTCATTGGATTATCAGGTACAATAATTATTGTCTTTTCATTGACAATTCTATAGAAATTCTTTGTGGCTAAACAAAGGGAATCAAGGGCATCTTTAAAAGTCATGTCTTCTATTGAAAAAGTCATGGGTTTATCTTTAAATTGCTCATCAAAAAGTATATTAATCCCTGTATGTTTACCGAGTGCTCTAAAGATTGAACTTAAATTTGTGTTTGTGAATTTTAAATTTATCCTCTCGTTATCTGTTTTAAGTTTTACAGGAATATCTATTTCTGTTTCTGGTTCTTTAGCCTCCTTTCCCTGCAATTCTCTCATTTCATTAATGATCATTCCATTTAATGGATCATAAGAAAGAGCCTTTTTATATTCTTCTAAAGCCTCATCTTTTTTACCAATTGATGCTTTTCTTCTTGCTTGAATGAGATGAAAATTACAAGCTTCTATTTTTGCTTTTAAAAGAGCTATTCGATAAACAGAATTTTTTGGATTTTCTCTAAGAGCTTTTTCAAAATACTGAACTGCTTTATCCCATTCTTTATTTAAAGAAGCCTGATATCCAAGATTATAATAGGGACTAAAGGTAGCGCATGAGATATAAAAAATAATAAAGAAAATAAAAATTGTTCCACTAATTATGTTTATTTTCTTTTTGTTCATTTTTTCCTCCAAAAATTAAAAAATAAATTCTTCTTCCTCTTCTAAAGGAATTTTTATTAATTTAGAATTCAGACTAAGTATTTCAATTTCTTTTGGTGTTATTTTATTTATTTTACCAATGTTTTCAATAATTTCTCCTACTTCCACTACTCTTTCTTCTCTTCCCAGAATTATAATACCTAAAATCTTTTTTCTGGATGATACATATCCTACATACTTGATTTTTGTGCGAATTTGATTTTCAATTCTATTTTCTTTTCCCAGAGATTCTCGTAATCTTTCTCTTTTCAATTTTTTATTTGATTCATTCTCTTGAGGAAGCTTTTTTAAAGATAACTTCCAAGAAAAAATATTCCTCCCTTTACTAAATTCACTATTTTTTTTCTGTAAAGCAATTAGTAAATCCTTCCTTATTAAAGGCTTATCCTTTTCCTGAGCAAAAAAGAAAATAGGAATACAAAAAACTAATAAGACAATTAAAATAAATAGTTTATTTCTCATTTGTATATGCTGATAAATATAATTTTGCTTTAATGCCTTCAGAACTCTTAGAACTTGTAAAATCAACTTTTTTTATAATAAGGAATTTTGGTTCAATTTCTATACGTCGAATAAAATCTTTTACATTAAAATAATCATCCATAACATGGAAAGAAATACTGATTTCACCTATTTCTTTTTTTTCATGAACAATATAATTGTAGTCTATCTCATTTATATAAATTCCTGCTTCTTGAGCTATTTTTCCTAAACTTTTTCTGACAATTGCAATTCCATTTTCTGAGGGAAACAAATAATTCTCTCTTAAATCTTTAATGTCCTTAGTTACTCTTTGCCATTTTAAAAGTTCAAATTTTCTTTTTTTAACATTTGATTTTAATTTTAGAACATTTTTTCTTAAAGTTGAATAAGTCTCTAATTTTGAAAAATATACATTTCTTAAATTTTTACTTACAAGAAGATAAATTAAACAATTTATTATTAGAGCAATAATTAAATATAAAATAATCCTTCTCTCCTTTTCTTCTAACAATTAAACCTCCTTTAAAGGAAAGGATAAGGTAATAGACGCCAGAATAAGTCCTTTCTCATTTTGCCTTTCTTTATTTACCTCAATGCTTTGAAATCCATTCTTTCTTAAAGAATCTATAAATGAAAGAAATGCTTCAGCACTTTTTGCTCCAATCTCCAGTTTTAATTCCAATTTTTTTCCCTTTAAATTAGGCCTTATAGAAAAGATAATCACACTATTTGGTAATGAATCTTCTAAAATTGACAATAGAGATGTCCATAAAAAAGTTTTTTTAAATATTAAATCATTTAGTGATTTAACCTCTCTTCCATATTTTAATTCAAATTTTTTTATCTTTCTCAAATATAATTTTTCTTTAATTTGAAAATAATTAATTTGTTTCTTAATCTTTGATATATTCTGGGACACGTCTCGGCTTTTATAGATAAATTTTATAATATTATAACAGTTTAGATTTAAAAAAAATAAATTACTAATGATTAAAACTCCTATTAAAAAATAAAAAAATCGTTTATTTCTAACAGGTTTTTTAGCCAGATTTAAAGGCTTAAGTTTTTCCATAATGTCTGACCTATTAATGGAGATAATATCTGTCTTTCATAAAAAGATAAATTTTCAATAGATGAATCAAATTTTATATTGGAGGAAAAAGGATCAATAAATATTGAAGGGATAAGAAAATTCCTTTTTAAGATTTCACTCCATTCGAGTTCATCTTCTGAATCTACTATTCTAAGCAGCAAAGAATCTATTTCAATCCCTGACTTATCTTTTAAAAATTTCATAGTATGATCAATCTCCTTTAGAATTTCATTTTTATTCAAAGAAGAAAAATATTTTGATCTATAAATTAAAAATTCTAAATCATTAAAACCAAGGATAGTTAAATACCAGTTTTCTATATTAATTAATAAATGATTTCCCTTTAACTCCTTTTGTACTATATTAAAAAGATTAAAAATGGGACTTTCAATTAAACCAACATGGAATTTCAATTCAGAAAAAAATTCTTCATATTGAGTAACAACTTTTTCGCTTGCTAAAAAAGCAATTATTTTGATTCCATTTTGGGAGCTTGTTTTTTGCCATGCTAATCTAACTCCATTTTCTGGAAGGGGTATTAGTTTTTTCACTCTCCATAAAACTAAATGCTCAATTTCCTCTTTTTTTGAAGGCAATGAATCAAAATCCAGGAAAAAAACTCTTGTGCTTTGTTCAGGAATCAAAATAGAAATTGTGGATGGAAGATTTCTAAGTTTAATTATTTCCTTTTCAAAAATTTCCTTTAAATAATTATAATTAATAATGTTTAATTCATAAAAAGAAGGTTTTAAAACATCTTGTGGGAGGGAACAGATAAAATATGAATTCAATTTTTTTCCCCTTGAAGTGACTTTTATTCCAGCAATATAATGAGGAAGAAAAGAAAAGGATACTTCTGGATAGTAAGTTTTAATAAAAAAATCTTTTAGTCTTGAAAATATTTTTATCATAAAATAAATTACTCAACAAAAGTAACTTTATTTAATTCTTTAAGGCTTGTAATCCCTGCTTCAAGTTTTTCAATTCCTGCTTCTCTAAGGAAAATCATGCCTTCTTCCTTAGCTCTTTTCTTTACTTCAGATAGAGGTTTCCTATCTAATATCATCTCCCGAATTATATCAGAAAGTTCAAGAAGTTCTGCAATTGCTGTTCTTCCTCTATAACCAGTCCAATTACATTCTGGACATCCATTTGCTTCATAAAAAATGTGATTTTTATATTTTTGAGGGTCAAGTCCTGAATCAATCAGTGTTTCTTCATCATATTTTATTGCTTTTTTACAACGCAGGCAGAGAATTCTAACGAGTCTTTGAGCCAATATACAGTTTAAACAAGAAAGGAAACTATATGGATCAACTTTCATATGTAAAAATCTTCCAATAACATCAAAAACGTTATTAGCGTGTACAGTAGTAAATACCAAATGCCCTGTAAGAGCTGATTGAATAGCTATTTGAGCAGTTTCAGGGTCTCTTATTTCACCCACCATTATTTTGTCAGGATCGTGTCTTAAAATGGAACGCAATCCCCGTGCAAAAGTTAAACCTTTCTTTTCATTAACTGGAATTTGAGTAATGCCTTGTATCTGATATTCAACAGGATCTTCTATAGTGATTATTTTATCTTCTGGACTTTTTATTTCATTTAAAGCAGCATACAAGGTGGTTGTTTTACCACTTCCTGTAGGGCCAGTTACAAGAACCATTCCATAAGGCTGGGTTATATATTTTCTGAATTTTTTGAGAACATGTTTGGAAAAACCAAGAAGATCCAGCTTCAATTCTGTAAGTGTCTCTGTAATCATTTCTTTATCAAGAATCCTTATTACTGCATCCTCTCCGTAAATGCTGGGCATGATAGATACTCTGAAATCTATTGTTTTATCTTTTATTTTAAGTCTGAAACGTCCATCCTGAGGAACTCTTCTTTCTGAAATATCAAGATCCGACATAATTTTTATACGAGAAATTATTGGAGCCTGAAATTTCTTACTTATAGAATTCATGGCTTGACCCAAAACACCATCAATCCTATATTTAACAATTACACCGCTTTCCCGAGATTCAATATGTATATCACTTGCTCTTTTCTGCACAGCTGTAAATATTATGGAATTTACGAGTTTTATAATGGAACCATCCTGATCAACTAATTTCTCTGCTGAAATAACTTCCTCTCCTTCTCCTTCTTCTTTTTCTACAACTTGAAAGACAAATCCCTCTGTAGCTTCTTCAAGAACTTTTGTAGCTATTTCACTTCTTCTTAATGCTTCCTGAATAGCTCTTGTTGAGGAAGCAAAAACTTTCACTTTCTTCCCTAAAAATTGTTCAATTTGGTCTATTTTCTCAAGATTAGAGGGATCTGAAATTGCAATTTCCACTACCCCTTTGTTTTCTTTTAATGGTACAAAATTAAGCCTATATAGAAATTCAACTGGAAAAGAACGAATATACTCACTGTTAATGGGATAATCCTTCAAATCAATATATGGAATTTCATATCTTTCAGCAATTTTTTTTATCTTTTCTTCTGAATTAAATTTTCCTCTTGAATTTTCTTCTTTTCTCATCTAACTACCCTCACCAAATTAAAAATGGGTAAATAAACAGAAAGTAACATAAAGGCGATTAATATACCCATTAATATTATTACCACAGGTTCTATTAATGAAACAAGAGTTGTTATTCTTGATTCTACTCTTTGATCATAGAAATCAGCAACTTCGGACAACATTTGAGGTAATGAAGCTGACGTTTCCCCTATCCTAATCATATCAATGGATAGAGGAGGAAAAAAACCTGTTTTTTCAAGGGAATGATTTAAACTTTCACCATTTTTAATTAATTCTGAGATATTCTGCATTTTATTTTTAAGATTTTTGTTTGGAACAGCATTTCGCGCTATATTAACAGCAGAAAGTAAAGGAATTCCACTTATTAATAAAAGACTTAAAGTTCTACAAAAGAATGATATACTTGAATCTTTTAAATATGAGGAAATATAGGGTAATTTAAGTTTTATAGTATCTAAGAAAAAAGAACCCTTTTCTGTTTTTCTAAATTGGAAATAAAAAATTATTAATATTATAATTCCACCAACAAAATAGAAAAAGTTATTTACCAAAAAATTAGAAAAAGATAATAAAAAGCGAGTTATAATAGGAAGTTGAGCTTTAAATTCACTATAAAAAACTGAAAAACGTGGTAGAACAAAATAAAATAAAATGCTGAGTAAAATAAATGAAAAAATTATTAGTAATGTTGGATAAGTCAAAGCAGATTTAACTTTCTTTTTAGTTTGAGTTATTTTTTTAAAATAATTAAGGAATCTCGTAATTGACTCTTCTAAATTCCCACTTCTTTCTCCTGCCAAAAGTGCTACAGGATAAATAGGTGAAAAAATTTTCTCAAAACGAGAAAAAGACTCTGACAATGATTTCCCTTCCCTTACATCTTCTCTAACTTTCAAAAGCAGCTCTCTAAAATTTATTTTTTTTATTCTCTGAATAACTGTCTCTAAAGCTTTATGAACTGGATAACCTGCTTTTAATAAAGCAATAAATTCCTGATTAAAGGCTATAAAATCACTGTCTTTAATTTTTCCCTTAATTGAAAAACCAAGGCTTTTCCAACTTTTTTTAATTGATAAAACACAATATCCAAGGCTTTCAAAATACCTTTTTGCTTCATCCGGAGAATTGGCAAGATAATTCCTTGTTAATATTCTACCTTCTTCAGTTGATAGTTTACATAGAAAATTTGGCATTTTAAATCCTAATTGAAATATTAAATCATAATTATAGTAATGTCAATGTTGTTTAGATTTGACAACTGTTTATTTTTTGTCTTAAAATACTTTCTTAAGCTAAAATAAGGAGGAAAAAATGGCAGTTAGCCTGGGATCAAGTAGAGTAAAATCAGAGCCAAATGTAGTACCTCTTTGTGATGTCTTATTGGTTTTATTGATAATTTTTATGGTTATAACTCCTATTGTCCAAAAAGGCATGGATGTTAAACTACCAGAAACAACTGCTGATGCTTCTGGTGTACCTGCAGGTTTAATTGTATTAACTTTGAAAAATGACCTTTCAGTTATGATTAACCAGGAAGAAGTTCCGCGTCATTTATTAGCACAAAGATTAGAAAGCATCTATTCAACAAGACAAGATAAAACAGTCCTTATTCGTGCGGATGCAAGAGTTACATATGACAAAGTCATAGAATTATTAGATATTGCAAGGGGTGCTGGGGTAGAAATAATTGGAATTATTCCTGAATTGTATACAGAAGAAGAATCTACTTCTTCACAGGGCACTTTCTAAAATAATTTTTATTTTAATGGCCCAATTATTTCTCGAGAAATAATTAATTTTTGAATCTCATTAGTCCCTTCATATATTTGAAGCAATTTCGCATCTCTCATTAATTTTTCCATTGGATAATCCTTCATATACCCATATCCTCCAAAAATTTGGAGAGCATCAACTGTAACCTTCATTGCAATATCTGAAGCATAAGCCTTTGCCATAGCTGATTCCTTTGATGCTTTCATACCTTTATCAATTAACCAAGCGGCATGCCACACTAAATTGCGGGCAGCATTAATTTCAGTAGCCATATCTGCTAATTTAAAAGCAATATGTTGAAAACTTGCTATTGGTCTTCCAAATTGAATTCTTGTTTTTGCATACTCAATTGCATACTCAAGTGCTGCCTTTGCAACTCCTACTCCTGCAGCTCCTACACTTGGACGCGCTTTATCAAGAGTTTTCATAGCAATAATAAAGCCTTGCCCCTCCTTGCCTAAGAGATTTTCTTCAGGAATTTTTACATCCTCAAAGAAAATTTCAGCAGTATTGGATGCTCGATGGCCCATTTTATCTTCAATCTTTCCAATTTTTATTCCAGGAATATCAGCTGTAATTATAAAAGCTGTCATTCCGCGTGCTCCTTTCTCCTTTGCTGTATTTGCAAATACTACATATAAATTTGCCACCCCTCCATTAGTAATGAAACATTTAGAACCATTTATAACATATTCAGAACCAACTTTTTTTGCTGTAGTTCTCACATTTCCAGCATCTGAACCTGCTTCCCTTTCTGTAAGACAAAAAGCAGCAAGCATCATTTCTTTTGTAAAAGGTGTTAAAAATTTCTTTTTCTGTTCCTCTGTTCCAAACAGTATTATTGGTGTTAAAGCTAAAGAATTAGCCATTATGGAAGTAAACATTCCAGCACAACCTGCAGCCAATTCTTCACTGATTATTACTGTATCCAGGGTAGATAATCCACCTCCTCCATATTCTTCTGGAATAGATGAGGATAAAAAACCAACTTCAAAAGCTTTTTTAATAACATCCCATGGAAATTCCTCTCCTCTATCATATTTTGCTGCAACTGGCTTCATTTCTTTTTGTGCAAATTCACGAGCCATTTTTTGAAGAGCCATTTGTTCTTCACTTAATTGAAAATCTATCACCGCTGACCTCCTTTTAAAAATATTAGAAAATATTAGTGAACTATATACTTTATTCCTTTTAAATTGTCAATTCAAATGAAAATTTTCTCTCTTATAATAAGAAACATAGGATTTTCAATTAAATAATATTTTTTAATTAATTCCTGAATTTTTAAAGGTTTTTCCTTTTTATTATATTTTATATAGAAGTATAATTTATCGGTATTTAAAATAATTTTTTCTATAAGATTATTTTCAGATTTAATTTTTTGTATTAATCTTTTATGAACTTGATAGTCACTTAAACCTCTCCATTTTCTCTCTTCCCTAATTTTATCCAATGCTGAAATAATTTCTTCATTAATTTTTAATGAGTATAAAAAGCCTTTTATTGCATTTGCCAATTTATTTTTAGAAGAGACTTCTCTTAGGCTCAAAAATTGAATTCCTTCAGGAAGAAATTTATTTATTTCATTTAAGAATTCCTTTTCTTCCAGGATGTAATCTGTATTAAATTCTAAAATTTCTCTTTTTCCTTCTATTCCAAGAGGCAATGCAGGACAATAAGAAATTAACATTTTTGGATGAAAGCCTTTTGAAAAATTTACTGGTATTTTCGCTCTCCTGAAACTTCTTTCAATCACTCTTATTAAATCAAGATGAGAAAGATATCTTGCCTTCCCTAATTTAGTATATTCACATCTGTAGAGATTCACTTTTTCTTGTTTTTCTCCAATATAAACAATTCTCTCCACTTTAGGGAATTCTATTCTTTCTTTAATCCTTTTTTCTTGTTTCATTGGATAAACACATCCTTTACAGGAACTACAATTATTTATTAAACACGAAGGAGTCTCTAATCCTTTTAGTCCTTTTTCCATTTCCCTAAGTAGATAATCTTTTTTGAAACCTGCCTCAATATGATCCCAGGGTAAAATTGCATTTTGGGGGAGTTCAGAAAGATAAATCTTATAATTTATTTGATTTTCTAAAAAGGCTTCGAACCAAATTTGCTCATTAAATAAATCTTTCCAACTATCAAATCGTGCACCTTTTTTCCAAGCATCTTCTATTACACGATTTAACCTTCTGTCTCCTCTTGAAATTACTGCTTCTATAATACTCATTTTAATTGGATGATCCTTAAATCTTACCCATGGATATTTTTTTAAACCATTTTTTATAAAACTAAATTTTTCTTTTAAAATCTGCTCATCCTCCATAGGTAACCATTGAAAGGGTGTATGCGGTTTTGGAATGAAGGATGTTAAACTTAAATGTATTTTTGGATAACCATTAAGTATTGCCCATCCAATATTAGATATCTTTTCAACAAGTGTAATAATTTCTTTTAAATCTTCTTTTTTCTCCGAAGGTAAGCCTATCATAAAATAAAGTTTTAAAAGCCTCCATCCTGATGAAAATGCCTTTTCAGCAGCTAATATAATATCATCTTCTTTTAGATTTTTATTTATTATTTTTCTTAATCGCTCTGTTCCTGCTTCAGGAGCAATTGTAAAGCCTGTTTTTCTAACTTTTTTTATATTTTTAATGATGTCTTCTGAAAGGCCAGAAGGTCTTATAGCTGACAAACTAAGAGCAATTTTTTGTGGAGAAATATTATCCATTAAAACTTTTATAGTATTTTCTAAATATGGATAATCAGTAGGACTTAAAGTGGTTAAAGATATATCTTCAAAACCTGTCTCATTTATACTTCTTATTGCACATTCTACCACTTTCTCAGGTGTTCTTATTCTATAAGGTAAATAAATACTAGCTGCCTGACAGAATCTGCATCTTTGGGGACAGCCTCGTGAGATCTCAAGACTAATTCTATCGAAAACTATTTCTGTTGAAGGGACTATAACTTTATAAGGAAATGAATACTTATTTAAATCTTTGATTATTCTTTTTTTTATTTTTTTTGGATATGAATTTTTTGGTTTAATACTGAAAAGAGGAGAATTTTTAGGTTGGTAAGATTCATAAAATTCGGGAATGTAAACTCCTTTTATTTCTGAAAGATATTCAAGTAATTCAACTTTGTGCTTTGCCTTTCCCTTTACCTCATTATATCTATCCACAATTTCCAGAAATCCTTCCTCACCATCTCCAATGAAAAATAAATCAAAAAAATCTGATAAAGGTTCTGGATTAAAAACTGCAGGACCTCCAGCAATAACTAAAGGATAATTTAAACCCCTTTGTGAGGATTTTAATGGTATTTTTCCTAAATTTAATATATTTAAAACATTTGTATAATTTAGTTCATAGAGAAGAGAAAAACCCAAAATATCAAAATCTTTTAAAGGTATTCTGTTTTCTAATGAAAAGAGGGAAATATTCCTTTTCCTCAATTCTCTTTCAAAATCAATCCATGGAGCAAATACTCTCTCTGCTAAAATATCTTCTCTTTCATTAAGAATTGAGTATAAAATTTTTAATCCAAGATAGGACATTCCAATCTCATATGTATCAGGAAAAATAAGAGCAATTTTTGTTTTAACTTTTGAAGGGTTCTTTATAATTGCATTCCATTCCCATCCTAAATAACGTGAGGGTTTTTTAACGTTTCTTAATATTTCTTCCAGTTTCTCAAATTTCATTTCATTTAGCCATATATAAATTTTCTCATTTTTACATTAATAATCAATCCAATACAAATATAAGTGGTTAATAAAGATGAACCACCATAACTGAGCAAAGGCATAGGAATACCCACTACTGGAAAAAAACCAATCACCATCATGCCATTAACAAAAAATTGAAAGAAGAGTAAAACTCCAATAAGATAAACTAAATAAATCCCTGTTCTGTCTTTTGCTTGTTTAATTATATTAAAAATTCTATAAAATAGTGCAAAATAAAGATTTAATAAAATAAAAATCCCCAAATAGCCAAACTCTTCGCCTATAACAGACAATATAAAATCAGTGTGTCTTGCAGGTAAAAATCTTAACTGACTCTGAGTTCCTTTTTTATAACCTTTGCCCAAGAATCCACCCGAACCAATTGCTATCTTAGACTGTATGACATGATAACCTGAATTTAATGGGTCTTTCTCGGGAAATAGAAAAATACTTATTCTTTGTTTTTGATAGTCTTTTAAAAGGAAATACCAACCGAATGTGCTAAAAAGAATTAAAATTACTAAGATGATTATAAATATTTTTTTATCAATTCCTGTAATGAATAAAGCTCCTAAATAAATTGGAAAATAAGTCACAGCAGTTCCTAAATCAGGTTGGAGAATAACAAGAAACATAGGAAGAAGAATTACTAAACCTCCCGTTAATTTATCCTTCCAGGAAATATAATCCCATCTTGAGCGGGATAAAATATAAATCAAAAATAAAATTATGGCTATTTTGGTTAATTCTGATGGTTGAATATTGAACAATCCTAAGTCTAACCAACTTCTGGATTTACTAATTTTACTACCAAAAAATAATAATGAAATAAGAATAATTATCATGGAGAAATAGTAATAAGGAGAATAATTTATAATATAATTGTAATCAATACAGACAATTAAAAAAAGTGAAACTAAACTTACTACAATCCATATGACCTGTTTAACATAAAATTCATTATCAATATAATGGGTAGAACTATGAATAGCAAGGACTCCTATTACTGAAATAGCTAATGCTATACCTAATAATGACCAGTCAAAATGATTAATAAATCTTCTAAAATCCATTTTTCTCTCTATATAATTTGAATAACTCTCTTGCCAAAGGAGCTGCAGTTTCTCCTCCCATACCTCCATATTCAACAATAATAGTCACTACAATTTGAGGGTTGTTTCGAGGAGCAAAACCTGTAAACCAGGAATGCGTTTTAATTTTATTATTTTCATTTTCATTTTTACTTATAATCTGTGTTGAACCTGTTTTTCCACAAATGTTAAATCCCTGTAATTGGGCTAATTTTCCTGTACCTTTTAAATTAACAGCTTCCCACATTCCTTCTATCACATCTTCAAAATATTCTTTATTAATTTTAATTCTCTCATTAGAATATTCTCTATTAGATTTTAATAGATGTGGAACAATCTTTTTCCCTCTATTTGCTATAATTGCAGTATGAACAGCAATTTGAAGAGGAGTAACTAATATAGGACCTTGCCCTATAGAAAGAGAAATCGTTTCCCCTGGAAACCAAGGAGAATGGAGTTTAATTTTCTTCCATTCAGGAGACGGAACTAACCCCTGTTTTTCTCCTGGTAAATCTATTCCTGTTATTTTTCCAAATCCTAATTGGTTAGCCCAAATATTAATTTTTTCAATACCTAACATATTTCCGATATTGTAAAAATAAATGTTGCAAGAATGCCTTATTGCATTGTAAAAATTAACTTTTCCATGCCCTCCTTTATTCCAGCATGAAAATTCTTTATTATAGAAAAAAGCTTTTCCTCCACAATAAAAAGAAGAGCGAGGTCTTACAAGCCCATTCTGTAAACCTGCTAAAGCTATTGTAAGCTTAAAAATTGACCCAGGTGCATACAGTCCTCTTATTGCTCTGTTTTCTAAAGGAGACCTTGCGTCATTTACTAATTTCTCCCACTCTTTCTGATTAAATCTACGGACAAATTTATTTGGGTCGTAACTTGGATTGCTTGCCATAACTAAAATTTCACCATTCTTTGGATTAAGCATGATAATTGCACCTTCTTTTTCAGCTAATAAATCCTGGGCTTTTTTCTGAAGATCAAAATCTATAGTTAAAGAAAGATCCTTTCCTGCTATAGGTTTAATCCGACTTAATTCTCTTATAAATCTACCTCTACTATCTACTATTTTTCTTATTTTTCCATTTTTACCCCGCAATAAAGCATCATACTTCTTTTCGATTCCTGCTTTTCCTATAATATCTCCCATTTTCAAATTTTTAAATTTTTCCTTTTTTAATTCTTGACTGGAAATTTCCTGAACATAACCTATTATATGTGCCCCAATTTCATGAAAAGGATAATATCTTTTTGGCTCAAATTGAATAACTAATTCTGGAAATTCAATTTTTAATGCCTCGATCCTTGCTATTTCTTCCATTTTTAAATTCTCTTTTATTACTATTGGTTTAAATTTAGGATAAAATTTATATTGATTTATTCTTTCTCTTAAAATATTTTCTTTAATTCCTAATAACTTTGAAATTTTTTTTATGGAAATATTTATATCAGAACAATTTTCCCTTATTAAAGAAACATTAAATGAAGCTCTATTTTCAGCTAAAATTACTCCATTCCTATCCTTTATTAAACCTCGTGAAGCAGTTAAATTTTCCTCTCTTAATCTATTTTTTTCTGCAAGAAGAATATATTTTTTGTGATCAAGAATTTGTATTTTCCAAAATAAAACTGTTATACATAAAAACATAAAACAAATAATGAAAAAAGTAATCCTCGATCTCTTTAAAAGAGGGGTTAAATCCTCATAAATTTTCATTATTTTTTATTTCTCGAATTTAAAAATTATTTTAAAAATAATACTACCTACAATAGCTGTTAAAAATGGTTGAAAAATTAAAATTTGTGCATTTAATTGTTGTGCTTTAACTCCAACTAAATAGCAAAGGAAGAAATTAACAATTGTTTCAAATAATATTCCAATAAAAATTAGTGGAAAGAGCACAATCATTTGCCTGATTTCAATCATTGAACCTATAACACCTGCAAAAAAACCTAAAATTGTTTTTGAAAAGCCATTTATTCCAAAAATTGTAAAAGTAAAAGAATCCTGAATTAGGCCCGCTGCAGTACCTGTAAACATTCCGTGGATTTCTCCACCTTTTAGAGCAAAATAAATTACAATTAAAGAGAAAACATCAATTAATAAAAGCAAAGGAAGACGAATTTTTAAGAAAGAAGTCTGTATTAAAAAAGCAATTATCAAAGCCAAACCAATTTTTATTATATTTCTCATTTAATTAATACTAATAAACTTTCAAGTTCATTTAGACGAAAATAAGGTAAAACTTCAATCTCTTTAAATAAACCTTTGTCTTGTTTTATCTTAGTAATTTTACCTATTTTAATTCCACGAGGAAAAATTTTATCCATTCCTGAAGTAACAACTTCTTCTCCTATTTTAATTTTCTGTGTTTGATAGATATATTTAAAATAGCATTTACCGGTTAAATTGCCCGTCAATATGCCTATTGCCTTTGTTTCTGAGGTTATGGCTCCTACCCCACTCTCAATATCAGTAATTAATTGTACAGTTGATTGATTATTTGAAATAGGTTCAACAATCTTTCCAATAAGATTATAATTTTCATCAAGCACGGGGAGATTTTTTTTAATTCCATGATTATATCCTTTGTTTATTACCAAACTTCTATAGATGCTCATGGAATCTATTCCAATTACTTCTGCTATCAGAAGATGAGATTGAGCAAGAGATTTTTCTTTCTTTATTTTTTCAAGTTCCCTTTTTAAAAGCCAATTTTGAGCTTTTAATGACAAATTTTCTCTTTTAAGTTTTTCCTTTTCTTGGAAAGTATTTCTGAGAAATATATAGCCTTTCCAAAAATTTTTAATAGAAAAGTATAACTTATGACCTGTATCTTGAATGGTGGATAAAATTACAAATATACTTTTCTTGAAAACAAAACCTACTTCTCTGCCTAAGGGAACTTGAATAGAAATAATTATTAAATGAAAGAGAAGGAGTCCAATGAGTATTGAGATTTTTTTTCTTTTGGTAAGAGTAAATTGCATAAAATATAAAATATTAAGAGATTGATATCTTTTTTAATAATTTAACATCTTCGAGTATCTTCCCAGCTCCAATTACAACTGATGTAAAGGAATCTTCTGTTCTGAAAATAGGGAGTTGAGTTTCTTCTCTTAATCTTTTATCAAAATTTTTTAGTAAGGAACCGCCTCCTGTTAAAATTATTCCTCTGTCAATTATATCAGCTGCTAATTCAGGAGGGGTTTTTTCAAGAGCAATTTTTATTGCATTTATAATAGTGGAAATCACTCCTTCAAGAGCTTCTCTAATTTCTTGATCATCAACAACTACAACCTTTGGTATACCATCCCGCAAATCCCTTCCTTTTATTTCCATTGTTATTGGTTCTTCAAGAGGGTAAGCAGAACCTATCTGAATTTTCACATTTTCTGCTGTTCTATCCCCTATTAAAAGATTATATTTCTTTTTTAAATATTGAATTATAGCTTCATCCATCTCATTTCCAGCAATTCTTATTGAATGATTAAAAACTATGCCAGCTAAGGAGATAACTGCTATATCAGTAGTTCCACCTCCAATGTCAACTATCATGTTTCCTGTAGGCTCCCAAATTGGCAATCCTGCTCCAACAGCAGCAGACATAGGCTGTTCCACTAAATATACCTCACTTGCTCTTGCTCGTAAGGCTACGTCTTTTACTGCTCTTCTTTCAACTTGTGTTATTCCAGTTGGAATACTAACAACAATTCTTGGTCTTACCCATCGATTTTTTTCCAAAGCTTTTTTGATAAAGTATTCAATCATTTTTTCAGCAACTTCAAAATCTGCAATTACACCATCTCTTAAAGGTTTTATAGCCATTATACTATTAGGAGTTTTTCCTAACATTTCCTTAGCAAGTCTACCAACAGCCTCGAGTTTACCTGTATTTTTATCTAATACAACAATTGAGGGTTCATTAACTACTACCCCCTTTCCTTTAACATAAACTAAAGTATTTGCAGTTCCAAGGTCAATTGCTAAATCAGCTGATAATTTATCTTTTATCCAAGAATAAAATCTCACAATTTATTCCTTTTTCTGATCTTAATTCTTCTTTTTCATGCAGGTATATTTTATATGAGAAAAAACATGTTTTCAAGGAATTACTTTTATATTTAGGAATAGGATAAAAGGAATTAATGCTTTAAATGCCGGAGGTGGGATTCGAACCCACACCCTGGTTGCCCAGGACTGGATTTTGAGTCCAGCGCGTCTGCCAATTTCACCACTCCGGCACCTATGGGAAATTCTATTTAATTTTTTATTTTCTGTCAAACAATTGTAAGCGTCCATAACATATTGGACTGCTGAGAGTCTTTTATAAAGCAGTCTATATAATATCTTAAAGGCGCTAATTTGTTAAGACTTTTATGAGGTCTCTTAGTGTTATACCAGATGAGCCATTTC
>Ga0209426_1000507_pt1 | contig 38200 bp, 34 predicted proteins | sample Deesub1362B_J571_FD_187697 | JGI IMG/M metagenome (GOLD analysis project Ga0209426, IMG submission 187697) | Deep oceanic, basalt-hosted subsurface ecosystem from Juan de Fuca Ridge flank, Pacific Ocean, CORK Borehole 1362B_J2.571 (SPAdes)... ...
CGTTTCCTGCGCACGAACATCGTCCTCTCCTACCACCACGATCGTAGCGGATAAAGCGTCGGTTGTGAAGTAAATGATAGGGGACATTTGTCACCTTATTGGCACTACAAATCCCGCCTTTTCAGGGGCCGAGAGCCAACAGATCTGCATTTCCAGCGCTGCCCCGCCTCCCAACTGTAGAAGATGGGCATGAATTTCTAAATCACAATACAACGCACCCCGATTTTTGATTTCCAACTGTTTCTTTAGATCGCTAAGCTTGCATGTGTATCTGGTAAGAGGTTCACCTGTACCTCCTTTTGTTGAACTTCTATCAAGGACCATAAACCGGTCTGTGGTGACTACTATTTCAAGGTCTTCATAGGAATTGCTCTTGCCTAAAAAGAGAGCGATAACCTTTTCATCCTTGCCTAACAGGTTCTTCACAATAAGGAAATCCTTAATCTCGATATATGGGGAACGAATTATGCTGTCAAAGTCTTGTCCGAAACAGAATCGTGCAAACAATCCCATAGCACCACCTCCTCTACAACCACCATTGTATGTGCTGAACTTCTGGGCTCCAACCCCCTTCAATTAGGGCTGAGGGCCGGAGGGTCGCATCTTTACTGAGTTTCAGGGGGCTGGACCCGCTTGGTGCATGAGGGACCGGATATCGCAGATTACATTCTAACCCCGCTTAACCCAGAGGGTTGAAAGAGGGACCAAGCGCCCTGGGCGAGGTTTTCTGAAAGACGGAGAAGAGCGGCGCATCCCGGCCAAGGGGACGGTGGAGGTACCTCCCGACGGGATCATCTCCATCCGTACCCCCTGCGGCTATGAGGCTCCTGAATCGGGGATCAAATCTAAAGCCGCGACCCCACAACACTGGGCCACGCTGCCGCGGCCTTGGCCCCTGATCCGCGGCTCCTTATACTTCAGCGAGTCCGAGAAAAAGGGGGGCTGGTGGAAGCTCGTTTTGAAGGAAAGTCCGGTAACGCGTTCACAGAGTTTCTTACCTCCCATCCAGACCTGGGAGCCCGGGTGCTTGAGCTCAACAGCCAGGGACAGGAACTCCTGGAACAAGGGAGGATAAAGCGGGCAGAACGCAAGTTCAAAGAGGCCGTCTCTCTGTGCAGTTGCGCCATCCCTGCCATCAACAATCTCGCCCTCTGCGCCTACCTCAAGGACGACTTCCGTGGCGGCATCGAATACGCCAAAAAGTGCCTCAAGTACGACCCGGAGAACGTGTTCGCCCACTCCACCTTGGCTCAGTGCTACTTCAATCTGGGGGAGAGGGCTCGGGCCGAGGCCCACGTCGAGCGAGCAGTCGCATCCTTACAGCGGCTTTCCTCCCCCCAGGCCTTGAACTTCCTGAACAAGGTGTTCGAGGCTCTGGCCGAGCTGGAATGGGACGAAAGGATCTACGAGCTTTACATAGACTACAAAGGGGAGGAAGACCTAGGGCTCGCTTTGGACGCCGTATCCTGGGTGCAGATCGGGGTAGCGGCGGCCAACCTGGGGCATCTTGCGGAGGCGGAGGGGATGTGGCAGCGGGCCTTGGAGCTGGCCCCAGATCTCCGTTTTGTCAAGGTTTACCTATCCGCCGCTCGGCATATACGTGCCGGCAGGGCTCCAGCATGCCGATTCCCCTATAGCTTCGGGTGGGAATTAGAGGAAACGCCTCCCACCTTTCCAGAGCCGCGGGAGGAGATCAAACCGGCCGTGATACAGGGGATTTGGGAGGGGGAGGACAAGCTGCGTCATGGCATTGTGGACATGCTAGCAGGCTGGGACGACCCTTGGGCCGAGGAGTTCTTGCGCCTCATGCTCATTCAGCCCGGACTCCCGGATGAGCTCAAGTTGCACGCGGCCAACGCCCTGGCAGACCGGGGCGCCATCGTTGAAGGGGAGGTATGTGAAATCCACCTGGACGGGGGAATTAAGCGGCTCAAGCTCTTCCGGGTCGATCCGGAGGCGGACCCCCCGCCGGAAGCAGTGGAGCTCTTGCTGCAAGGCCTGGAGCTGGAAGAGGCGGGAAAGCTCCCCGAGGCGGAGGCGGCTTATCTCGGGGCGCTGGAGATCTTCCCACCCCTCACCTCAGCGATGGTGGCACTAGCTAGGATCTACGAGCACACCGATCGGGACCAGGAAGCGGAGCAGCTTTTAAAAGTGGCCTTTGAGCTGGGAAACGAAGAGGCCGGGCTAGGGCTTGCGGTCCTGTACCTAAAGCAAGACGAGTTGGAGGAGGCCGCCGCGGTATTGGAGGAAGTGATCCCGGGGGAGCTCCACCAGGCGGGGGTCCCCCTGTACTGGTTCCTGCGGGGGTGGGTGCACCTCGCCCTGGGGGAGCTGGAAGAGGCCAAAGAATCCCTACAGGAGTTCCTCGATCTGACCTCGGAAGAGGAGGCCAAAGCCATCCTGGACGAGACGGGGCTGCTGGAGAGAATGGACGAACAACTCGCTCGGTTACGCGAGCTCGAAGCCCGCCGGCGGAGGCGCTACCTAAGCCGGCCTGTGCACCCCGGGATGCCCTTAAAGGAAGCCTTGGTCGGGCTTACCAAGAACCAGCTAGTGGGCGTCGCCAAGTGGCTTGGGCTCCCCTACAGCCGCCTCCGCAAGCAGGCCTTGGCCAGCCGAATCGCCCGTTACATCCAGGACTACTTGAGTGAGGTGGTCCAGGCCCTGCCGCCCGAGTCCAGGGAGGCCCTGACTTGGGTAGCCGATCAAGGCGGAAGCGTGCCCCTTTCCTCTCTTTTCGAGCGGTACGGGGACATCGAGGAAGACAGCATCGACTGGCAATGGGAGTTCCCTTCCTCCATCGTGGGGAGATTGCAGCTCGCCGGGCTCCTGCACGTGGGCAAGGTCGCTTCGGGCGAGGAGCTCGCCGTGCTCCCCAAGGAAATCATTACCCGCCTGCCGTCGAACTGAAGCCTTCTCTCTAGCCGACTTGCCCACTCTCGGGAGGAAGGGGCGGCTGATCCGTCTCCTCCATTAGCGGGCTGGCCCCATCCGGTACAGGACAGGTGGGATACTGTGGTCGTGTTCAAACCTCGCTTTGCGCAGAGGCCTGAAGAGATGACCCCGCCGACGGGGGTGTCCGATCGTCTAAAGAGAGAGGTCCGTATTACCGCCAAGGGGACGGTGGAGGTACCTCCCGACGGGATCATCTCCATCCGCACCCCCGGGGGCGTGGATATGGTATCTTCTCAAGTGCGCCGCACGAAAAAACAGAGGAGGGCCCCCTTAGTCTTCCTTTCTTTCCTGAGATTCCGTTCCCCCGTCAATCTGCTGCGGCCTGTCCTTTTTTGGTAAGTTAAGTCCAATTGCGCTCGCTATGCCCTTTAAATGCACCTCCACTTGGTCGCCTACAGTCTCCTTCCAGACAGTTCGAACCGCCTCAGAGAACGCTTTTTGAGTCTCCTCATGACTTCGCTCAAACACCTTCGTTTCCTTAAGGATCTTCTTCAGCCATTCAAGCTCCTGGGGGTTCCTGCGATCAAGAATGGAAAGGAACCACCGCCTCACAATTTCGTCGAACTTTCCCTCTTCCTCCAGTACTTTGGATTCTATGAGCTCTATCCCGTAAAGCTCCAAAAGATTTGTGCTGTCTTTATCAGCCTCATGAATCAGCATATCTCTGATGTCCCTTAGCAAAGTTACTCGCAGATGCTCTTTTAGTAGTTGACATATACGACTCCATTGATTCTGAAGTTCAGAAGGGACAGTCGAGCCTTGGAGCATGCGTTTTGCATGATCGAGCAGGGCACTGTAGAAGGGATGCTCTAACTCAGGCGGTTCACCTTTCTCCATCAAAACAATCACGAGTCTTAACAGTGGCCCTGGTGTATCCAGCTCATGTGCCCATTGTTCCTTAGATGCCGTTTGCAATCCCTTCTGCAAAAACTCTATAAGGCGTTCTCTGACCTCCTCCACTCGTGAGAGTTCCATGGCCTGTAGGTACAAATCAGCTAGTTCTGCATTGAAGGGTTGAATAGCCTTCACCAAACTGCTATTTTGTATGTGTTGCTGGAGGAGCTTCTTCAGGACTGTCTCTTGTAGATTATCTTTAAGGAAGCGGTAGTGCTTTACAACGAAGTCAGCGGAAGGATACCCCTCGGTAAGCTCTTTTTCCACCAGGTAATTCAGTACGCTAAAAATGAAAGGCTTTACTTGGTCGGCTTTTTTAGCCGTCTGCAGGAGGGTCTCGCTCCTGCGGAATTCCTTTGTTAAGTCAGCAAGGTGCCGGACAATATTTTTGGGACGTCTTTTAAGTACTGAGTGGTACAATCGAAGGCCATCTTTCGCTCGAGATCCTTGAGGCATAGACGCGAGTTTGGCCTCTGGATTATGTTCCAGCATGAGTAAGACACACAAGCCGATAGCTTCTTCATTACTGCTGGCAAAGTGCATACAGTGAAGCAATCTGCCTTGCTCAGCCAAGCGCTTGAGTACCCGGGAGGTGGTTCGGACCTTCTCCACGTCTAGGTAGAGGAGAGCTTTTAGGCAACCTATAATTTCTGCAGGCTTCACTTTCTGCGGATTCTCTAATCTCTGTCTGACAGCGTCAACAAATGGAGACCAATCCCAACCCTTCTTAGCCAGTACACGCACAACTTTTGCATAAAGCTCGTCAAGTTCCGCGTTTAAGCACAGATCGGACAGCCGCTTCACCACTTCGCCTGCACTAGCCTGTGGCCCAAGCTGCAGGAGCAACTCGTCCTCCAGCTGCACCGCTGCTCGTATGACTTCTACATAAAAGGCAGCATCACCGGGAATCCGGAATTCCTGAAACAACTTCTCCCTGCCTGATCGTTGAAACTCATGAAGCAAAAGGACTAGGCCCTTGGTCCAGTCATCAACCCTTGCAGTATATACCCCTTGCTTTTGCTCTTCTTTCCCTATGGCAAGTGGAAGTTTAAGATTATTCAATAACGATTTGCCTAGCATCTCATATCGATTCCCTGATTTTTGTAAGAGGGTGACCAATCCTTTTCCGGCTTGTTCATCTAAGTCGGACCATTCGGCTTTTTGAGCATCATCGATCAACTGTTGCCAAATGACTCTCCAGTCTGGTGAGTCGTCTCGAGCTAAATCGCGTAAAGCCAAAGCTGCTTTAGCTATGGCCAAGGGATCTCTAGCGACCCAATCGTTCAGCTCGTTAAAAATCTCCCGCTCAACAACTGTGAAAAAGGCTTCTACGGGAACTTTCTCTTGAAGTTCTTTCAACCGCTTTCCGTTTCCGAGCTGCAGGGCCTCTCGAACCTCGTCTCCGATAAGAACTTGCATGGCTTTGTCAACTTCGACATTGAAGTAAAGCGCTGCTAAATGCTCCTGGAGCCTTGCGGCATGTTTAAAGAATCGCTGGGCATCTTCCCCTAATAACTCTTCGTACCGATTAACAAGAACATCCTCGGGCCCGTGCTTTGCAATAAGATCGTGGACAGCAAGCACATACCAGCACTGCACCGGGAGTGGGATTGCTTCTCCCTCATCAATGTACTGTCTAACACGGTGATAAGCTCCTAATTGATTAATAAACAACTTAACTTCTCTGGGGGTAGGAGGGCGATGATTATCTATTCTCTTGGCATCAAAGATTCGATATATGGCATGCAAATCACCTCGGTAATGCTGAAAATGATTGGGAAAAGCTTTTTTAAGTTTGTTAATAAAGAAATACCGCCAGTCAGACGTAATTGGGAGCGGGACGTGAAAGCGGATTTGAAAGGTTTTCTCGACAAATTCATCTGCGAGAGTCCTTTGTGTTGTTTCCTGTCCGCCTTTTTCCTGAGAATCCTCCCTCCAAAGTCTCTGAGGAGTATCAGGGGCAAAGGGAACCAGTAACCAAAGGCGTTCAGTCCATTTTGGCTGCTGTGTCGACTCTTCCCACTTGAAGAAAGGTCGTAAAGTAGCCCAAATCTTAAGGGCGTCTTCTGTGCTTACACGATCGAGGTTATCTACTACGATAATTAATTTCCGGTCATTTCCATTCAAAGCTTCCTCCGTAGCTTCCTTAAAGACAGTTTGAAACTCGATCGATGTAGGATCAGGTGTCTCATATACTAAATTTTCCACTGGCTTTCCTGACAACAGTAAAGACGCTATATCCGTATGAGGAATTTCATTTCCTGCAAACCACGCTCGTATCCGAGGAAAGCGCCAAGACAACCCCCATATAAGGATCAATCCCGCAAAGGGGAGCAACAATATGGTAAGACCAACAATCCACGCCTGCATTTCGAATGGCCAATTGGCTATGACTGTCTTGCCGAGAGTTAGCAAACCCAACCCTATAGGCACAGGCATTGCCAAAAATGCCATGATAGTACCTGCCCGAGTAAACCGGGGAAAGCTGCGCGTAGTGCGAACTCTCTTTGCAATCTCCTCTTTTTTCTTCAACCATTTATTGCGATCGCTTAGCCAGCGCTTATCTAAAAGCCAGTCAATTAAGCGTTCGAGAAATGGCCTTCGAAGAGGATCTCCTTGATGCCCCCAAGCATCAAAGACAAAGAAGACTATTTCCGTATTATCCTTAAACTCCCTTTCTAGAAGTCTCACAACCGTTGATTTCCCGCTCCCCCAATGACCGATGAGGGCAATTGCTTTACCTCCCTTCCCGTTATTGATGAGCTCCGCAATTGCTTCTGCGATGCATTGATGCGATCCGAACGCATCATGATCTACAGGAAGGTCATCTAAAAGGCGTGTAGGACACTTCTCGTGCACGCTTTCTCCATCCAAAGCGATCTTGTTTCCTTCCGCCATGGCGTTAGAGTACCCCAACTCTTTAAGCTTAGTCCATCTTTGTCTCAACTACAAACCAGGCCCACCGCGCGCGGAGGTCCTGCGCCTTGGGGTCTACCATCGGATTTTGTGAGGGGACAGCTGATGAAGATCGCCTTGGGGTTAGATGCTGTATCGCATGCAACCTTCTGAGGTCCTAGAAACCAGGTAAGGCCGCCCCGAAGGGTACACTGCGCGGGCGTTAAGAAGCGGCTTCCGGACCCCTACTATCCACGTAGCCTTCCCCGCTTCCTGTGTCCCTTGAGCCTTACGGTAGGTCTCCTCCAAACTGTCGGGGTTGGATCGTACTGCCCCCAGGGTGTCTGGGTGCAAGGCCTTCCGGGCAAAACCTTCCCCACGTTTGCTGCTCCGACGCTTCACTATGGGCCACGGAACCTTGGCAAAGATAAGCGCGCGGTGGATAATGGTTTTACAAGTAAGACGTTTTCCAGGAAGGGGAGATGCTCGATACCACCAGGATCTCCAGCAAAGGGCAGGTGGTTATCCCCAAGCGGGTGCGGGAGGCCCTCGGGCTCAAGCCGGGGGATCCCCTCCTCGTGGGGGTGCAAGGGGACATGATCGTCATCCGCAAGCTCATCCTCGACGACCTCGTCACGGAGTCCCTGGAGAACCATCGCCGGGGCAAGACCCTTTCGCACGAGGAAACCTTCGAGGACCTCCTCTAAACCCCGATGTCCAGCTGGACCCTTCGCTATGATCCCCGGGTCCGGAAGGAACTGGAAAGGATCCGGGACAAGGAGATCATCCGTCGGTTAAAGGACGCCGCTGAGGCTCTTCAAGATAATCCGTTCTCAGGCAAGCCGCTCCGGGGATATCCAGGGGTTTGGTCCAAGCGCGTCGGGACCAAAGGCGGGGAGTGGCGCATCATCTACCTGCCCCTCAAGGACGAGCGTGTAGTGCTCATCGTCCTCATGGCTCCTCGAGAGGAGGTCTACGAACTCCTCAGGCGCGGTGGAAAGCCCCGTCGAACGTGAGCTCCGAACGTTTCAGCTTCCGGGTCAGTGGGATTAAGAACGTGACCGGGGGTCATTGACCAGGGACCAGGGGTCAGGTCTTTACTTTTGAGTTTCAGGGGGCTGGACCCACTTGGTGCATGGGGGACCGGATATCGCAGATTACATTCTAACCTCGCTTAACCCAGAGGGTTGAAAAGAGGAGCCAAACGCCCTGGACGGGGATCATCTGACCGTGGACACGGAGCGACTCAGGGCAGTACGCGAAAACGCCCTTTCCCGCGGAGCCGGTATATCGTGAAGCCACGATCCAAGGTGAACACCCACTCCGTCCCGAGATCCTCCCCCAAGGTCACCAAAGTAGCATCGGCGAAGTCCATGGGCACATCCTTGTACTTCTCCATCAACGTCGCCACACGGCGCAGGCTCTTCTTGGAGGAGGGGACGAGGACGAACGCTCCCCGGAGGAAGAACTCCAGACATACCCGCTGGTTTTCCCAGCTCGGGCCTACGAGATGAAGCGTCTCCGTCAACACCGCCTCGGTGGTCACCACTGGCCCAGTCCACCCCTCAAGTACCGCCACACACTCCGAGTGCCGGCGGGAGCTACGATCCACCAGGGAGATAAAGGCCCCGGTGTCAAGCAGAAGGACCCGGGCAATGGCGCAACCGCTCGATGAGGTACTCCCGATGGCGTTCTCCTAAATCGGGGACCCCGGTCTCGATCCGGCCCAGAAGATCGCGAACCCGTTCGATGGGCCGTTCGGCGTGTTCCGCCTCTAGAAACTGTTCCAGCGCCATCCTGACGACCTCCGACCGCTTGCGGCCAAGATGCTGGGCGGCTTTCTCGAGTTCCTCCGCCAGAGCTGCTGGTATCCGCACCGTCAGTTGCCGTTCCATCGGCCCCTCCAAAACACATTGTATTGCATTGTGATGCTTGCACAAGGGCGGGACAAAAGCCAAGGAGATCAGAGCCATATTGGTCGCGACCCCGGGAACCCGGCAAGTCCCACTTTTGACCTCAGCCCTCCGGCCTCGACGAAAAAAATCCGCTATCAGGAAACGAGTCCCGACCTTCTTGGACCCACAGGCTTGGGGAGGAGGCATGGGCCCGGTCGAGTTTGGCCAGGATAACCGAGTTTCTCGGTATCGGGGCGAATTACGGGATCGATGCGCTGCGAACCGCTCGTTGCGGCGAAAAACCTTGCCTTGGGGCGGGACTGGAACCCCCTCGGAAGGCTCGAGTTTCCCCCGGCTTGCGTGCCTCAACTGGATTGGTGAACATCTCGGCACCCGAGCGGCAGAGGCGGCGGTTGGCCTGGCTGGATGCCGCCATCAGCATGATGCCGCGATGACCGGTGGCGTGGGACTGGGTCATGCATCACCTGACTTGAAACGAACGCTGGGGCCCTGTGTTTCCCCCAATGCCGATGAGGGGCCTTGTGCGAGAGGGAGAGGAATCGATTCGGTCGCTTGAGGAAATTTTTAATAAGCAGAGACGGGTCTCGTGAGGACCCTGGAGTGCCCGGAAGGCAAAGATGCGAAATGCTCAAGCGGAACCAGCGAATTCTGGGGGCCTATCCCCCGTTGCTTGCCCCCGGCGCACTCCCCATGGGGCCTTCGGGCTTGCTAGCGCGTCCCAGCAGCCGGGATTCACGGCCCTGAATCGGGAACGATGGCGGACGGCCTGCACGGCATTCGGCCCCCCCGGAACGCGATGTCCGAGCTCGGGCTGTTATAGCCCGCCCCGTTTCCGGCGCTCTTCTCGGATTGGAAGCCGCCTTTCCCCGGCCTCCATCCGCGGCGGTGATGAAGCCGGCGGAGGGGCTGAAACCGCGCCGAGGGGAGGCGGTGGGCTCCAACGGGAATCTCCCCGGCACGGCCTATCGCGGCCGACTTGGATGGTGACCCATGAGTAGCATGGAAGGCTACGCGATCGAGGTGGAGGGCCTGACCAAGTACTACGGCGACCTCCTGGCGGTGGACCACATCTCGTTCCAGGTGAGGCAGGGGGAGGTGTTCGGCTTCCTGGGGCCGAACGGGGCGGGCAAGACGACTACCCAGAGGATGCTCACCGGGCTCCTCTTGCCCAGCGAGGGCCGGGTGCTCGTGTTCGGCCACGATCTCGTCCGTTCCCCCTATCCCGCCAAGCGGCGCATAGGGTTGGTGCCGGAGGAGTCCAATGTCTACGCCGAACTCTCCGCCTGGGGGAACCTGATGTTCGCCGCCCGGCTATATCGGGTGCCCCGGAGGGAGCGGGTCAGGCGAGCCCAGGAACTGCTCACGGCATTCGGACTTTGGGAGAGGCGACAAGACAAGGTGGTCAACTTCTCCAAGGGGATGCGCAGACGCTTGTGCATCGCCATGGCCATCATCCACCGGCCGAGCCTCCTGTTCCTGGACGAGCCCACCCCAGGGCTGGACGTCCAGAGCGCACGCCTCATCCGGGAGCTGATCCGGGAACTCAACTCCCAGGGCACCACGATCTTCTTGACCACCCACCAGATCGAGGAGGCAAATCAGCTCTGCGATCGGGTGGCCATCATCGATCGGGGCCGGATCGCCGCCATCGACACCCCGGAGCGGCTCAAGGCGGCCTTCCGGCGCGTACAGTCGGTGGAGGTGGCGTTTGACCTGAGCGGACAAGCCCACGGCCGGGCACTGTCTTCCCTGCCAGGGGTGAGCACGGCGGTCAAGCTGGGCGACAAGTGGCGGCTGTATACCGAAGATCCCTCTGCTCTGCTCCCACAGGTGATCCGCTACGCGGAGGAACATGGCCTGCGGATCGTGAGCCTGAACACCCTGGGGCCTAGCTTGGAGGACGTGTTCCTCGCGATCACCGGCCAGGAGGTGGGCGTGGCGCGCCGCGATGCCCCGGAGGGGAGGCAGCGCCGGATGGGGAGGAGGAAATGAGGGAAGGATGGCGGCGGTTGCGGGACGAACTGGCTCAAGCTTGGGCCGTTGCGGTCAAGGACGTGCGGGTCTACTACCTCCGGCCGGGGATAATCATGTTCGGCTTCCTGATGCCTTTCTTCCTGTTCTTCTCTTTCTCGGTCCGGAGGGAGATGGCGGCGGCCCAGGGCGTCGCCCGACTGTTGGGCCTCACCACCTTCTTCACCGCCGCCTCGGCCGGGCCGTTCATCATCCCCCTGGAGCGACGCCTGGGCACCTACGATCGGCTCTTAGCCGCACCGATGTCGCTCCTGTCGTTGCTGTTGGGGAAGACCGCGGTGGGAGCCTTTTTCGCCCTTGCCGTGTCAACATTTGCCTTGCTGGTGGGGGTGACAGCTTTGGGGGCGACCGTGGTCCACCCGGGGTTCTTGGTGGCCGGCATGCTCCTGGGGAGCTTCACGTTCTCGTCGTTGGGCCTCATCTTCGGCTCCATCCCCACCCGCAATCCGGGTGACGTCCAGATGCCGAGCACGCTCCTGCGTTGGGGGCTGCTGTTTATAAGCGGGGTGTTCATCCCCCTGCAGGAGATGGCGCCTGCGGCGCGGGCGGTGGCCTACCTTTCCCCGCTCACCTACGCCCAGGATTTGCTGAACCACGCCCTGCTTGGGCGGGGTGTCCTCGCCCCCGGGCTGGACATCGGGATGCTTATGATCTCCGGGGTTCTGTTCCTGATGCCCTCCATCTGGCTGCATCGGCGCGCGAGGATATTGGGGTATTGACGTTCAAAGGCCGGGATTGAGGGCGCCTTCCAACGCGCTGAATGCTCAACCCTACTGTCCATCTGCAGCATTGGGGACTCCCATGGGTTTACGCGGCGGCTCCTCAGCAAAGGGGATTGGCTCCCTGGCAGGGGCGGCAACCTGCAGCCGAGCGGTTTCCGAAAGACCCCTGACATAGCGCCTCACCTGGCGTGCCTCGGCGGCCTCCTTCATCAGCCGCTCCGGCTGGTTCGTCGTGTGAAGACAGGCTCGAACGGCCTTGGGGCTGACAACCCTCCCATGCCTTCATGCCGAAGACTTCCCGGACACTACCGTTGCGCGTCCATCGGATAAGATGAAGGTGGGATGCGAAAGAAGGTGCTCTTCATCTGTACTCACAACTCGGCCCGCTCCCAGATGGCCGAAGGCCTCCTCAACGCCCGCTTCGGGGACCGCTTCCTGGCCCTAAGCGCTGGGACCCACCCCACCGGGCTTCATCCCCTGGCAGTCCAGGCCATGGCCGAAATAGGGATCGATATCTCCTCCCACCGCTCCAAACACATCGCCGAGCTCCGGGATGAGGAGTTCCATTACGTGGTGACCGTGTGCGACAGGGCCGGGGAGACGTGCCCCTTTTTCCCCAGGGCCCGAGCCCAATACCACACCCCTTTCCCCGATCCGACCTCATACCCAGCCGAAACCGAACTGGATGCCTTCCGCACCGTCCGGGACATGATCGCCGCCTGGATAGAAAAGACCTTCGCCCCCCTCTGATGGGTCAGCCATAAGAGGTAAACCTCTTGCTGAATTGGAAGTGGGCCCGGCCGCCAAGACGGCGCATGAGGAATTCCCGCGGGGTGCCACAGGGGCACATTTTGTCGGCGAGGAGGCAGATCCCCACTTTCCGTGATCAGTGCCCCGAACAGGGTCGGGAGAGATCGGGAAAATTTGCCCCGGAAAGACCAATCAGACTATGCTAATCTGGCATCCACCCCCTTGAACGGGGAAAGGAGAGGCCCAAAAAGGGGCTCTCGCGGGAGCGTCGAAAGAGAGTGAAGGAGGTGTGGTTCGGTGGACTTCAAGCTCATCCTCTTAACGTTGGTACTCGCAGTGGCCGTCCTCGGATCCATCACCTTCGAATTCGTCCTCAAGCAAGAACCCTTCGCCACGGCTGAGGAGTATTGGGCTCAGCTGGAGAACCACAGGCTGACCTTAGACGTCCGCGGCCACTGGAACTATGTGCTGAGCACCGTGGATGTCATCTCCTACTCCCAGGCGCCCTACTTCGAGGTGCCAGACCCCTATGACTCGGGGATCTTCAAGCGCTGGATCGAGGAGCACGGGGACGACCCCTTGGTCCTGGAACGCGTCTACCAATCGTTCTACGAGACTGGGGACTGGGGCTGGGCGCCCAGCCTGCGGGGGATCCCCTGGGTCCAGGCGGCAATCCCCATCATCTGGGCCGCGCCGTCGGTGGCGATCATCGAGCCGGGGCGGACCGCCGAGGTTGCATTCGTGATCCGCGAACTGATCGAGCTCTTGAGGAGCCCCGCCGGCTGGATGGACTACGCCATCATCCAGGGCTGGGGCGACCCCATGGTGCGGAACGTCCAGTGGCGGGCACCTCTTTTGATCGCAGAAGGCCTATACGCCCTGATCACCGGCGACAAAGAGGCCTACGGCCCGGAGACGGTGGCGCTGGCCCGCGGCCTCTACGAGGAGATGCTCGAAAACCTTAGCCTCCCGCTGGGGGAGGGCTACTGCGGCGGGGTGGCCTGCGAGCCCAACCACTGGTTCCCGCAGTGCAACTCCATGGCCGTCCTGGGCCTGGCCATCTACGACCAGGTCTTCGGCCCCGATGAGAAGCACGGCGTCCTGATCGGGGAGGAGTATCGCAAGAACTATATGCAGTTCATCAGGGAGCACATGTCGGACCCGGAAACAGGCCTCGTCTACCGCCGCTGGCACCCCTTCGGCCCCCAGCAGGCCGATAAAGACCTGTCGGGGTTCGCCAACATCATGGTCGCGCTGATGGTGAACGCCTTCGAGCCGGAGTTCGCTTCTAACCTCTACCAGCAGGTGCGGCTGCGCTACATCAGGCGCTACCCCTTCGGGATCGGGGCCTTCATGCTCGAGGTGCCCGAGAAGGGGATCAGAGGGGAAGTGCAGAACCCGGGGGCCTGGCAGCCGGGGATGCTCGGCGAGACTTACCTCAACGTGTTCCTCGCCTGGGCCGCGGCCCGCGAGTTCGATGACCCGGAGACCTTCGACGGGATCAACCGCTTCCTCACGAATCTCGCGCATCCTTACTTCCTGCAGGCCGAGGTGCGGTTCGACGAGACGAACCCCGACCCCGCGGGGATCGACGACTACACGGTGGGGCAGCTCCTCAACATGTATAGCGGCTGGTGGCTGTTCGCCAAGGTGCACCTCGGCTGGCGGACGATCCTGGAGCACGACTGGTCCCAGAACCGCGATGCAGACGGGAGACTGTTGAACAACCCGTGAAACCATCCGGGGGTCGGAAGGAGGAACTCGCTCGGATTCACTCCCAGAGCAAGCAATGCTGTGGTCGCCCCACGAGGGCGCGGGAAGACGCTCCTCCTGGGCGCGGTGGAATCCCGGATCCCCGGGGACCGCCTGCGTTAAGCTACCTGCAGGCGATCCCCAAAACCCGATTCACGCCCAAACCATCGGTCGGAGGCCTGGTCTTCCACTTCCACCCCGAAATCGCTCGCCGGCTAGGCAGGGCGGCAAACGCAAATGCCCCTAGTTCGGCGCTAGCCTGGGGGGAGAACTTGGAGGGCCCACCAATTCCCATTAGCCAGCCGGACAAGCAAAACCGCCACCCGGCCCTTCTCCGTGGAGAAGACCACTTCGACCAAACCGCTGCCCAGTTCCTCCAGCGAGCAGGGGTGTGTCCAAGGGTCCTCCACCCCTATCTCCTCTAGTGCCTCCCGGGCTACCACGGCCGCGACCGCCTGGGGGTCCCTCCGCCAGGGCTGATGGCCACCGCGCGGGGAGATGAAATCCTCGGCCTTGAGCTCCAGCCGGTCGATCCGCCACCCCCCTTCCTCCTGCACCACCGCGAGCAGGCCGCCGTAATAGAGAAAAGCCGACCTCATAGGATCGGGACCCAACCTGCCCGGGCCCACCTCCTCCAACGTGCGGAGTTCGACGAAAACCAGGCGCCTGGCCCCGGCTCCCGGCAAGAGCACAAGCCGCAACACCTCTAACGCCGCCACCCCGCGAAAGGATTCGTGGAACCTGTCGAAGGGAACCTCTGCCTGGTAGCGTGGGGAGAGGAGCGCATAGGCGGCGAGGTAATCGCCCTTGGAGCCAATCGAGCCGAAGTGGGCGGTGAACCCTGTGCGGGCAAGGATGTCGAAGAATCGCTGCACGACCTCCAGAGGGGTGGGCAAATCCTCCCGCTGACCGGGTGCCCCCGAGGGAGCTCCCAGGCCCTGGCCCGGGTGAAGGAGACCGGCCAGCGGGCCGAGGAGAAAAAGCCCGAGCAGCCCGGCAGCGCCCATGTATCGCCCCACACAAGCGGTCCAATTCCTCACTTCAATCCCCTCGCCTCCCCCAGTCGGCCCCACCATATGGAGATTGGGGCCGAAATTCAACTCCACCAGCCCCTCAGCCTCCTTGCACCCCCAAAAAGCGGCTTCTCGGCGGGCGGGGGCAAATTACCCTCCAGTGTAATCTGCATAACAGACTTTTCTTGCCCCCCATGCTATACTTAAGTACGGTGGGTACCACCCCCTCATCCGGTGCACCACCGGCTTGGGCGACCGTTCCCCCACGGTCGCCCAACCCTTTGAGGCCGCTTCGCCAGCTTGACAGCCAACCGAGCGCGACCGTAGAATTTCTCTTTGTCCGGGCCGTTAGCTCAACTGGCAGAGCAGCGGACTCTTAATCCGCGGGTTGGGGGTTCGAGTCCTCCACGGCCCACCAGGTGTGTCCCGTGGCTACCGCTGGCTGCGGCCAGCCTGGGCTCAATCCCTGGGTCGTTAGCTCAGTTGGCAGAGCACCGGCCTTTTAAGCCGGGTGTCGCAGGTTCGATTCCTGCACGACCCACCAGTCGCCGTCGTCTAGGCAGGCCTAGGACGCCGGGCTTTCAATCCGGTAACGGGGGTTCAAATCCCCCCGGCGACAAAGGGCAGGGCGAGTAGCTCAGCTGGGAAGAGCATCCGGCTTACATCCGGAAGGTCAGAGGTTCAAGTCCTCTCTCGCCCACCAGTGGGGAGCCTACGGCCCACTGGGGAGGGGCCGGGGCTGGCACCCTCCCGAGGGGAGCGGTAAAATACCCCCGCCCCGAGCGGGCAAAACGGGGACGTGGTCTAGGCTGGACTAGGACACCGGATTGTCACTCCGGAGATCGCGGGTTCAAATCCCGTCGTCCCCGCCAAGGAGCACCCCAAGCCTGCGGGGTCCCCAAGAAGCCCCTGGGCTTGGGGGGGATGCTTTTGGCGAGGTAGCTCAGGTGGTAGAGCACGCGGCTGAAAACCGCGGTGTCCCCAGTTCGACTCTGGGCCTCGCCACCAGTTCATGCCTCCTCCTCCCCCCGGGCAGGGGCTAGTTGGCGATGGCGGACACCGCACAAGAAATCTGGAATCGGGCCAAGGAACGGCTGGCCGAGGAACTACCCCCACCTGCGTTCGCCAGTTGGTTCTCCGGCATCAGCGCCAAGGGATTGGACGGCGAGCTGTTGATATTGGAGGCGCCCTCCGGGTACGTGAAGGGGGGGGTGGAGCGCAAATACCGCGCCCTGATGGAACGCCTGGTGGCCGAAGCCGCCGGCCGGCCACTGCAGGTGAAACTGGAGGTCACAGAACGGCTTCCCCCCACTTCTCCCCCTCCCCTGCCGGAAGACTCCCCCCGCCGCTACCTGGGCACCCTGCCCTTGAACCCAGAGTACACCTTCTCCACCTACGTTCGGGGCCGGAACTCCCAGCTCGCCTACGCCGCCGCCCAGGCGGTGGCCGACTCCCCCGCCCGCGCCTACAACCCCCTGTTCATCTACGGCAAGGTGGGCCTAGGTAAAACCCACCTCCTCCACGCCATCGGCAACCACGTGCTCGCCAAGCCCGGGGACCTCACGGTGGTCTACACCACCTCCGAGCGGTTTGCCATCGAGCTCATCCACTCCATCGGCCAGGGCACCACCGAGAAGTTCCGCGCCAAGTACCGCAACGTGGACGTGCTCCTCATCGACGACGTCCACTTCCTACGCAACAAGGAGGGGACTCAAGAAGAGCTGTTCCACACGTTCAACGAACTCTATGGTAACGGGAAGCAGATCGTACTCTCCTCGGACCGCCCCCCCGATGAGCTTCATGGTTTGCAGGAACGGCTGGTGTCCCGGTTTCGGTGGGGGTTGGTGGCGGACATCCAGCCCCCGGACCTGGAAACGCGGATCGCCATCCTGCGGGAGAAGGCCCGCCGGCGGGGCCTGGCGGTGGACGACTCGGTGCTGGAGCTCATCGCCTCCCGCATCACCACCAACGTGCGGGATCTGGAAGGGGCCCTCATCCGGGCCATGGCCTACATCGAGTTAGGGGAGGGCCCCATCACCCCTCAGGTGCTGGAAGAGATACTGCCCCAGGAGGAAGCCGCCCGGCGGCTCACAGTGGAGGTGATCAAGGAGGAAGTGGCTGCCCGCTACAAGGTGCCCGTGGCGGAACTGGAAGGGCCCTCCCGCAAGAAGGAGATCGCCCAGGCCCGCCAGATCGCCATTTACCTGGCCCGGGAGCTCACCACCTCCTCGTTCCCCGCCCTGGGTCGGGCGTTCGGAGGCCGGGACCACACCACCATCATGCACTCCTACCAAAAGGTGCAGGAACTCATCCGCCAGGTGCCCTTGCTGCGCTCGGAAATAGAAAGTCTCAAGGACGAGCTCCGGGCCAAGTACTCCCAATGAGTCTCGAGCCACTGCTTCCGAGACCGATGTGCGCGGCGGCGGAAAGTTTTCCACAGGTGGGTGGGGAAACCCCTGTGGAAAACTCGGCCACACCCTGTGGAGTCTCCCCCCCAAGCGGGGGAAAACCGCTGGGGAATATCGGCCGTTTTCTCGATCCACAGAGGTTTTCCACCCCCCACGCCACTAATCCACAAGTTTTCCACAGGACTTTCCACAGCCCGGAGCCCACACCCCACCCTACAGCCCGGGGTTTTCCACAGGTGATGTGTGACCTCTACAACAAGGACAGAGGTTATGTATAAAGAGGTACTGCAGTGGTTGCTCCCCCTGGCCCGCCGGGGGGGATGGGAGGCCACCCTCTACCGCCAGCTGCCGGTGCTGGCCTGGCCAGAGGCCGTGGGAGAAAAGTTGGCCAGCCTGGCCAAGCCCCTGTACGTGGAAGGCCGCACGTTGCACCTCCAGGTGGCCAACCACGTGGTGGCCACCGAACTGCGGTTGGTGGAGCAGAAATTGCTTGAACGCCTCTCCCAAGCCCTGCCCAGCTCCCGGATCCGCCGGCTCAGGTTCCACGTGAGGCCGGAGCCCCCCACCCCCCCACCCCCATCCCCGCCCACTCCGGAGGAGGAGGACTGGCAAGCAGCCGAGCAAGCGGTGCCGAATGACCTGCCGGAAACGCTGTGGGCCCGACTGGTGAGGCTCGCGGCCTGGGCCCGGGCTCGGGAGCGGGCCATCCTGGCCGCCGGGGGTCGCCGGTGCCCCCGCTGCGGCATCGCCCACCTGGGGGAGGGAGAGCTCTGCTCGTTGTGTGCCCTTGTGGAAGGGGAGCCGGAAGGCTAGAATGCTATTGAGTTCAGTGAATTTGGCGCCAGGGGCCCGAGCGGCGGCGGTTGCTGCCGGGAAAAGTTCTAAGAGACGTTGATCTCCCCAACTGGGAGCCCAAAATGAGGTTCAGTGAGCCGAGAGCTAGGAAGGAGCAGGTGCCAACCGGGACGGGCATAGAGGCCACCACCATCCTGGCGGTGCGGTCCCCGGAGCTCCGCTGCTGTGCCATGGGTTGCGACGGGCAGGCCACCATGGAGTCGCGGGTGGTCAAGGCCGGGGCGCGGAAGGTGCACCGCATCCATGGCGGGGAGGTGCTGGCCGGGTTTGCCGGGGGGACTGCGGATGGGTTGGCGCTGCTGGAGCGGCTGGAGGGCAAGCTCAAGGAACACGGCTCGCTGAAGCGGGCGGCGGTGGAGCTGTCCAAGGAGTGGCGCACCGATCGGGTGCTGCGCCGCCTGGAGGCGGTGATCCTGGCCGCTTCCCACGAGGCGTTGCTGTTGATCACCGGGCAGGGGGACGTGTTGGAGCCGGACGATGGGCTGGCGGGCATCGGCAGTGGCGGGGGCTACGCCCTGGCGGCTGCCCGGGCCCTGATCCGACATGCCTCCCTCTCCCCGGCCGAGGTGGTGCGGGAAGCACTGCTGATCGCAGCCGGAATCGACGTTTACACCAACGATCAGATCATCGTGGAGGAGGTGCGCTGGTGAGCCTGGTGGGCCTCACCCCCCGGGAGATCGTGCAGGAGCTGTCCCGCTATATCGTGGGGCAGGAGGAGGCCAAGCGGGCGGTGGCCATCGCCCTGCGAAACCGGCTCCGCCGGGCCGCGCTCCCGGAAGAGGTGCGGCGGGACATCCGCCCCGGAAACATCCTCATGATCGGACCCACCGGGGTGGGGAAGACGGAGATCGCCAGGCGGCTGGCCCAGATCACCGAGTCCCCCTTCCTCAAGGTGGAGGCCACCAAGTACACCGAGGTGGGCTACGTGGGGCGGGACGTGGAGTCCATGATCCGGGACCTGGTGGAGGTGGCGATTTCGCTGGTGCGGGAGCGGGAGGCCCGGCGGGTGGAGCAGGAGGCGACCCGGTTTGTGGAGGATCGGTTGGTGGACGCCTTGGCGGCCGGGGTGGAGGGGGGCGAGGAGGCGCGGGCCAAGCTCCGGGAGCGCCTGCGGGCCGGGGAGCTGGAGGAGGCTTGGGTGGAGATCCCGGTGCGGGAGAGCATGGCCCCTCAGATCTCGGTGTTCTCCGAGTCGGGGATGGACCAACTTGGGATCGATCTTTCGCAGCTGTTCTCCGGGTTCCCCCTGCCCCGGAAGCTGAAGCGGATGACCGTGCGCCAGGCCCGGGAAGTGCTGCGGGAGGAGGCCTTGGAGCGCCTGTTGAACATGGAGGAGGTGCGGGCGGAGGGCCTCCGGCTGGCCGAGGAGGCAGGCATCGTTTTCATCGACGAGCTGGACAAGCTGGCCTTGGGGGGGCCAGAGGAACGGGGCGGGCCGGGGGTGTCCCGCCAAGGGGTCCAGCGGGACTTGTTGCCCCTCCTGGAGGGCACCACCGTGCGCACCCGTCACGGCACGGTGCGCACCGATGCCATCTTGTTCATCGCCGCCGGCGCCTTCTCCCAGGCCAAGCCCAGCGATCTGATGCCCGAGCTCCAGGGACGCCTCCCCATCCGGGTGGAGCTGCACCCCCTCACCCAACAGCACTTCCAGCGCATCCTGGTGGAGCCGGAGGACGCCCTCACCAAACAGTATCAGGCCCTGCTGGCCACCGAAGGGGTGCGGCTCAGTTTCACCCCCGGGGCGGTGGAAGAGTTGGCCCGCATCGCCGCCGAGCTCAACCGCACCCTGGAGGACATCGGGGCCCGGCGGCTCATCCCGGTGGTGGAGCGGGTGATGGAAGACATCTCCTTTGAGGCCGACCGGCACGCGGGGGAGGAGATCGTGATCGATCGGGAGTACGTGCTGGAAAAGCTCTCCCACCTGGCCCGCGACTTGGATCTCTCCCGCTACATCCTGTGAGGACCTCAAGGTGGTGGGACTGGTGCGCCGCGAAAGGGGGCTGAATTGAAAATCTTCTTGGACACCGCCAGCTTGCGGGAGATCGAAGAGCTGCGGGGCTTCATCGACGGGGTGACCACCAACCCCACCCTGGTGGCCAAGGAGGGCCGGCCGTTCCTGGAGCTGGTGGAGGAGATCTGCCGGCTGGTGGAGGGGCCGGTCTCGGCCGAGGTCACCGCCCTGGATACCGCCGGGATGCTCGCCCAGGCCCGACAACTGGCCCGGCTCGCTGACAACCTGGTGGTGAAGATCCCGGCCACCTGGGAGGGCCTGGCAGCGGTGAGGGAGCTCTCCGGCCAGGGGATACCCACCAACGTGACGTTGGTGTTCTCCCCCACCCAGGCCCTGCTGGCGGCCAAGGCCGGTGCCAGTTATGTCTCCCCGTTCGTGGGCAGGATCGATGACCGGGCCGGGGACGGGATGGAGCTGGTGGCCGAGATCCTCGAGATCTACCGCAATTACGGTTTCGATACCCAGGTCATCGTGGCCAGCGTCAGGCACATCAGGCACGTGGTGGAGGCAGCCCTGTTGGGGGCCCACATTGCCACCATGCCGTACCAGGTGGCCAAGAAGCTGCTCGATCATCCACTGACCGACCTTGGGCTGGAGCGGTTTCTGGCGGACTGGAAGGGGGTACCCCCCGCCCACCGGCCATGGTGAAGCGGGTGCGCCTGTTGGTTTCTGGACGGGTGCAAGGGGTTTTCTTCCGGGCCCACACCCGGGATTTGGCCCAGAGGCTCGGCCTCTCGGGCTTCGTGCGCAACCTGCCGGATGGGCGGGTGGAGATCGTGGCCGAGGGGGAGGAGGCGGCGCTAGAGGAGCTCATCTCCTTTGCCCACCGGGGGCCGCCCCTGGCGCAGGTGACCGGGGTAGAAGTCCATTGGGAGCCCCCAAGCGGCGGCTTCTCCGACTTTTCGATCCGCTACTAGCCAGACGCCGACTCCCCCTTTGCGCAGGGAGCGATTGGGGCTAGAGTGCCCGCATGCCTAGCGGCAAGGTGCACCTCGGATTCGAACTCCTGACCCTGCCCGGCTGGGTGGCGGGGGGCGTGGCCTTGGGGGTTCCGGAAGGGGCGCTGGTCACGTTCTCCTTGGCTTACGCGGCCGCCAGCCTGCTCCTGTCCCCGGACCTGGACCTGGCCCGGTCCGGTCCGGCCCGTCGCTGGGGGGCCTTGCGCTGGCTGTGGCTCCCCTATGCCTGGTTGTTCCGCCATCGGGGCCTGTCCCATTCCCCCCTCTGGGGCCCCCTGACCCGGCTCCTGTACTTGGCCGCGCTGGCCCTGCTCCTGTTCCTGCCCTTCCACCTGGCCTTGAAAGTTCCTTTCCCCCACCGTTTCCCCAGCCGACTCCTGGCCCCCGGCTTGGCCGGGGTGTACTTGGCTCACCTGTTGCACGTGGGGTTGGACTGGGTGGCCGGGCTGTTGCCTCGTCGCCGGCTAAAATGAGGTGTGGACGAGCGTCAGACCCTGGAGGAAACCCGGGCCATCATCGAGCGCACCATCCTGGTGCGCCGCATCACCTTGGGGATCTTCACCCTGGTGGCCGGGGTGGTGGTGCTGGCCAGTGGCATCTCCCCCCTCAACCCGGTCCTGGCTGCTCCCCTGGCCTGGTTCCTGCTCACCTTTCCCTTCCGTTACCTCCTCCGGCGGCAGCGCTCCCTGCGGGGGCTCAACAACCTCCACGCCGGCTTTCTAGCCCTGGAGGTGGTGGTGGTGGGGGTGCTGATCCAGCGGCTGGGTGGGGTGGAGTGGATCGGGCTCGTTTTCTTCCTGTTCACGGTGATGTACGCCAACTTCTTTCTCTCTCGGGAGGCGGGGTACGTGGTCACCGGCCTGGCGGTGGGGAGCTACGCCCTGATTGCGGGGTTGGAATACGCGGGGGTGTTGCCCCACCAGGCGCTGTTTCACCCCCCGGGCCCCCCTCACCGCCACCTGCCGTATGTGGTGACCACGGTGGTGGTGGGGGTGGGGCTTTACGCCACGTTGGCGTTCACCGTGCGGGCGTTTGCCGGGATCTATGAGCGGCAGCGGCGGGAGCTGGTGCGGCGGGAGCGTGCCCTTTCTCGCCTGTCGGCCAGGCTCCTCTCCACCCGGGAGGAGGAGCGGCGGCAGCTGGCGGGCCGCCTCCACGATGAACTGGGGCAGACTTTGGCCGCGGCCCGGTGGGCCCTGGCGGCCGGAAGCCACAAAGAGGCAGACCAGCTCCTGGGTCAAGCGGTGGAGCTGGTGCGGGACCTGGCCCGGGAGCTCCGCCCCCCATTGCTGGATGAGCTGGGTTTGGAACCCGCCCTGCGACACCTGGCCGATAGGTTCTCCGCCGCCGCCGGGCTGGAGGTGACCTTCGAGGTCCGGTTGCCCGAAAAGAGGCTGCCCCGGAAGGTGGAGACCGCCCTGTTCCGGGTGGTGCAGGAGGCACTGGAGAACGTGCGGCGACACGCCGGAGCCCGGCGGGTAGAGGTGAGGCTGGCGGTGGAGGGGGGGAAGCTGGTGGGGGAGGTGCGGGACGACGGCCGCGGGTTTGAGCCTGGGGGCCCGGAGGGGTTGGGCCTCCCCGGGCTGCGAGAATGGATGGGGGCTGTGGGGGGTGGGCTGGAGATCGAATCCGCTCCCAGCAGGGGCACCCGGGTCAGGTTCTGGGTCCCCGTCCCCCAGCCGTGACCCCGGGGCCGGCTCCATTGCCCCACCCCGCCGGAGGGGCTAACCTCCTTGGCATGGGCAACCTTTTGCGAATGGCCTGGCATCTGCTTTTGGGGCGCCGGCGCCTGTGGCAGTACTACACCAACGTCACCTGGAGCACCTGTGAGGAGTGTTTGCGCCTGCACGGCCGCATCGCCCCCCGCCCGGAACTACTCCCCAACCCCGGCCACCGCTGCCCGCGGGAACTCCTCCCCTTCCCGGTGCGGGAGCTGCCTGCCTACCGCCAGAAAGCGCAACTGATGCGGCGGGTGGCCCAGGAGGAGCTGCTCCGCCGGCGCCTGTTCCGGGAGGCCCAGGAGGCCCTGCTCACCGAGCCGGACAGGGCCTTGGCGCTGTTCGATCAAGCGGGGGCAGTGGACGTTTTCCTGCCGGAGCTGGAGCGGTTGGCGGGCACGGTGGGGCCGGCGCTGTCCCCGGACCTCAGGGCTAGGTTGCAGGAGGTGTTTCTGCGGCGGTGGGGGGAGAAGTTTTTCAAACCGCGCTATCAGGTCCTGCCGGAGCGGATGCGGGAGGCCCGAGAGAGGTGGGGTGAGAAGAGGATCAAGGAGCTATTCGGCGGGGGTTGAGCCATCGTTTTGGCTGGCTGCCCTGCTGGTATTCGGGTTGCTCGTGTATTTGGGGGTGAGGCTCATCCCGCCCCGGCCCCCGGCCGGCCCCCCACCCCCGGCCCCGGTGGAGGTGCCCGGGGTGGTCGTGGTGCCGCTGGAGTTCCGTCTTCCCTCCCCAGTGAACTTGAACACCGCCACCCCGGAGGAGCTGGAGGCCCTGCCCGGCATCGGCCCGGTGCTCGCGGCCCGGATCGTGGAATACCGTACGGCCCACGGGCCGTTCACTGCGGTGGAAGAACTGCTGGACGTGCCCGGGATCGGGGAGGCGCTGCTTGAGAAGCTGCGCCCGTTGGTGACCGTGGGAGAGCCGTGAGGCAGCCTGAGGCTTGACCCTCACAGGGCAGTGTGATAGGGTGCAGTACCAGCCCAGTGGCGGATTTGAAAGGGGGAGTGATGAGGGAGTGGTGGCAAGATTTTCTCCGGTTTAAACAGTTCATCACCCCGGCCGTCATGCCGGTGGTGTTCTGGGTGGGAGTGGCCATCGCGGTGATCATGGGGATAGTGACCATCGTGGACGGGGCCCGGATCGGGGCGGCCCGGCTGGTGGTGACGGGGTTGGTCACTTTGTTGGCTGGCCCCCTGTTCGTGCGTATCCTGTGTGAGCTTGTGATGACCTTCTTTAGGCAGGAGTAGCCTTTTCCTGAAGGCGGCCCTCGGCGGAGCCGGCCACCTCCCGGGCTGTGGCTCCCGCACCGCAAAATCGACTCTCGATTAAGGGTCCGCTCGGTCGTTCGCTTTCAGGTGGCGGGCGAGTGCCTGGGCCCAGGGGGAGAACCACGTGGGTGGGGGGGCGAAAAGCTCCAGCCACTCCCCTGTTTCTGGGTGTTGGAAGCCCAACCGCCAGGAGTGGAGGAACATGTGGTCTGCGGGCTGCCCGTAGATGGGGTCCCCCACCACCGGGTGGCCGATGGCGGCGAGGTGCAATCTGATTTGATGTGTCCTGCCGGTGCGGGGGCGTACCAGGAGCAAGCTTTGCCCCTGGCCCCGGGCCAGCACCTGGAACTCGGTGTGGGCGTCCTTCCCCCCCGGGGAGACCCGCATCCGCCACGGACGGCGGGGATGGCGGCCGATCCGGCCCCGGATCTCCCCCGCGTTGGCCTCCAGTTCCCCCTCCACCAGCGCCAGGTATTCCTTTTTCACCTGCCGGTGGCGGAACTGGTCCACCAAGCTGGCATACGCCCCTTTGGTTTTGGCGAGCACCATGGCCCCGCTGGTCAGGGCGTCCAGCCGGTGCACCACCCCGGGCCGCTCCGGCGGCCCGCCTTCAAGGTCCCTCTCCCGTCCCAGGAGGCCCACCAAGGAGGGGGCTGGGGAGTGAGGGCTGGGAGGGTGGACCGGGAGCCCCGCGGGTTTGTTCACCACCACCAGCCACTCGTCCTCGTACAGGATGGGGATTTCCTGGGCCGGGGGTGTGGAGGGGGTGGGGAGCCGGACCTCGATCTCCTGGCCGGCCTTGACCCTGGTGGCTGCCTTGGCCGGGGCGTTGTCCACCAGCACGTGCCCCGTCTGGATTAACTGGCGGGCATAGGCCCGGGGGAGGCCGAGGTGGGCGGACACAACTCGGTCCAGGCGCGAACCTGCTTCCTCCTCCACCCGCCATCGGTGGAGCTGCCCAGCAGCTGCTTCTCTCTTGGTTTCCACAACGGTTCCTGCCGGGGAGTGTAGCTCCCCGGGTGAGTCCCAGCCATGGGGGTCGGCGAGGTGAATTGGCCAGGGGCTCCTTCGGGCTTAAAATGGCGATGTTGTGAGAATTCTCGCGTTGGGGTGGCAGCTGGAAGGGCCGGGGGTGGAACGGGCCGAGCTCTTCTCCGCCGAGTCCCTGGCCAGCTACGACGCGGTGCTCCTCGATCCGAAGGGGATTCCCCGGCTCTGGGAGGGGCAGGCCCGGCTGGAAGGGGACGGGGCTTGGCGGCTGTACCCCGGACAGGACCTGGGCCTGTCTCGAGCCCTGGAGCGGCTGTTCTCCCTGCGGCGGGAGGAGCTTTCCGACCTCCTCCAGCGGGGCGGAGGGCTGCTGGTGGTGCGGGTGCGGCCCGAAGGCTCCGCGGTGGAGATCGCTGGCCACCCTCCCCGGCGGATCACCCCCTACTCCCTCCTCCCCCGCCTCTCCCTGGTAGCAGATCCCCACCACCTGTCCCTGCCCCAGGGCCTCCGGTTCGTTCCCCGCCGGGGCCGGGATATCTCTTGGCTGGAGCCGGCTCACCCCCTGGCGCCCTACTTGGAAGCTTTTCTGAGTGCGGGGTATGAAGCAGTGCTCGTCAGCTCCTTGGGGGCCCCGCTTTCCGCCTTCGGCAGGGTGCTGGCTAAGAACCGGGTGGGGGACGCCCTGGCCTGGGACCTGCCGGTGGGGACGGGGCGGATCCTGTTCTTGCCTTCTTTCCCCGGGGCGGACCCCCGTCGGGCCGGGGAGATCCTCATCCCGGCCCTGGCCGAGCTCCTGGAGCGCCCGCTCCCGGAAGGGGGGCCGGATTGGCTTTCCAATTACCCTCTGCCCGGGGAAGAAGAGCTGCTTTCAAAGAGGGAGGAGCTGGAAGTCCGGCGTAGGGAACTGAAGAAAGAGGAAGAAAAGCTTGCCCGGGAGCTGGGAAGGATCTCCGGGCTCCGGGGGCTCCTCTATCCCCGCGGCCTGGTCGGCCTCAGGGCCGCGGTCGAGTTGGCCCTGGAGGAGTTGGGCTGCCGGGTTGCGAAGGAGGGGGACCGGTTCCTCTCGGCCCGAGCTGGGAAGCGGGAGCTGCTCCTCCGGCCGGCCCTCTCCCCTTCCGGGCCGGTGGGGCCTGAGCCCTACCGGGAGCTACTGCTTGCGCTGGACCGGCTGAAGAACGAGGAGGGGCGGGAGGCACACGGGGTGCTGGTGGCGGTGGCCGAGCCCCGGCTGGACCCCAAGCGCCGCGGCCCCCAGTGGGCGGAGGCGGTGCGCCGCGGCTGCGCAGAACACGGGATCACCCTCGTCTCCGGCTACCAGCTGTTCCGGGGGGTCGTCGCCGCCCGGGAGGGGGACCGCGCCGAGGAGGTCTTGGAGGCGCTTTTCGAGACGGAGGGTGAATGGCGGTGGAAGCCCTAGGCCGCGGGGTGTTCGCCCGGCGCGTCGAGCGCCTCCAGGGCGAGGTCTCCGCCCAGGGGGCCCAGGCGGCGGTGGTCTTCTCCGCCCGGGCCATCGCCTGGCTGGCCGGCTACTTCGCCCTGCCTACCGAGCGGCCGTTCGCGCTGGTGGTCCCCCGCGCGGGGGGGCCGATCGCCTTCGTCCCCGGGGTGGAATGGGACGCCGCCACCCAGGTCCCCACTATTGAGGGGGTGTGGCGCTACTACGAGTACCCGGGACCGGTGCCCCCGCTTTCCTACCTCGCCCGCCGCCTGCGGAAGTTTGGCACTGAGAAGATCCTGTGCGACGCCCCGGGCTGGGGAGGCCGCTGGGGCTACCGGGGGCCGGGCCTGGCCGAGCTCCTCCCGGGGGTGGAGGTGGTGGTGGACCCAGGGCTGGTGACCCGCCACTGGCAGCGGAAATCCCCGGAAGAGATAGAACTATTGCGGGTATCGGGGAAGTGGGCGAGCCGGGCCCACCGGCTGCTCCAGGCCGCCCTGCGGCCAGGGGCCCGGGAGCTGACCCTGTCCCTCTCCCTGACCGCAAAGGCTTCGGCCGAGTTCCTGGAGGCGATGGGGCCGGGCTACGGGGGCTTCTCCCGCGGGACCGCCCCGGTCCACGTGGGGTTCATCTCCGGGGAGAGGACGGCGCTCCCTCACGCCATGAGCCGGGATCGGGAACTCCGGGCAGGGGATCTGATCGTCACCGGGGTGGCGGTCTACGTCCACGGTTACTCGGTGGAGCTGGAGCGGACGCTGATTTTGGGGAAGCCCACTTCCAAGCAAGCCCGCTATTTCGCCGCCATGCTGCGAGCGCAAGAAGTGGGCCTCTCCGCCTGTGGCCCCGGTGTCCCCCTGCGGGAGGTGGACCGCCGGGTGCGGCAGGCCCTGCTGGCAGAGGGGCTGGGCCGCTACCTCAGGCATCACACCGGCCACCACCTGGGCTGGGAGGGGCACGAACCCCCCTACATCGACGCCTTCTCAGAAGGGGAGATGCGGCCCGGCCAGGTGTTCTCCATCGAGCCCGGGGTGTACGTCCCGGGGCTGGGGGGCTTCCGTCACTCGGACACGGTCCTCATCACCGAGGACGGGGCAGAGGTGCTCACCCGCTACCCCCGGGACCTCGAGTCCCTGACTGTGGAGTGCTAGGTGGACTGGCCGGTGTTCGCGGTGGCGTTGGTGGAGGTGCCGCTGGTGGCCTGGGGGACCATGCTCTTTGCCCGCCATCTCCGGGCCGGCCAGTACATCCGGCCCGAGGGGCCGCAGGGGCACGCGGCCAAGGCCGGCACCCCCACCATGGCCGGGCTCGTGCCCTTGCTCGCCCTGACCGTGGGGGCAGGGGTTCTTCGGGCCCTGGGCTGGCCCTTTGGGGCCCGGGCCGGCTTTGCCCTGGCCGCAGCCTGGCTGGCGGGTGGGATCGGCCTTCTGGACGACCTCCTCTCCCAGCGGCGCCGCTCCTCCCAGGGGCTCTCCCCGACCCAAAAGCTCCTCCTGGGCCTGGGGGCGGCGGCAGTACTTTTCCTGTTTTTGCCGCTTTTTGGGGGGCTGGAGCTTGAAATCCCCTTCTCCCGGCTGCGGTTGCCGCTCGGCGCACTTCCCCCCGGGGCGGTGTTCCTGCTCCTTTTGATTTCCTTTTGGGGCACGACCAACGCGGTGAACCTGACCGACGGGCTGGACGGCCTGGCCTCGGGGGCGGTGCTCATCGTCCTTTTGGGCCTGGTGCCCCTCCTCCGGGGCCAGGGGGAGCTGGCCGGGCTGGGGTTGGTCTCCGCCGGGGCGGTGGCCGGTTTTCTGTGGGTGAACTGCTACCCGGCCGGGGCGTTTTTGGGGGACGTGGGTTCCATGGGCCTGGGCGGGCTCCTGTTCGGCCTCTCCTTCTCTGGGGGGCTCGTGTTCCTCCTGCCCTTGTTGGGTGGACTGTTTGTACTGGAGGCCCTGTCGGTGATCCTGCAGGTCCTCTCTTACAAGCTGACGGGGAAGCGCCTGTTTAAGATGTCGCCTTTGCACCACCACCTGGAGGTGGGGGAGGTGCCCTGGCCGCACCTCCTCTCCGGGGCGAACTGGCCCGAGCCCAAGGTGGTGGTCCGCCTGTGGCTGGTTGCGGCCGCCTTCGTGGCGGTGGGCACATTCGCGGTGTGAGGTGAGGGGAGAGTTCCCCACTAAGTTAGGCGACCTTGGAATTTGCTGCTAGAGTCGATTACTGAGGAAGGCTCAGGTGGTAGAGGATGAAGGGCAGGATCTACCGGGTCTGGGCGGTAGTTGTGCTTGGGGTGACCATGGCCTGGGAGGTCAGCGCCGATACGCAGGCGTTTGGCTGGAGGGAACTCCTCGATGTGGCCATATCCCCTGAGGGTGACGTGGCGGCAGCGGCGGGGGTAGGGGGCAGCGTGGTGTTCCTCTCCTACTTGGACGAGGGCTGGTCAGCCTCCCTGGTAATCCCATGTGGAGAGCCCACCGTGTCCCTTCTCTTTTCCCACGACGGAACGCGGCTCTTCACCCTTCACGATGATGGAAGCTTGAGAGAGTGGAACTTGGGGGAGGAGAAGCCCCCAGGATACAGAGAGGTTTTCTCCTCGCACATGCCCAGCCCGGGAGGGTTGGCCTTGGGGCCGGGGGGCGAGTTCATCGCCGTGGGGCACATGTCCGGAGGGGTGGCGGTGGTTCACCTACCCTCGCGGCAGGTGGTGGCCTCCACCGAGTCCGAGGTAGCTGGGATAGCCCTCACCTTCGTTTCCAGGGACGAGCTCGCCATTGGCACTCCAGATGGGAAGGTATACCTGTGGCGGCTGTCAGGGGAACCGCGCCTCCTTTATTCCCATCAGGATTTCGTGAACAAGCTCGCGTATCACCCCACTGGGTACCTAGCCTCCGCCTCCGATGACAAGACCGCGGTGGTCTACGACCTGAGCTCCGGGGAAATTGTGGCTGAGTTCCGGCTGCCCAACTACATCCGGGCGCTGGCCTTCTCTCTCAGTGGGAACCAAGTGGTGTTGGGGAGTTATCGTGAGGCTGTGGTCTGGGACTTTGTGGAGGATCAGGTGGTGGCCCGGGTCAAGGTAGGAGGTTGGGTGAGTGGCCTGGCCTATGACCCACGGGGGAGGGGGATCCTCCTCGTGACTTGGGAAGGGGAGATCATCTGGTGGAACCCTGAATCCGGACACGTTTCCCCTGTGCCCGGGCCCGAGTTGGGTGGGGCCAGGGCGGTTTCTCCGGACTGCAACCTCTTGGCCACTGAAGTTCAGGGTTTCATTCGCCTATATCGGCTACCCACGTTGGATTTGCTGGGCGAAGTGCCTCTGGAATCGGACGTCTGGGACATCGCGTGGCTCCCCCGGAGGAATGCTTTCGCCACCTTAGGAACCGAGGGGATTTGTCTTTATGAGGTTGGGTCTCCGACGCCCCGATGTTTGTTCCAATTTCCTGTGAGGGGCAGCGACCTCTGCCCTTCGCCCGATGGCCGCTTCTTAGCGGTGGAGGGATGGGATGTGGGTTTGGTCTGCAATTTGGATGATGGCAACTGCAGAGACTTTTCTTTGCCAGGTTATGCTCGCGCAGAAGTGGTGGTGTCCCCTGGCGGGAAACGAGCGGCGGTGCTTTTTGCACCCCAGGAGAGCCGGCGTCAAACAACCTTGCTCATCTGGTCGGCTGACTCCGGGGAGTCCACTCATTATCCCGCAGTTGGTATCAACGAACTGGTCTTTTGGGGCGAGGACCTGGTCCTAATCGGGCCAAGAAAACTACGAATTTTGCATCCCGGAGGGACGGAAGAGGAGATCCCCTTTTCTCCGGGTTGGCCTCCCGTGTGCGCTATCCGAGATGATGGGGTATTGGCCTGTGGTAATGCGGGGGGAGAAGTTTTTCTCATTGATTTGAATCGTCCTGATTTGTTACACCAAGTGGATCTGTACGATAAAAGCGCATGCTTTCTAACTCTCTGTGATTGCTTACTGGTATTCGAGGACTGTGGTGGTGTCGTGATCATTTACGATCTTCCTGATCCCTTCATTCGCAGGGAGCAAGGCTCATGAGGTGGCTTGGACAGGGGTGGAGGTTTGCCTGGGGTCTTTTGCCGGTCTTTCTGCCATTTGCTGTGCTCTTAACGGCATGGGATTTCCTAGAGCTCAGATTGGGGAGCGAGATCTCGCTGAGCAGTTTTACAATTGGCGTATTGAACCTAGATTTCACTTTTATGCTCCCCCACGGACTTGCCCCCTGGTCGCTGGGGCTTTACTTCTTCGGGAGGGTGGTTTTGGTCCCTGCCCTGTGGCTGCTGGCCTTGTACCTAGGGTTCCGTAAGCTCCAGGGGCGAGATCTGGTGGGAGGCGTAAAGGTCTTTTTGGTTCGCCTCTTTGACCTGATCCGGGCGGCGTTCGTCTTTTCCCTGTGGGTGTCTTTGGGGTTGCTCCTCCTCGTGGTGCCTGGGATACAAAGGGGTCTAGCTTGGATGTTTGGTCCTCTCATCGTGCTCGTTCAGGAGAGGTATTGCAGTTCCTTCACCATCAGCGAGCTCATTACGGCTGGCAACCGCCTGCGGCTTTTCCTCCTCCTCTTTTCCCTAGCGATCCTGGGAGAAATGGGCAGCTTCGTGGCTGCGAATCTCTGGGTGTATTGGGTCCCAGCTGGGGTGACGTTCATGCTGCTTTACCGGGTGTTGATGGTGAGCCTCACGTTGGGGGCGCTGCTGGCGGCGTATGTGGAACTCTCTCGGGGGGAAGGCGGAGCCCATTGCGGCCTCCCAGCGGTGAAGGAGGCCGTTGTCCAGTGGGGCAGAGCTCAGAGGGTTTCAGGGCTTGCTGCGGGTGCAGTGTTGTTGGGGCTGGCCTCTTACGTGGCTGTGTTGAGCATCCCGAATATAAACCCGCTTGCACCGATGCCGGCACTTGAGGTGCCCCAGCTCCCGCGGACATCCCAGGAGGCGGACCTGATATTGGGGACAGAGACAATAGGCAGTTTCGCCCCGGGTCCTCGGGAGGGAGAGCTCACCTTGTTCACGACAAGCGGGTTGGAGATAAGGACTCTTCCTGATTTTTTCTTAGTACACTTCACCCCATTGGAGCTGCGGACGACATACTCCGGCGCACTCTTCCCCGACGGTGAGAAAGCGGTTTACACGGGATACTATGGAACTTGTCTGGTTCGGCTCGCCAACGGGGAGGTGGTTTGGCGGAAGGACGGACTGCAGGGGAAGGTGGTGGCTCTTAGTCCACGGGGAGACACGGTTGCGGTGGGCTGGGGAAGCGAAATTGTGCTTCTCGAGGCCGCTTCTGGTGAGGAGCTCATGCGTATCGTTGAATCCCATCCCGTGCGATGGGTGGAGTCGGTGATCTGGCGCTGGGAGGAGTGGGACGAGGTGCGCATGGAACATCTCTCATTCGATCCCACGGGGGAGCTTTTGGTGGTAGTCCTACTCAAGGAATACCTCCAGGTTTATAGCGTGCTGCGTGTCCTCACCGGAGAAGTGCTCCTCCGGGGCAGGGGATACGGGACTTTCTCCCCCACGGGAGAGTTGGTGGTGGTGCAGGAGCAGAGTCTTTCCTGCCTCGATCCCCTTACCGGGGAGAAAACCTTCACCGCGACGCTCCCGGAGTCGCGGGGGTTTGTGGTCAGGGCGATGCCCCGGGTAGCCGTGAGCGCCGATGGACGGTTGTTTGCCGTGTGCGGAAGCGGGAACCTCTACCTCGTGCACCGCGAGACGGGGACTGTTTCCCATAATTACATCCCCACGTACGAACGCCAGGAGCCCTACTGGCTGCGCCTGGGTCCGCTTGTACTCCTCGTCCCGTGGGTGAAGAGCACCCACAGTGGTTGGTGTGTGGGGCTCGAGGGAGGTCCGGTTTTCGTGGGAGACTACGTTGTCTTTCTTAACTGCAGCTATCTCTGCTTATTCCATGCCGATACAGGCAAGTACGTGAGGACGGTGTACTTCGATGGATACCCCTTGGGCGGTCCCACCTCGCCGTTGGCCATCGGCCCGCGAGGAGACACTCTCCTCCTGGCCTTTGGGCGGGACGATATTTTGAACCTTTACTCGCTGCCCACCGGTACCCCCGAGAGGGGCGTGTCCACTGAGGCCTTGTTGGGGTTCTCGTTCCCGGTGGTGAAATTCTCCCCTACCGGGGAGATGGTGGCCATAGGCGAAATGGACGGCAACGTGGAGATTCGTTCGACCCGACATTGGCAGCAAGTCCATTTGGCCAAAGGAGTTGGGGGGCCATTGGGATGGTGGCTGGGAAAGGTCCTGGTGCTCCGAGGCCTTGACCTGAGCCTCCTTGACCCCCGGACCGGAAAGGTGCAGACAACTTCCCTTTCTCTGGTTCTAGACGGCAGAGATGGGTGGGACCTGGGAGGCGATAAGCTGGCTGTCTTTGACCACGATAACCGTGCGGTGCGGGTACTCGACCTAGCCGCTGAGGCGGAACTACTTTCCGCACGGTTCCCTGACCTGGAGTGTGTGGCTCTCTCCCCTCACGGAGAGCTCCTCGCCCTGGGGTTCCAAGGGGGGCGGGTGGAGGTGAGACCTGTTGGGGGAGGAGAAGCGATATACGGGTTCGCATTGCCGCTAGGTGAAGTTGAGGCTTTGGAGTTCATCTCCCCCCAGATCCTCGCCTGCGGGGGAGATGATGGTTTGGTCGTGTTGGAATTGGAGACAGGAAGAACCGTCCTCGAGGACCGCTTCCCCGGGTCGGTGTTTCAAATCGAAGCCGCGGGAGGGTATCTGGGAGTGGTGTTGCGATCGGGAACAGTGCTTGTTTATCGGTTGCGAGACCTGGGATGAGGGAGCCCTCGGCTTGGGGTGACCGGAGTTCCCTTGGCTTCACCTGGTCCTGAGGGCGGTGGCTACCTCGGGGAGCTCCTCCGCCCCCACCGGGATCGTGAGGCTCGAACCCCGGAAATCACCCCCGATGGGCTCCGCCCGGCCCCCGAGGAACTTCCCCAGGAACGCCTCAGCGATGGCCATGAACGAAAGGCGGTTCTCCTGCCGCAAAAAGCCGTGGCCCTCGTCGGGATACAGCACGTAAGTCACCGGGATCCCCTTCCCCACCAAGGCCTCGACGATCTGATCCGATTCCTGCTTCTTCACCCGGGGATCGTTGGCCCCCTGGCCGATGAGAAGCGGACGCACGATCCTCTCGGCGTATTTGAGCGGAGAACGGTCCCACAGCAGCTCCCGGTCCTCCGGGTCCCCGGGGTCCCCGATCCGCGTCGCCAAAAGGGGTCGCATGGGCACCCAGTACGGGGGGATGTTCTCGAGGAGGGTGATCAGGTTCGAAGGTCCCACGATGTCCACCCCGCAGCAGAAGGCCTCCGGGGTGAAGGTGAGCCCCACCAATGTGGCGTAGCCCCCGTAGCTTCCCCCCATGATGGCCACCTTTCCCCTCTCGGCGATCCCCTCCCGGATCGCCCACTCCACGGCGTCGATGAGGTCCTGGTGCATCTTCCCGGCCCACTCCCTGTCCCCGGCGTTGACGAAGGATTTCCCAAAGCCTGTGGAGCCGCGGAAGTTGACGCTTAAGACGGCGTAGCCGCGGTTGGCCAGCCACTGGTGCCAGGGGTTCAGTCCCCACCGGTCCCGCGCCCACGGCCCCCCGTGGACGAAGAGCACCATGGGCAAAGGCTTTTCTGGCTTTCCCCCATCGTCCCACCAGGGCGGGAGGGAGAGGTAGCTCACCAGGGTGAGCCCGTCCCGGGCCCGGATCTCCCGGGGGTACATCCGCGCCAGGGCGAATTCCTCCAGCTCCGGCCGATCCGAGAACAGGAACTCCGCCCGCTTCTCCGCGCGATGGTAGAGGTAGTAGGCGGTGGGGCCGTGGTCGCGGACGTAGGCCACGAGCCATCTGGCATCGTCCACCGTCCGGGAGAGGACCTCCAGTTCCCCGTCCACCACTTTCCCGAGGTAGGCAAGGTCTTCGGCCACCTCCCCGTCCACCGCCTCCCAGCGGCGGCGGTCGTAGTCGAACGCCACCGCCTGGGGCTTCCTGTCCGTGGGGTGGAGGAGGACCTCCTGGGCGTCGCAGCGGGGGTCCTGCGCGAGCTCCACGGCCTCCCCGCTCTCCAGGTCCAGGGCTACCAGGGCCGCGGTGTCCCGCCCGCGCGAGTCCACGAGATATAGGACCTTTCCCCTCGCGTCGAGGCCGACGGGCTGTGTCACCATGGCGTCCTCGGGGCCTATCCGGGCAAGGGGCCGCCAGCCCTCCTCCCCGGGGGAGAAGAGGTCGTACCCCCCGTCCGGGCGGAACTTCATGGCCACCCGTACCCGTATCCCGTCGTCGGCCAGGAATTGGAAGAACCCTTCCTCGTTCCGCAAAAGGAGCTCCCGGTCCCCGGTTTCGAGGTCCAGAAGGAAGAGGTCGTGGAAGCGGGGGTCGCGTTCGTTCAAGGCCACCAGGGCCTGGTTGGGCCGCCGGGGGGTTAGATGTACGAGCCTTGCTTCTACCCCCTCTCGGGGGGTCAGGGCCTCGGTCTCCCCGGTTTCTACCTCGGTGGCATGCAGGCACCAGTTCTCGTCCCCGTCCCGGTCCTTGAGGTAAAGGACCTGCCGGGAGGAGTAGCTCCAGTGGTAGGAGAAGATCCCCCGTTCCCGCTCCCGGGTGACCACCCGGGCCTCATGGGGGGCGTCCGCCGGGGCCACCCACACGTTCCGCACCCCTTCCCAGGGAGCGATCCAGGCGAGCCAACGGCCATCCGGGCTCAGCCTGACCTGGGTCCTCTCCGGATCCCCGAACAGCACTCGCCTTGGAATGAGGTCCGCTTGCGTCATTCTCTTCCCCCTCTCCGAGTATCGCTCCTGGGGAATTTTCATTCGAGACCAGTTTACCTCAAAACCGGGCGGGGTCATTTTTTCTCGCTGGCCCTATATACTTGGGGCAGCCCAGGAAGTGAGGAGGGAGTTATGGAGCGTTGGCTGGCCGGGATGGCCCTGGTGCTCGTGCTGGGGCTGTTAGCTGGAATATTAGTTATTTTGCTTAGTCTGAGCCAAGGGATCACCGTGCGGCTGGAATCGCCTTCCACTCCCCAAGAGGTCCATTTGGTCCTCACCGTCCCCCAGGCGGTGGAGGTGGTGGCCGGGGGGGAAGCCCAGGCCAGCCTGCGCACCAGCCTGGAGGGCCTTCCTTGCCCCCAGTGCGAGGAGGGGACGCTGCTTCCCACCAGGTGGAACCCCTTCACCGGGGAGATCACCTGGCGGTGTGCCAATTGTGGCTACCAGCTCCAGGAGGAGAGGGCCCCGGGGCAGTAAAGGAGGGAAGGTGAACATCAAGGGACTCATCGCCCAAACCGAGGGACAGAACTATCAGCTTCACAGCCAGTACCTGAACCCCGTGTTCGCAAAAATCCTCAAGATCATCGGGTTCGATGTGGTCTATGTGCGGGGGGAAGGCCCATACCTCTACGACCAAGCTGGCCGCAAGTACCTGGATTTCTTGGCCGGCTACGGGGTGTTCAACATGGGCCGCAACCACCCCCGGGTGAAGCAGGTGCTGCAAGACCTGCTGGAGCTGGACCGGCCCAATTTGGTTCAGATGGATTGCCCGCTTTTGGCAGGGCTGCTGGCCCAGCGTCTGTTGGAGTTCGCCCGCCCCAGCTACCCGCACTTGGAGGCGGTGTTCTTCACCAATTCCGGGACCGAGGCGGTGGAGGGGGCGCTCAAGTTCGCCCGGGCTGCCACCGGCAAAACTAGGTTCCTCTATCTGGAACACGCTTTTCACGGCCTTACCTTGGGGGCGCTTTCCGTCAACGGAAGCGAGCACTTCCGGGCCGGCTTCGGAGAGTTGCTCCCCGCCACGCAAATCCCCCTCGGGGACCTGCAGGCACTGGAGGAAGAGCTCCGGGCGGGGGACGTGGCTTGCCTGATCGTGGAGCCCATCCAGGGCAAGGGGGTGTACCTGCCCGGGGGGGAGTTCCTCCGAGGGGCCCAACGGCTGTGCCGCGACTACGGGGCCCTGTTCATCGTGGACGAGATCCAGGCTGGCCTGGGGCGGGCCGGGCGCCGCTTCGCCGGGGAACATTGGGACTTGCAGCCGGACATCGTGACCGTGTCCAAAGCGCTGAGCGGGGGCTACGTGCCGGTGGGGGCCATCCTCACTCGGCGAGAGATCCACCGCCGGGTGTTCTCCAGCCTGGAGCGGGCAGTGGTGCACTCCAACACCTTCGGCATGAACGAGCTGGCCATGGGGGCGGGGTTGGCAGCCCTGGCGGTGCTGGAGGAGGAGCGGCTGCCCGAACGGGCGGCGGAGCTGGGGGAGTATTTCCTGGCCGGTCTCAGGGAGCTTAAGGAGAAGTATGAGCTGGTGGCGGACGTGCGGGGCAAAGGGTTAATGCTAGGCATCGAATTCGGCCCCCCCAAGTCCAAGGTCCTGCGCGGGGCGTGGCAGGCCCTGGAGAAGGTGCAGCCGGGGTTGTTTGCCCAACTGGTGGTGATGGCCCTGCTGCGGGATCACGCCCTCCTCACCCAGGTGTCTGCCCACCGGGTGAACATCGTCAAGTTCCTGCCGCCACTGGTGATCGGGAAAGAGGATGTGGACTGGGCGCTGGCTGCCCTGGAGGAGGTGCTCAGGGAGGCACAGCGGTTCCCCGGCGGCATTTGGAGGTGGGGGAAGGAGCTGGTGCGGGGGGCCTTGGCCCGCTGAGGCCAGGCGAGGGGCTGCCGCAACCCGCACAAGCTGGGAGCAGCAGGTAAACGGGGGAAACTGCCCGCAGTTTGGGCCCGCTTGCGAGCTCGGAGGCCAGAGCCGGCCCCGCTTCAGGTCCTCCCCGTCGGGTGGGGGCAGGGCTTTCAGGCGGACCGGCAGTTCCCGGCATGTTGAGCTCGGAAACTTCCACCACTTCGGAAGCCAGCCAGGGCAGAAGCCCAAATCGCCACCTCTCCCCGCTGCTCAAGTGCTCCCCAGCCAGGGATGGAGGGTCAGATGATGGCCACCTCGGTCTCCGGGTCGAACAGGTGCATCCGGTCCATGGCCGCCACCAAGGTGATCTCCTGTCCGGGCTGGATGTGCAGGTGTGGATCCAACTTGGCGATCACCTCATCCCCGGCACAGTCGGCGTAGACGATGAGCTCGTCCCCCAACGGCTCCCTCACCCGCACCTTGCCGGGGAACGTGGCCTCGGGGAGTTCCCCGTGCACCATCTCCGGGGTGCGCAGGTCTTCGGGGCGGATGCCGAACACCACCGCTTTGCCTACGTAGGCCCGCACCTCGTCGGTCAATTTCTCCTGGGGGATGCGGAGCTTGAACCCCTTGCCGATGACGTAGACCCTGCCGTCTTCCTCGCTGAGCTGGGCGTGGAGGAAGTTCATGGGGGGAGAGCCGATGAAACCGGCCACGAACATGTTGGCCGGTTGGTCGTAGATGGTCTGGGGGGCATCGTATTGCTGGATCACCCCGTCTTTCATCACCGCCACCCGGTGGCCCAGGGTCATGGCCTCCACCTGGTCGTGGGTGACGTACACGGTGGTGGTCTTGAGGCGTTGGTGCAGCTCGGCCAGCTCGGCCCGCATCCGCACCCGGAGCTTGGCGTCCAAGTTGGAGAGTGGCTCGTCGAACAAGAACACCTTGGGGTCCCGCACGATGGCCCGGCCCACCGCCACCCGCTGCCTCTGTCCCCCGGAAAGTTCCCGCGGCTTGGCCCGGAGTTT
>Ga0209426_1000508_pt1 | contig 38191 bp, 26 predicted proteins | sample Deesub1362B_J571_FD_187697 | JGI IMG/M metagenome (GOLD analysis project Ga0209426, IMG submission 187697) | Deep oceanic, basalt-hosted subsurface ecosystem from Juan de Fuca Ridge flank, Pacific Ocean, CORK Borehole 1362B_J2.571 (SPAdes)... ...
CTAATTGTTGAAACAAAACTAAAGCACCAGGAACAACTTTTGATGTGTCTGGAGTTATAAATGGATCTTTCAAACTATTTCTTATTGCTTCTTCATACAATTCATTTCCATTGAAAACCTTACCTTTTATAAATACATACCTTAATTGAAAAATTATTAATAAAATTATTAACTTCATTAACTTATTTTATAAAATTTTTATCCGTAAGTGCAAGAATTGAAATACTCAAATATCTAGAACCTTTCTACAGGATATCTCCAGTCCTTATCAAGACACATTCTTGAAATCTTTGTTATTGTGGGTGTTCTTCTTTTATGCTCATTTCTTATTATTCTTTCATATAAATCCTTAACAGCATTCTCTTTTATTTTTAAAATTTTTGCTGTTTCCCTTACGGATAGTTCAAGGTCAACAAGGCAATATAGAACTCTATCAATCTGATAATAGGTATAACCCAGTTCTTCTTCATCGGTCTGTCCTTTCCACAATCCTGCTGATGGTGTTTTTTTAACAATATCTGTCGGAATACTTATAAATTCTGCAAGTTGCCAGACCTGTGTTTTGTATAAATCACCTATGGGATAAATATCAGCACCCAAATCTCCGTATTTTGTTCCATAACCTAAAAGTAGTTCTGTTTTGTTAGATGTTCCCACAACAAGTAATTTTTTTGCATTTGCATAAAAATAGGCATAAATCATCCTTATTCTGGGTTTTAAATTCGCTATCCCCCATTTTAAATCACCCTTTATAAATGAGAGTGTTTCCTTAAAGGAATCAAGAGGTTTATTAATGGGTATAATTTCATAGTTTATTTTCAGTTCCTTACAAAGACCTTCGGCATCCTTTAAATCCTTTTCACTTGTTATTCCTTCCTCCGGTAATATAAGAGCATGTGTTCTTTTGCTTCCGAGCGCCATGTATGTGAGTTTTAAAACAAGTGAGGAATCAACACCACCGGAAAGATTTATAACAGCTCCTTTAAATCCGAATTTCTCAACCCTTGTTTTTATTGAATTTATAATTGCATCCCTTATTAAAGACAACTCTTCTTTTTTAAATTCCACTTCCACCATTTTCCATCTCCTCATATGCTTTTAAAAGTTCTTCAAGAATATCCCTGTGAAGTTCTCTCAATCTTGTATCCCTTCTTCTCAATCTTTTTGCCTCTTCTAAATCAACATTTACAATAAAATAATCCTCTTCAAGGAGTTTTGCTGTTTTAACAACATTCCCACTTGCTGATACATACATTGAGTATCCCAGATATGTCACTCCATCCTGACATCCTGCCTGGTCACAGAATAAAAGGGGTAAAATATTATCCCTTGCCCTTTGAGTCAGAAAATCCTCCCATATTTCTTTTTTCCCCCTTTCAAAGGGTGATGCACCGAGAACAATGAGAACATCCGCCCCTCTTAATGCCATTGCCCTTGAAGGTTCAGGGAACCAGACATCCTCGCAGATTAAAATCCCTATCTTTGCCTTTCCTATATCAAAAACAGGAAGCTTTGTTCCCCTTTTAAAGTATCTTTTCTCATCAAAAAGTCTGTAATTAACAAGCTGAACTTTTCTGTAATTACCTGTTATTTTACCTTTATGAATCAAACACGCAGAATTATAAAAAAAACCGTATTCATCCTTTTCAACATAACCTATTATTGCATAAAAATTATCTATTTCTTTCTTTATTCTTTCAAGTGATTCAAGATTCTCATTTACCTTATCAAGATATATATCACCGCTTCCATAACCGAGTGTTGAAAGTTCAGGAGTTAGAAGAAGATGGACCTTTTCTCTTTTTGCCATCTCAATTGCTTTTAAAATCTTTTTCTCATTACCCCTGACATCTCCGAGTTTTGTTGATAGCTGCGCTATTAAAACCTTTATTTCTCTCATAACTGTTTTATAAACCGATAGAATATCTCTTCAAGTTTAAAAATAGAATCAATATCAACCCATTCCTCTTTACCGTGAATACCATCACCTATAGGATAAACCATTATACAAGGTATTCCCTTCTCTGCAAAAAATCTCCCATCAGTGGCTCCGTAAATTTTTCCGAACTCCGCTTTTCCTGTAACTTCCTTTACAATTTCAGAAAATTTTTCAACATACGGATTATCCTTTGGCGTATAAAAGGGTTCTCCATATGAAATAACCTCCATGCTCACACCCTTATAATCTTTAAGAAACTCCCTCAACTTTTCCTCAAAATTTTTCACATTCCATGGAGAGGGAAATCTGAAATCAAGTTCCATCTCGGCTTCGGAAGGAACAATGTTTACAGCCTTTCCTGCGTTTATTTTACCCAGGGATAATGTAACCTTCCAGTTAGGTTCTTCAGGAGGACCTTTTTCTAACTCAATCCATTTTTTGTATTCTTTATACAGATCTATCAATTTTTCTGCAGCATTTTCTCCTTCCCATGGTGTTGACCCGTGTGCTGACCTCCCCTTTGCCTTAAACCTCACATGCAGAACTCCTTTTCCCTCATTCATCATTTTAAAACCTATTCCACCATCAGGAATTATGGCAAACTTCGGAGCAAGTCCCTTTTCCTTAACCCATACCTCCACTCCGTCCTTGCTTCCCACTTCCTCATCTGTTGTAAAAAGAAATCCCACGTTTTTTTTCAGATTTTCCCCTGTCACTCTGAGAATAACCTCAATCATACAGGCACAGGAACCTTTCATATCAAGTGCACCCCTTGCATAGATTCTTCCATTCTTTTCCTCGGGCTCAAATTGTTTTTCAGAATCAGGGGGCACAACATCAAGATGACCTGCAAACAGTATTTCAGGATTGTAATTTTTTTCAAAGGAAACATAAAGGGATGGTTTTCCGTTCTTTTCTATTCTTTCAATATAGAGACTTTTATTCTTCAAAAGATTTTGAACATAATCTATAACTTCTTTCAATGACTCTGTATTACTGCTTACAGACGGTATTTTTAAAAGTTCTATTAATATTTTTTTTAACCTTTCCGTCACGGTGAAGGATTCAGGTAAAACAGGTGACTCTCATAAAATTTTTTATCAAGATAAATCTCAACAGCCCATTCGCCTGTGGAATCATAACTTTCTGTAACAACAGAAAATACGGTTATTATCTTATTTGAATCAGGATTAACAGTGACTGAATCCTTTGCAAAATCCCTCCCATCAGGTCTCACCCAGAAACAACTTATCTTATGTTCTCCCTTCATTCCCATCCATAAAATCCACAAATTAATGGTATCACCTGCAAAAAACTCATTTGTTATACCATACGGTCTTCCGTTTACAACCTTTGTGCACAGCACACTCTCAACAATAAGAGGACCTTCAGGAAACACAACTTCCTTTATTGTTTTAACCTTCCTCTCACAGAAAAAAAAGAACAAAAACACCAGAATAAATAACTTTCTCATAGAATTAAATTAAAACAAAAAAGACTGAAAAATCAAATTTCTGTAAATCTTCAGGTATATAAAATTAAACTCAATAAACCATAACACAATTCAAAATCCTTCCTGTACTTTTATTCCTTCTGAAAGAGGGCAAGAACTCATTTTCAAAGGTACATAAATCCGAGGAGAATATATTTTTTACACCTGATTTTGAAAGTTCATAAAAACACCTGCCTTTTAAATCATAAAAATACTTATTATTCCGTTTAAATAAAAATTGGTTATCATAATTTACAAATTCTTTTCCAACTTCATAACAGTTTGAGCATATTGAAGGTCCTATATAAACGTATAACTCAGAAGGTTTGAATCCGTATAATAAAAACTCTCTTATCGCTTTTTTTACTATTCCCTTAAAAAGTCCTCTCCATCCTACATGGAATATTCCATAAAAATAAGGATTTTGTGTTAAAATAACAAGGGGAATGCAATCTGCTGTTTTTATACACAAAATCTTTCCTGTTCTTGTCAAAAGACCGTCTCCCTCTGTTTCACCTTTTATATCCTCAACAAAAAATATCTTGTCACTGTGAATCTGATTGAGAGAGAAATATTTAAAATCAGGTATCTCGTCTATAAAGGAAATTATAAGATTATTTAAAATTCTCTTTTTTAAAATCACTTAAAAAATTCTTCCTCCTTTTCTGCCAGAACCTGAATCATGAATTTTACATGTTCCTCCATATCAAGATTTGCCTCTTCCACAAACTTCATTGCAAGAGTTCTGTCAACACCCCTTGCAAAGGCTTTGTCCTTCCACTTCTTTTTAAAGGATTTATATTTTATCTCCTTAAAACTCCTATTCGGCATCACAAGAGCAACAGCAATAAGAAAACCTGTGAGTTCATCAATAGCAGCAAGATATTTTTCAATATCATTTTCCCTTTTTTCTTCAGGATATGCATGTTTTTTAATGGCTGAAAGTGCATCCTCAGGCAATTTATCCTTTAAGAACTCAACAGCCCTTTCAGGATGTTCATCAGGATATTTTTCATAATCAAGGTCATGCAGAAGTCCTGTTATAAACCATTTATCCCTATCCTCTCCGAGTTTTTCAGCATAGGCTTCCATACAAAAGGCAGTTGCATAAAGATGCCTTTTTAAATTGGGGTTTTGAATCCACTCATCAACAAGTTTAATTGCATTTTCCCTTTCCATGGCTTTTTAATTTTAAGATAAATCATGATGGAAATATTAAATGAACTTCCTGAGAAAAAAAGAAGGGAGATTGATGACTTTCTCACATTTATAGGTATTTATGAGGATAAAATAAGGGAAAGGGCTCTTAAGAAATTGCTTTATCAGAATAGAAACCTGATTAAAGATAAAATCTGTGTTGAAGCAGGAGCAGGACTCGGAATATTCTCAATTTATATGGCTGAACTCGGAGCTAAAAAAGTTTATGCTGTAGAGGAAAGTAAAATAATGTTTGAATTTTTAAGAGAAAATGTTAAAAATTACAGAAATATAATCCCTGTTAATGAAAAGATAGAGAAATTTAAACCAGAAGAAAAAGTTGACCTTTTATTTCATGAATTTTACGGAAGTATGCTTTTTGATGAATCAATATTTTCATTATATAAATTAAAATTTAAATCTATAAATATAATTCCTGATGGAGGCAGGTTATGGTGTATGTTTTTGAATGAGAAAGATATATTGAAAAAAGATGAAATATACACAACTAAATGGAAAGAAATATTCAAGAATGTACTGGTATTTGACCTCTTTCCCTGGGTGAAATTTAAAAATCACAAAAAGATAATTGACTGGAACATAAAGAAAAAACCTGATAGGGAATTCGTTATTGAAGTAAATAGAAAGGCAGATTTTCTAGTTTTTGCTTCAGAGATAACTCATAAGGGTAAAAGTATTTTAAAGACATGGAAAGCAAAGAACTGGGCACTTGTATTTACTCCAAAAACAGGGAATAAGTTTTTTATCAAATTTAGATATTTAGATGGATATACAAAAGTAAATTTTAGATGGATTTGACTTGACAAAAATTTCATTTTATCTTAAAATTTTTTCTGTAAATTTTATTAACAGATGAGGGTAAAATGAATGAAGTAATCTTTAAAAAAAACCAGGTAATATTCAAGGAAGGTGATATACCCGATTATATTTACATCATAAAAAAGGGTAAGGTAAAGATATACAGAACTATAAGAGGCTTAGAGAAGGTGTATGCTATACTGGGTCCCGGAGAAATTTTTGGAGAAATGGGAGTTCTTTCAAAAACACCGAGAAGTGCATCAGCAATGGCTGTTGATGAGTCTGTATTGAGCAAAGTAAATGAAAAGGAAATTATTGAAATCCTTAAAGACAACCCTGTTCTCAATTTGATATTACAGTCTCTTATTGAGAGAATAAAGCATCTAAACGAGAAAATAAATTTTGTATCTCTCTGTTATGAGGAATTTCGTCTCTGTTACTACATAGGGCTCAAATACATGGAAGAGGGTAAACTTACATCAGATCTTGAGGAGATTAAATATTTTACAGATATTCCTGAAGACAGGTTAGCAAGCTTTTTAAGAGATCTTGAGCTTAGAAACATAATTGATATTTCTGGTGGTAAAACCGTTATTCTAAAAGACCCAAAAAAAATAATAGAGCATTCTAAATATCTATTCTTAAGGGGAAAATACGGAAAAAAAGAAAAATTGAAGAACAAGGAATTTCACACTTTAATCTAAAAGAGACTCTCCATCCAGGTCTTCAGGTTTATTCACCTTCATAAAATCCAGCACAGTTGGCAATATATCTGTTATATTTGCTTTTTTCTTGTCTTTCAGATTAACTTTCCTTCCTTTTTGAGAGATTATAAGTATTCCCTGTGTATCGTGGTCTCCTGTTTTTTCAGTCATTGATGGTCCGAAGAAATTGAAATCAGGAAAAGGAACCCATGAAGATACATAGGAAAATGAGTCAAGTGAATAAATTATATCAGGCAATTTCTCCACATTCGGACCCTTATATATCTCCTCCCTTTCCCACACATTAACCTTTATATCAAATTTCTCTCCCATTTCCTTAAGCGCCTCAATAATTTCTCTCACCACCCTGTCCTTCTCCTTCAGTTCAACTGAACCGAAATCAAATCTTGTTTTATCATTTACAAAAATAAAACCGTAATATCCGAATCCGAATGCTTTTGTTTTCTGGAAATCAATGTCTTTATATGAAAATCCTATCTTCGAAGCGGTTTTACCAAAACTTTCCTTATCTTTTTTTATAAGTTTTTCAAGTCCAAATTTATATACAATTTTTGAAAGTTTGAGAGGAGAAAATCCGGTTTTATAACTCAAAAACTTTGCAAAATTTTTTCCTCCTGTTTTAAGTTTCAAAAAACCTCTGTTAAGCAGAAAGGAATTTACATAAAAATGTCCTTTTAATTTCTGAAATCCATGGTCTGACATAATGATAATAAGGGTTCCCTCAGGAAGATTTGATACAATTCTTTCTATCTCTTCATCCACCTTCTCATATACCTTTTCAATTTTTTCCCTATCATACCATAACCAGTGCTGTGCATGGTCAACAGGCATAAAAACTCCCATAAAAAAATCAAACTCATTTTCCTTCACAAGATACTCCATAACCTCACCGTGAACTTCGGTTAATTCAATTAAATCTTTAAAAAAGATATCAGGATTTTTTCTGTTGAATTTAACTTTTTCAGAAATTCTGTATCTTGGAAATTTTCTAAGTAATTTTTCTTTAAACTCCTGAGGATATGTAAAATTTGACTTCAAAGAAGGAGTCAGAAATCCTGAAACAAGAATTCCTTTTATTTTCTCAGGCGGATAGGTAAAAGGAACAAAATACACAATTGACTTTAAATTATTTTCCGAAAGGATATTCCATAATTTTTTCTGCTTTCTTAATTTCATGGATGAGATTCTGTATTCAAGGTTTTTATCAAGCTCATAGAAATCAAGTACCCCGTGTTTACCAGGGTTCTTTCCTGTCATAAAAGAGGACCAGGCAGAAGGAGTAAGGGGTGGAATTGTGGTTAAAAGGGGATATTTTTTTCCCTCTTCAATCAAACTCTTTAAGGTTTTCAGTTTTCCCCTTTTTATAAGAGGGTCAATAAATTTAAAGGTCGCACCATCAATTCCTATAATACATACAGGGTTCATAAGGGTTTTATTTTAAATTATTTCGTGTATATTTTGAAAGTTAAAGCGAAATTTCTATAAAATTATAAACCATGAACGAAGAACAAAAACTTTTCAATGAGGCAAAAAAATTATATGATGAAGGAAAATTCTGGGATGCAATCAGAATAATGAAAGATCTTGCTGAAAAAAAGAAGGACTATGCGGATTTCCAGCATTTTCTTGGGGTCCTATACTATTCACTCGGAATGATTGATGAGGCAATAGAACAATTTGAAAAAGCCCTGAAAATAAATCCTGAATACATAGAAGCTCACCTTAACCTATCAATTGCTTTGAATGACAAGGGAGATTATATGAGGGCAAAAAAGCATTACGAAACAGCAGCAAAACTTGAAAAAGAGGGTGGAAGAATACCTGCTTCTGTGAGGAATAATCTCGCAAACACCTATATGAAGCTCGGTGATACCTTTTTTGAAGTGGGTGAATATAAAAGGGCAAAAGAGGAATACGAAAGGGCTCTTGAAATCGCACCCTATTTTCTTGACATCAGAACAAAACATGCAAGGGTTTTAATGCAGATGGGAGAAATTGAGAAGGCAATATATTCACTGGAAGAAATCCTGCTTTTAAATCCAAAATATGAAGATGCAAAACTCCTGCTGGGTATGTGCTATTTCAAAAAGGGTGAGAAGGAAAAGGCAAAAAAATACTGGGAAGATATCTTAAAAACAAATCCTGAAAATTCAAAGGCAAAAACCTATTTATCACTTTTAGAAAATGAAAGGTGAAAAATTAAGGGAAACACTTAATCTGCCGAGGACCAACTTTCCTATGAAGGCATCCCTCAAAAAGAGGGAGCCGGAAATGATAAAATTCTGGGATGAAAACAGAATATACAGAAAAATGCTCTCAGAGGAAAGACCTGTGTTTGTTCTCCATGACGGACCTCCTTATTCAAATGGACACATCCATATAGGAACAGCAATGAATAAAATACTGAAGGACTTTATTGTAAAAAGTAAAACAATAATGGGATACAGAACCCCTTACATACCCGGATGGGATAACCATGGTATGCCCATTGAAAATGAAGTCATTAAAACTGACAAGGAGGTTCAGGAAATACTTTCAAAAGACCCGCTTGCCCTTAAAAAAGATGATGTAAGAAAACTTTTAAGAAAAAAATGTGAAAATTTTGCAAGAAAATGGATGGAGATTCAGAAAGAGGAATTTAAAAGGCTTCTATGCACAGGTGATTGGGAAAATCCCTATTACACAATGAATCCAGAATATGAAGCAGAAGAGTTAAGAATATTTGCTGAACTTGTCAGAAAGGGGTATATTGAAAGGGGTTATATGCCGCTTCACTTCTGTGCTCATTGTAAAACAGTTCTTGCAATGGCTGAAATAGAATATAAAGATAAGACCTCACCTTCAATTTACTTTTTAATGGAATCCCTCCCTGAAAATGAATTCCCAGAAAATACAAATGTTCTTGTATGGACAACCACTCCCTGGACAATTATCTCAAATGTTGCTCTTGCATTTAATCCTGATTTTCATTATGGAATTGTTGAAGTAAACGGAAAAAGATTTCTGCTTGCCCTTGAGACCCTTGATAGGGTAAAGGATGAACTCGGCTTTGAAAAATTTGAGGTAATAAAGGATTTCAAGGGTTTTGAGCTTGAGGGAAAGAAATTCAAACATCCCTTTTATGATAGAGTATCAGTCGGTGTGCTCGCGGATTTTGTTGAGAGAGAAACGGGTTCAGGAGTTGTTCATATTGCACCAGGACACGGTAAGGAAGATTTTGATGTCGGACAGAAATACAAACTACCCGTGCTCTCACCGATTGATGAAACAGGAAAATTCACAAAACAAGCAGAAGGTTTTGAAGGAATGGATACAAATGAAGCTTCAAAAAAAGTAATTGAGATTCTTGAGAAAAACGGAAAACTTGTAAACAAAGATGAAATAACCCATTCCTATCCCCATTGCTGGAGATGTAAAAATCCTTTAATTTTCAGGGCAACCGAGCAATGGTTCCTAAGGGTTGACCACAATAACTTAAGGAAAAGAGCATTAAAGGAGATAGGAAATGTCAAATGGATTCCTCCTGCAACACAGCAAAGCATTTACAATGCAGTGGACGAAAGACCCGACTGGTGTATTTCCAGGCAGAGAGCATGGGGACTCCCGATTCCTGCTTTCAGGTGTAAAAAATGCAATAAAAGTTTCATAGACCCTGATTTTGTATTAAAACTTGCTGATATTGTCAGTAAAAAAGGTTCACAGGTATTCTGGGAAGATACTGATATTCCTCTGCCCTCCTGTCCTGAATGCGGCAGTTCTGAAAATCTTGAAAAAGAAAAAGACGTCCTTGATGTGTGGATTGATTCAGGTGTCACAAACTTAATTGTTTTAAAACAGAATAATCTTCCCTGGCCAAGCGATGTATATATTGAAGGTCCTGACCAGCACAGAGGATGGTTCAATGCTTCTTTAATGATAAGTGTTGCAATAAAAGAAAAGGCACCTTATAAGACGGTTATCACCCATGGATGGACACTTGATGAAAAGGGAAGGGCAATGCATAAATCACTCGGAAATGTTGTATCACCCCTTGAGGTTATTGAGAAATACGGAGCAGAAATTCTGAGGGTATGGACAGCGTCTTCTGAGTTCACACAGGATGTGAGAATTTCAGACAATATTCTTAAACTTATGGTTGAGAATTATAGAAAAATAAGAAATACTTACAGATTTATTCTCGGAAACCTCTATGATTTCAATCCTTCAGAGAATTCAATCAAATTTGAAGAAATGTTGCCTGTGGACAGATACATGATGATTAAAACTGATGAACTCAAGGAAAAAATCCTTAAATTTTATGATGAATATGCCTTTCACAGAGCCTTCCATCTCTATCACAGGTTCTGCACCGTGGATTTATCATCCTTTTATCTGGATATTCTGAAAGACAGATTATACACGCTTTATCCTGATTCAAAGGAAAGAAGAAGTGCACAGACGGCTCTTTACTTTATTCTTAAAACACTTCTAATTCTTGGAGCACCTATTCTATCCTTCACATGTGAAGAGGCATATCAGAATCTCCCCTACAAGGAAAAGGAAAGTATATTTCTTGAAGTTATTGAAAAAGACCGAAAGTACAGAGATGATGAGCTTGTAAAAAGCTTTGAGTTAATAACCGAAATAAGAGATATAGTTTTAAAAATCCTTGAAGAAATGAGAGCTCAGAAAAAAATAGGTTCCTCCCTTGAAGCTGAGATATATATAGAAGGTGAAAGAGAAGAAATATCAAAATATTTTGAGTTCCTGCCAGAAATATTTATTGTATCTGGTGTTAAAAAGGGTAAACCTGAGAGTTTTGAACTTGAATCCGAATTTGAGAATATCAAAATCTATGCAAGAAAAAGTGAGGGTGAAAAATGCGAGAGATGCTGGAGATATCTGGAAGATGTGAAAAGGAATGAAAAGAAAATTTGTAGAAGGTGTGAGGATGTTCTTTTAAAAATGGGGAGAAAAGCATGAACCCCAAGGAACTTGAGAAACTTCACAAAAAGTTAAGACAGAAAAGGGAGAAAATTTTGAAATTCCTTCAGAAAGCGGAAAGAGATGCAATGAACTGGGGGGAAAGTGGTGAAAGAATTTTTCATCATCACATATCTGATACAGCAACAGATGAAGAGCTGAGAGAACTTGCCTTTATGAGTGCAACAAGATTGAGAGAAGAACTGGCTATGATTGAGGAAGCGCTTTCAAGAATAAAGGATGGCACATACGGAATATGTTTAAAATGTTCAAAGAAAATTCCCCTTACAAGACTGAAAGCCGTGCCCTATGCAAGGTACTGTCTTAAATGTCAGAAGGAAATAGAACAGAGGATTTAAAAACGGTAATAAAAAAATTATTTCTTGGCTCAGGAATAGGATTCGGAGTTTTCCTCCTTGACCAGTTCACAAAATTCTTGGCATTAAAAAATCTTGAATACGGCATACCCTTTGAAATTTTAGGACCGTATTTCAGATTCACCCTTGTATTCAATCCATACGGTGTATGGGGACTCCCCATAACAAAAATAATCCCTTATGAACCTGTTGCATTATTTGCAATACTTGTAATCCTTTTTTTTATTGCCAGAGAGAAATTTTTGCTTTATAATATTTTTTATGGATTTATTCTGGGCGGAGCCCTGGGAAATTTAACCGATAGATTAAGAATGAAGGCGGTCGTAGACTTCATAGAAATTGGTATCTCAGAAAAACTTCACTGGCCAATATTTAACATTGCAGACACCTTTATTACCCTCGGTATTGCAGGCATAATAATTTTTTCCTTCTTTAAAAAAGAAAAATGATTTTTTTATTTTTAATTTCCATTTTAAGCTCAAACAACAGCTCCTATCTTGATTCCCTTGTTTTATCAAATCTTCAAAAAAATTTTGAAAGTGAGAGTTTAAAAAATTTTGACACCCTTGAACTGAAATTCATTTATCGTAAGGGAAACCTTATAAGGATTGAAAGAGAAGTTATAAAAGAAGATAATGAGATTGAAAGTAAGATTTTTGAAATTACAAAAGATAATTTAAGTTCACAGCTGGAGCAAAGAGTCGTTGAAAGAGGAACGGGTCTTATACCTGACATAACAATTCCTGTTCCTGTGGAACTCCCTTTTGGATTAACCGATGAAACAAAGGTGAAAATAAACGGTTTTCAGAATCTTTCAATGGGAATTCAGAGATATGATTTTGCAGCCCAGTCTTCAGCCACACCTCAGGGCGCCTCCAGTCCTGGAATAGTCCTTGAGCAACATCTCAAGGTAAATACAGAGGGTATAATAGGAGGTAAAATTCATATATTGCTTGACCATGACTCACAGAGAGAAAGTCAGGATTTAAATACAATTAAAATAAGGTATGAGGGAGACGAGGATGAAATAATAAAGTATCTTGAAGGCGGTAATAAGATAGGTCAAACAGGTGGAGGATTTTTCGGTTTAGCAGGAAAATTTCAGCTTGGCCCTCTTGATCTGGAAGCAATAGTATCAAGGGAGATGGGTAATAAAAAAGAGATAACACTGAGTAAAGGTGGAGTGATGATAGACACTTTAAAAATTGAAGACAAAGATTATGAGAAAAATAAATTCTTTTATGTGCCTTTATCTCCGGGGGATGAAATAATAGCTGATTCTTTCTTCCTTTTTTATAATGATAACATCGAATCAAACGACACAAATATAATAAACCCTTACAAGGGAAAGGTTTTTCTTTATGAAAAGCCCGATTCCTTAAGTGATGAAATTTACACCTTTCAGTTATTAAAACTGGATTCAACCTATTCTTTTGCTTTTCTGGAAAATGTAATTCAGCTCAGATTATCCAGTATTTCACAGGACTTCATACTTGCTGTTGCCTATAAAACAAAAAATAACGGATGGGTGGGTAAAGTTAATCCCAAGAATCCGTTTGATACCACGAACAAGTTTATGCTCTTAAGAGAATTCGGCCTCAATGATTCCTCAGACCCTACATGGAAATATATGCTGAAAAATATCTATTATATAGGTCAGATTAATCCTGATTCCGGTTCAATAAAAATTGTAAAATATGCAACCCCCCAAAACATTGAAACAGAAAATGGAAAAACATATCTGCAGATACTTGGACTGGATTCCAATGGTGATGGAATACTGGATGAGTATATAAACTACAGTGGTGCAAACAACTTCAGACCCTATCAGATGGGGTATCTCTTTATACCTCATTCTGAACCTTTTGCCTATGATTCACTTGGGGAAAAAGATGTAATAATTTATAGAACAACTTCAGAATCAGAAATAAACAATAGAAGTGTAAAGTATCTGATTATTGCTGTGACAAAAAGAAGACCAACAACCATCAATCTGGGTTTAACAGGTATTGTTCAGAATTCAGAGGAGGTATATTTTGGAGGAGAAAAATGGACAAGAGGCAAAGACTACATGATTGACTACGACACCGGTATAATGACAATATTAAACGAGCAATATAAAACAGACTTTTCAAGAGAGTTGAAAATAAAATTTAATGAAAGGGCACTTATTCAGACAAAGAAAAGAACATTTATAAATATAAAAGGAAATTATTATATAACAGAAAACTCCAATTTCACTTTTGGTATAGACTACAGAGGAGAATCAACTGCTGAACAGAAAATAAGATTCGGTGAAGAACCGAAAAACGTTTTACTTTTCAACTCAAATCTGAGTTTAGAAAAGGAATTACCTTTTAATCTCTTTTCATTTATCCCATGGTTAAGGGGTTTAAACAACCCAAAACTAAAATTAAACACAAAATTCAACCAGTCCTTTCCTGATCCGAATACAAGAGGATTTGCATATCTTGATGATATGGAATCCTCCACTCTTGAAATTCTTGCTGACCTAAACCATGCAAACTGGATTTATGGTTCCTTGCCCCCATACTTGAAAGACGACCGCTTTCAGAGTTATATAAGGACCCCGGAAGATTATCATGAAAAAAATATCATCTGGTTTGAAACAAACAAATTTTTAAACAAGGACATCTATCCTAACATACCGGGTAAACAGGGAAACAGCCAGGCAAATGTAATGGAGGTAATATTAAGACCAGGAGCAAAGGGAGAAACAGGTTTCGCCTCTCTGAATCAGCTCATATCAGCTGATGGTGTTGACATAACTCCCTATGAATATCTTGAAATAATAGTAAAAGGTGATAAGGGGATAATAGGAATAGATATAGGAACAGAAATATCAGAGGATGCATGTTTCAGAGATGCACAGGGAAACCTTATAGGTCTTGATACCCTTAATTCTGAAGACGGTGCAAATGGAGGTTCCCATAATGGAAAACTTGAAGCTGATAAAGAGGACATCGGTCTTGATATGATTCCTGATGGAAAGCCAGGTGATGCGGGCAATGACAATTATGAATACGGAAAAACAGAAAAAATTAATGGAACAGAAGGCAACGGAAGACTGGACACAGAAGATATTGATGGAGACGGATTTAATAAAAAGATAGAGGATTGCTATACCTATGTGATTGACCTTTCAACTGGCTATTATCAGAATAACAACGGATTTAAATTCTATAAAATACCGCTTTCTGATTATGTGGCAAAATACGGGAATCCTGATCCTTTAAGAATTGAAAAAATAAGGATATTCTTCACAGGTATATCCCAAACAGATACAATATATATAGCAAAAATCGCAATAACAGGTAACAAATATTTATCAGAGGGAGTTTTCAATGCAGGTCAGCCTGTCCAGGATTCAACAAAGAAATTCACAATCACAACATACAGTAATCAACAGGATGCTCATGTTTATACACCACCTCCAGGAGCTGTAATAGAGGTGACACAGGAGGGTGAAACCGAGGAAAGGACACTTGTTTTAAGATTTGAAAACTTTGAAAACGGTGATTACGGAATAGCAACAAGGAAGCTTTACAAACCTCAGGATTACTGGCAATATAAGAAAATAAGTTTTTATCTTAAATCATACCCTGATACACTTAATCCAAAACCAACATTTTTCATCAAGTTTGCTACGGTTGATACAAATAACTATTACGAATATGTAATAAAAGATGTTCCCTCTAATTGGACTAAATATGAAATTGATATAGAGAAATTTACCCAGTTAAAAATTAAAAGGGGAGATAAAAATACAGATAAACTTTACACTGCTTCCGGATTTTCAGGATATTATGTAAAAGGATATCCGAATTTCAAAAAGATTGACAGGTACATAATAGGTGTTAAAAATGAAAATAATCAGAGATTGAGCGGAGAGATATGGTATAATGAACTTACCGTTGTATCACCTGACAGAAAAGGAGCCTATTCCATAGAAAATTATGTAAACTTTGATATGGGTGAGATAGGAAATGTAAATCTCAGTTATACAAAAAGTTCTGCAGGTTTTGCAGGATTGAATCTTCAGAGGGAAACATTTTCTAATGAAGATATCGGAGCAGGAATCAGATTGAATCTTGATAAAATGCTGAACATATCCTTTTTAAGATTACCCTTCAATTATTCCATAAAATCAGGAAAGAAGTTACCTCTTTATCTTACAGGTTCTGACATACGCCTCTCTGGAGAACAGGCAGAAAGAGAGAAAACAACATCCTTCAGCAACGGATTTAATCTGAGTATATCAAGAAATATCACATCAAAACAGGGAGAAAAAAAATTAATTGATAGAATTCTTCAGTACACCATAGACCCAATAAATTATAACATATCCTATCAGTATTCAAGAAATCTAACACCCATAAACAAGAGTTATAACAAAAATTTTCAGCAATCATTAAATTACAGAATAACAATTCCTTTCCAGGGAATAAAGATTTTAGGACAGAGAATAAATCCCTTACCCAGAAATATTCAGACCTCTGTCAGTCATTCAAGGATAAAAAACAAAAATCTGACCCTTGACCCGATTGATTCAATATGGGTTCAGACAAACATATATAAGAGAGAGGGAGGAAATCTCAATTATACAATTTCAGGAATCTCTCCCTTTAACTCTTTAAATATTGATTTCGGGGGGAAGGTTGATTATGACCTTGGTTTAAGAAAACTCACAGGCAGATTCTATGGAATGGATATAAAAAGGAGTTCAAATTATTCATTAAGATACAATCCCACACTACCCTTTTTCCTTAAAAAATTCATAACAAATCTGAATTTTAACTACAATTCCACATTCAATGACAATCATGATCCTCTTAACCAGAAAGACAGTTTAAATCCTTTAAGGACTGTGAATACCAATGTGAATTATACAATTCAGGGAAATATCAATACCTTTGAAATAATTTCAACAATAGTTAAACTCGGAAATCCCCAGGCAATGAAGGATATAAACAAGTTCAGGATGCTTCTTCAGAATATAAACGTCAATTTTACAAGAAATTTAAACTCAAGATATTATGACCTTACACGTTCTCCTTCATTTTTATATGAAATCGGAAAAACAATGAATCCACAGATTGATTATGAGGAGAACATAAATAACAATATAAATGACTCAAGAAATCTAAACTTAAACACAGGAACAAGGATATTTGATATAGGTGTAAATGTTTCCTATGGTTACAGGAAAAATTTTACATACATTCCATATCAAAAAACAAAAACAGTAACAACAGGACAAAATTTCCCGAACATAAACATTCAGGCAGATTTACTTAACAAAAAAATAAAATTCCTTGACCCCTTCCTTTCAAGTTTATCAATCAGAACATCATATAATCTTGATAAATCAAAAGATGAGGGGACAAACATAATTACCGAGGGAACAAGCAAGAACTTTACACCATTATTTTCTGTCCAGGGAAGAACAAGAAATGGCATAGGTTTTGGAATAACATATAATAAAAGTGAACAGATAACTCTTTCAAATTCTGGTGGTTTTATTACAGAACAGAAGATAATTTCAAACGGATTAAATTTAAATCTTGATTTTACAATTTCAAAGTCAATATCCAAAAAATTATTTGGATTTTTAAAAGTAAGGTCAGAGGTTAATGCGAATTTAACCTTTTCAAGGCAGAACAATAAAACCATAATAAAAGACGTTGAACAGCAAAACAGCACAACAACAAATTTGAATGGTACTTTAAACTTTAGATTTACCGAGGATATAACAGGTAGCCTGGGAATACTTTACAACTCAAATAAGGACAATATTGCAGGTTATACAAACAAGAGATATGAAATAAATTTCGGAGTAAGAATTAATTTCTAAGCAATCTCAGTTAACCACAATCTTTCATCAGATGTAAGGAAATTTTTAAGAAAGCGATTTTCTTCTCTTGTGAGCAAAGGATCTACCTCAAGTAAATTTTTTACAGTGTTTCTGACTTCAATTAATAAATCCTTATCATCAACAAGGTCTCCGAATTTAAAGGTAAAAAATCCTGATTGAGCAAAACCCAGAATGTTACCAGGTCCTCTTAATTTTAAATCAAGCTCCGATAACTTAAAACCATCAGATGTGTTCCTGAAAGCAGAAATTCTCTTCAATGTCTCTGGTGCCATATCCTTTGAACAGAAAATAAAACAATACCCCTTTTCAATTTTTCTTGCAATCCTTCCCCTTAATTGATGCAATGTGGATAAACCCAGACGCTCTGCTCCCTCTATCACCATATACTTTACATCAGGAACATCTATACCAACCTCAACCACAGTGGTTGAAATAAGAACTTTAACCTCTCCATCCCTGAATTTTTTCATAACTTCATCCCTTTCCTCCTTCTTCATTCTTCCGTGAATATAGGAAACAGGTAAATCTCCTGCCCATTTATTTTTTATTTCCTCATAAAGTTCAAGACAGGACTTTGTATCAAGTTTTTCGGATTCCTCAATTAAAGGAGCAATTATATACGCTTTTGCATTTTCCTTTTTTAAAGCATCAAAAAATTTTTTATAAAATTCTTCCCTTTTTTCAATATAAACAACCTTTGTTTCAACAACACCCCTTCCGGGTGGCATTTCTTTTAATGTTATAACATCAAGGTCACCGTAATAGGTCAAAGCAAGGGTTCTGGGAATCGGAGTCGCCGTCATAACAAGGAAATGAGGGCTCTCACCTTTTGATAAAAGGCGCGCTCTCTGCGATACACCAAATTTATGCTGTTCATCAATTATAACAAGACCCAGATTTTTAAAGGAAAGTTTTTCTTCAAGCAAAGCATGTGTTCCTATTAAAATCTGTGTTTCACCTTTTCTAACCCTCTCATATATTTCTTTTTTTTCCTTCAGAGATATACTTCCTGTTAATAAATCATATTTAATACCGAGTTCTTTCAAAAAATTTTCAATGGTTTCAAAATGCTGTTCTGCCAGAATCTCGGTAGGAGCCATGAAAGCCACCTGATATCCGTTTTCAATTGCCCTTAAAGCAGAGAAAAGCGCAACAATTGTTTTACCTGACCCCACATCACCCTGAAGCAGTTTCCTCATCGCCAGGGGCTTTGATAAATCTATTTCAATTTCCCTTATTGCCTTTTTCTGGGAATTCGTCAATTCAAAAGGCAAAATCTCAAGAAATTTTTTTGTAAGTTCTCCTTTTTTTATAAAGGGCTTTGCCTTTGCTCTTTTCCTTTTATATATAAATAATTTCAAAAAGAAAAAGAAAAATTCTTCAAATTTTAATGTGAATAGACTCCTTTCAAGAAGCTCTCCTGTTTCCGGAAAATGAAGATTCTTAAGTGTCTCTTTCCTTGAAAGAAGATTATATTTTTTCCTTATAGGCTCAGGAATTGTTTCAGGAATGTAGTTATAATAATTTTGAATAGCTTCATAAATGATTCTTCTTAAAAACTGCGTTTTTATTCCATTACCCTTACCCAGAGAGCCGTAAATCGGAACAATTTTTCCCGCATGTATTAAACCTTGATTTCTCTTGTCAAGAATTTCAAATTCAGGATGAAATATCTGAAAAACAGCACCGTATTTCCTTACTTTACCCGAAGCAACAACGGTTTTATCAAGAGGAAAATAATTTTTCATATAAGGAGTGTTTATAAAAACAAGTTCTAAAAAACCTGTATCATCCCTGAGAATGACTATGAAGAGATTTTTACCCCTCCCCTTTCTTTCACCCCTTGTAAAAACTTTACCCATGACAACTGTTTCCTCACCTTCTTTTAAATCCTTAATTTTTTTTATTTTTCTTCTGTCAATATATCTTCTGGGTTTGAAATAAAGAAGGTCACGAATTGTCTTTATTCCTGCCTTTAAGAGAACCTTTTTTCTTCTATAACCTACACCCTTTAACTTATCTACACTTATTAAAAGGTCTTTAATTTCACCTTTCACTCAATAACAAAATTTATTATTTTACCCCTTACATAATGAACTTTTTTTATCTTTTTATCATCAAGATATCTTTTTACATTCTGGTTTTGTTTTGCAATTTCTATTACCTCATTTTCATCAGCATTAATATCAATTTCAATCTGTCCTCTCACTTTTCCGTTTATCTGAACAGGTATTGTTATCTTTTCTTCTTTTAAGAACTCATCATAAATTAAGGGCCATTTCGCCTTTACAATGCTTCCTTCATTTCTTATTGACCACAACTCTTCTGAAAGATGAGGAGCAAAGGGTGAAAGAATTTTCACGAGAATATAAAGAGAATGAGAAAAAGCAGGAGAATTTTTATTCTCAAAGGTATATAAATTATTAACAAATTCCATCATTGAAGCAACCGCTGTGTTGAATCTGAAGTTTTCAATATCCTCTGTCACCTTTTTAAGAGTTTTATAACATACTTTGAGAATTTCTCTTTCTTTTTCATTTAAATTTGAGGGAGGAGTTTGGGGTGCATTTACAAAAGCATCCCTGTTTTCCTCAATTATTCTTTTTATCCTCAAAAGAAACCTTTCCGCACCTTTTACACCTTCATCGGTCCATTCAAAATCCTGTTCAGGAGGTCCTGCAAAAAGAGTATAAACCCTTGCAATGTCAGCACCTTTATCTTTAACAAAGTCCCTGATTCTGACAGCATTTCCTGCCCTTTTGCTCATCATTTCAAGATTTCCCTTTTCCGTTCTTCTCAAAACCATCCCCTGTGTAAATAATCTTTCAAAGGGTTCAGGAGTATTCACAAAACCTTCGTCATAAAGAACCTTATGTATAAATCTCGCATATATCAGATGTCCTGTTGCATGCTCCACACCTCCTATATAGAAATCAACAGGCATCCATTTTTTCACAAGTTCTTTGTTAAAAATCTCCTTTTCATTTTCAGGGTCAATGTATCTCAAAAAATACCATGAAGAATCAACAAAGGTATCCATGGTATCAGGGTCTCTTTTTGCAGGTGAACCGCATTTGGGACATTTTGTATTTATGAATTCCTCAGAAGAGGCAAGCGGACTTTTGCCCTTCGGAAGATAATCCACAACCTCGGGCAAAAGAACAGGGAGGTCTTTTTCGGGAACAGGAACAATACCACATTTTTCACAATGAATCATAGGAATAGGAGCTCCCCAGTATCTCTGTCTTGATATAAGCCAGTCCCTTATTTTGTAGGAAACAGCATAACCACCGATTCCTTTTTCTTCAAGATATTTATTTAACCTTTTAATACCTTCCTCTGAAGTGAGTCCTGAAAATTCACCTGAATTAACCATTATACCGTATTCTTCCATTGCAGATTCCATTGAATTAACATCAGAAGGTTCACCATCTTTCTGAATAACAATCTTTATCGGAAGTCCGTATGCTCTTGCAAATTCAAAATCCCTCTGGTCATGACCTGGAACACCCATTACAATCCCTGTTCCGTAATGGGCAAGAACATAATCAGCTGTAAAAAGAGGAATTTCCTCTCCATTAAGAGGATTAACAGCATAAAGTCCTGTAAAAACACCTTCCTTTTTCCTTTCTTCCTTCGTCCTTTCAATCTCTGATTTTAGAATTGCTTTTTCTCTGTATTCAATAAGTTTATCTTTCTCAGGAGAAATTTTTATTATTTCCTCCATCAATTCATGTTCAGGAGCGATAACAAGAAAGGTAACTCCGTAAATTGTATCAATTCTTGTTGTGAATACAGGTAAATCAATACTTTTATCCTTTAATTTAAAGATAACCCTTGTCCCTCCACTTTTCCCTATCCAGTTTCTCTGCATATCAAGAACCTGTTTTGGCCATTTTCCTTCAAGATATTTCATATCCTCAAGCAATTTATCAGCATAAGAGGTTATTCTGAAAAACCACTGCTCAAGATTTTTCTTTGTAACAGGAGTGCTGCATCTTTCACATCTTCCTTCAACTATTTGCTCATTTGCTAAAACTGTCTGACAGGAAGGACAGAAATTTACAAAGGCTTTTTTTCTATACGCAAGATCCTTTTTATAAAGCAAGAGAAATAGCCATTGAGTCCATTTATAATAATCGGGTTTACATGTAAAAATTTCTCTTGCCCAGTCATAGGAAATTCCCATCTTTTTAATATCACTCCTTGACTCCTCTATATTTCTAAATGTCCATTCCCTGGGATGTATTCCCCTTTTTATTGCCGCATTTTCTGCAGGGAGACCAAAGGCATCCCAGCCAAAAGGATGAAGAACATCATAACCCCTCATTCTGAAATATCTCGCAAGAACATCTGTAATCGTATAGTTTCTCGCATGTCCCATATGTAAATCACCTGAAGGATAGGGAAACATTCCGAGAACATACATCTTTTTCTCAGGAACTTTTGGGGCTTCAAAGAGTTTATTTTCTTCCCAGAACTTCTGCCACTTTTCCTCTATTTCATAGAAATTAAATTTTTCCATCTTTTATGCTGCAAGATATTCTTCTTCCTCTTCAATTTTAGGCAATACTTTAATCTGCTGAAATTCCCTGAGACCTGTTCCACATGGGACAAGTGAACCCACTATAACATTTTCCTTGAGCCCTTTCAATTCATCCCTTCTTCCGTAAAGGGCTGCCTGAGCAAGAACTCTTGTTGTTTCTTGGAAGGAAGCAGCAGATATGAAACTTTCGGTTGAAAGTGCTGCCTTTGAAATTCCCAGAAGAACAGGTGAATAAACAGCAGGTCTTCCACCCCTTTCCCTTGTTCTCTTATTTTCTTCCTCAAGATGAACAATATTTACAAACTGACCTCTCACAAAGTGTGTATCTCCGGGGTCTTCAATCTTTACACTTCTCATCATCTGTCTTACAATTATTCCAATATGTTTGTCATGTATTTTAACACCTGATAATCTGTATATTTCCTGAATCTGGTCAAGAAGGAATTCCTGAACTTCAATTCTTCCTTTAATTTTCAAAACATCATGAGGGTCAATGGGACCGAGTGTCAGTGGTTCTCCTGCATTTATTTTCTCTCCGTCATCAACAAGCAGGTATTTGGTATAGGGAATTTTATAGGTTTTTTCAAGTCCTGATTCTGACACAATTTTAACTTCTCTGAAACCTTTTTCAGGCTTTCCAATTTTAACTATACCGCTTATCTCTGCAAGAATTGCCTTATCCTTTGGTACTTTTGCTTCAAAAAGGTCATTAACACGTGGTAATCCACCTGTAATATCCCTTGTTTTTCCTGCTTCTCTGGGAAGTTTTGCAACAGCATCACCTGCTTTAACGGTCATTCCCTCTCTTACAGTCAATCTTGCATCTTTCGGAAGTGCAATTTCTTCAATTACCTTTTTCTTTCCGTTTATAATATGAATTCTCGGATGGAGTTTCTTTGCTCTATCCTCTGTGACTGTTATTTCAACTTTACCTTCTTCAGCTGTTTCTGTATATGTAACACCTTCTTCAAGGTCAACAAATTTAACCTTCCCTTCCTTTGTTGCGAGAATCGGTATTGTGTAGGGTTCCCATTCACATATAACAGCTCCCTTTTCAATTTCCTCACCATTTTTAACCAGAACTTCTGCACCCTGAGGAATAGCAAATGACCTTTTAACCTTAGGACTCTCAATATGAGATATCCTGATCATTCCTTTCTTTGAAATTGCAATCATTCTGCCTTCACTGTTTTTCGAGACTTTCAGATTAACATATTCAATTTTACCAGGGAATGGTGCTTCATGCTTTGATTTCTCCATAACTCTTGATGCAGCACCACCCACATGGAAGGTTCTTAAAGTTAACTGTGTCCCCGGCTCACCTATACTCTGTGCGGCAAGAACTCCAACAGGTTCTCCAATTTCAACAATTCTTCCTGTTCCAAGATGTTTACCATAACATTTTACACATATTCCTGTTTTTGATTCACAGGTAAGAACATGTCTCACTCTTACCTTTTCAATTCCAAGGTCTTCAATTTCCTTTGCCTTTTCCTCTGTTATAAGTTCTCCTGCTTTAACAATTATTTCACCTGTAAAGGGGTTCCTGACATTTTCAGCTGCAAAGTGTCCTTCAATTCTCTCTGAAAGAGACTCAATAACAGTTTCACCCTCTTTTAGTGCCGTTACATCTCTTCCCTGGATTGTTCCACAATCTTCCTCTGAAATTACAACTGCCTGCGATACATCAACAAGTCTTCTTGTCAAATAACCTGCATCAGCTGTTTTAAGAGCTGTATCTGCAAGACCCTTTCTTGCACCATGAGTTGAAATGAAGTATTCAAGAACTGTCATTCCCTCTTTAAGATTTGACTTAATCGGTGTCTCAATGAACTCACCTGTAAGTCCTATAATTCTTTTAGGTCTTGCCATAAGTCCTCTCATCGCAGCAAGCTGTTTTACCTGGTCAAGTGAACCTCTTGCTCCTGAATTCATCATCATGAAGATTGAATTGAAACCATTCTGGTCTTTTTTCATAAGGTCAACCATCTTTTCAGTAATAACATCTGTAACCTCTGTCCATAAATCCAATATTGCATTATATCTTTCACCAGCAGAAATTCTACCTTTCGCAAAGTCATTTTCAATCTTTTCAAGCTGTTTCTCCGCCTTTTCCAGAATCTTCTTCTTATCGGGAGGAACAATCATCTCATCTATACCGAATGTTACACCTGCCTTTGTAGCCCATTTAAATCCGAGTTCTTTTAATCTATCAAGGAACTCCTGACATTCAAGAGAACCTCTTTCCAGATAAATCCTTTTAACAAGATTTGCAAGTTTCTTTTTGCTCATCTCCTCATTTATAAACTCAAAACCTTCAGGAAATGCTCTGTTAAATATAATTCTTCCCACTGTTGTCTTCTTATTCTTGTAAGGAACCTCTTCAACTTCAATTTCAGCATGAAGTTCAATTTTACCAAGCTCATAGGCGAGTATTGCTTCATTAAAGGTGGCAAATTTTTTACCCTCTCCCTTTGCACCCTTTTTGATTTTGGTAATATAGTGAAGTCCTATAACCATATCCTGTGTTGGTGTCATCAGAGGTGAACCATGAGCAGGTGATAAAATATTGTGACGTGATAACATAAGGAAATGGGATTCAAGTCTTGCTTCAGGTGAGATAGGAACATGAACAGCCATCTGGTCCCCGTCAAAATCAGCATTAAAAGGAGGACAAACAAGAGGATGTAACTGTATTGCCTTTCCCTCTATCAATTTCGGATAAAATGCTTCAATTGACACCCTGTGCAATGTAGGTGCTCTGTTAAGCAGAACAGGATGGTCCTTTACAATATCCTCAAGGATTTCCCATACCTCAACAGGCCTTTCTCTGACAAGACGCCTTGCACTCCTCAAAGATTCTGCAATACCTTTTTTCTCAAGTCTTCTCTCAACAAAAGGTCTGAATAGCTCAAGTGCCATTTCCTTGGGTATACCAACCTCATGAAGTTTTAAATCAGGTCCAACAACTATAACCGACCTTCCTGAATAATCAACTCTTTTACCGAGAAGATTTCTTCTGAATCTCCCTTTCTTTCCTCTCAACATATCAGAGAGGGATTTGTAGGGCTTACCCTGTTTACCCATAACAGGTCTTGACCTTCTTGAGTTATCAAGAAGAGCATCAACTGCTTCCTGAAGCAACCTTTTCTCATTTCTCAATATGATTTCAGGAGCACCCATCTTTGTAATATTTTTGATTCTGTTATTTCTGTTTATAACTCTTCTATAAAGGTCATTCAAATCACTTGTTGCATATCTTCCACCTTCAAGAGGGAAAAGGGGTCTCAAATCAGGAGGTATTACAGGTAAAACCTCAAGAATCATCCACTCAGGTTTGTTTCCTGAATTCAGGAAGGCATCAACAATCTGCAACCTTTTAAGAATTTTTCCTCTCATCTGAGTCGTTTTTTCTGTTCTCAACTTAACCCTTAAATCAGCAGAAAGCTCTTCAAGGTCAAGTTCTTTGAGTAATTTTTTAATGGCAGGAGCACCCATCTCAGCAATAAATCCATCTCTATATTCTCTCATCAATTCCTCATATTCTCGGTCACTCAGAACCTGTTTTTTCTGGAGCGGAGTATCTCCAGGGTCAATTACAATATATTTATCATAATAAAGGATACTTTCAAGGTCAGTTGATGTTATATCAAGTAAAAGGGCAATTGTTGAGGGAGGTATCTTATAAAACCATATATGGGCAACAGGAACAGCAAGTTCAATATGCCCCATTCTTTCCCTTCTAACAGAAGAAGATGTAACTTCAACACCACATTTATCACATACTGTTCCTGCAAATCTTTTTCCTTTAAAAGCGCCACATGCACATTCATAATCCTTTACAGGACCAAATATAACCTCACAGAAAAGACCTCCCTTCTCCGGTCTTTGTGTTCTGTAATTTATTGTCTCGGCTGATTTTACCTCTCCGTAAGACCATGACCTTATTGCCTCCGGAGAGGCAAGTTTTATTTTAATTGCCTTTAATACTTCGGGCTGAAGCCCTGCAATTGATTGTTTCATCTCTCAAACCTCCTTAAATTTTCTCTTTTTCAATTTCAATATCAAGGCAAAGTCCTCTTAATTCGTTTAGTAATACATCAAAAGACACAGGTAAAGACGGTTCCGGCGCCTCTTCTCCTCTTATCACTGCCTGATACAATCTGTTTCTACCCTTCACATCATCGGATTTTACCGTAAGCATTTCCTGCAATGTGTATGCGGCTCCGTAAGCTTCAAGTGCCCATACCTCCATTTCACCGAATCTCTGTCCTCCGAATCTTGCTTTACCACCAAGAGGTTGCTGTGTTATCATTGAGTAGGGTCCAACAGCTCTTGCATGGATTTTATCCTCAACCATATGAACAAGTTTCATCATATAGATGTATCCCACTGTAACATCTCTATCAAGAAACTCACCAGTTCTTCCGTCTCTGAGTTTTACCCTTCCGTTATGCGGTAATCCAGCTTCTTTCAATTCCTTTTCAATTTCCTCAATGGTCATACCTTCAAAAACAGGACAGGCATAATAAACACCCTTTTTCTTTCCAGCCCATCCAAGAATTGTTTCAAGAACCTGTCCGATATTCATCCTTGAGGGAACACCGAGAGGATTTAGAACAATATCAACAGGGGTTCCATCTTCAAGGAAAGGCATATCCTCAATAGGAGCAATCTTTGCCACAACTCCCTTATTACCGTGTCTTCCTGCAAGTTTATCACCAACCTTTAGCTGTCTTTTCTGTGCAATGTAAACTTTAACAAGCATATTAACACCATGAGGAAGTTCATCACCTATTTCAACTGTTTGTTTTTTAGCTGTATATTCTTTATTAATTTCTTCAAGTTTTTCTCTTGCTCTGTTACTGAGAGCTATAACCTCTTTTTCTATTTTTTTATCACCAAGAAAACCCTCTTCAAAAATAACATCAAGATACTTGGTTCCTCTGAAGAAATCTTCATTAAAGGTGCTCCCTTTTCTTAAAAGTATTTTTCCTCTTTTATTTCTGAGAGAGAGTTTTGTCTTTTTACCAAGAAGTAAAGCTTTCAATCTATCTCTCAAAATATACATTACCTTCTCTCTCTTTTTCATAAATTCCTCTTCCAGTTTCTGTCTTCTTTCTCTGATTATCTTTTTAGCAAGAGGATGGTCATAGTTTCTTGTTAGTATAACCACATCAACAATAACTCCCTGAACTCCTGGAGGAACTCTTAATGAAGAATCCTTTACTTCCTTTGCCTTGTGTTCAAATATTGCCTGAATAAGTTTATCCTCAGGTGAATATTCTCTTTCACCTTTCGGAGAAACCTTACCCACAACTATATCATCAGGTCCAACCTCAGCCCCTATTCTCACAATTCCATAATCATCAAGATTCTTAAGTGCCTCTTCACTCACATTCGGAATATCCCTTGTGATTTCTTCGGGACCGAGCTTTGTTTCTCTCACTGAAATTTCAAGCTCTTTTATATGTATAGAAGTAAAAACATCATCCTTTACAAGACGCTCTGAAACCACAATAGCATCCTCATAGTTATAACCATACCAGGGTATAAACGCAACAAGAAGATTCTTACCAAGGGAAAGTTCTCCCTGGTCTGTGGCAGCATTATCAGCAAGAAGGTCACCCTTTTTAACTTTATCACCTGGTCTCACCCTGACTCTGTGGTGAAGTGTTGTTTCCTGATTTGTTTTCTTAAAGTTCGTTAGATAATAAACATCAAGTTCTTCCTCTTCAAAGGGGTCTTTTTTACCTGAATGTGAAGGTTTAACAACAATCTTTCTTGCATCTGCTTCAATCACAACTCCATCCCTTTTAGCAAGTAAAACCATTCCTGTATCATAGGCAATTTTCTTCTCCATACCTGTTCCCACAATCGGTGCCTCTGGTTCAAGTAAAGGAACTGCCTGTCTCTGCATATTTGAACCCATGAGCGCTCTGTTTGCATCATCATGTTCAAGGAAGGGAATCAGGGAAGCAGAAGGGGACACAAGCTGTCTTGGAGAAACATCCATAAAATCAACCTCTTCTCTTTTAACTGTTGGATATCCTCCTGCATACCTCACAGGGACATATTCAGGAATTATTCTTCCCTTCTTATCAAGAGGAACATCAGCAGGTGCAATTTTATAATTCTTTTCCTCCACAGGAGTCATGTAAACAATTTCATCTGTTACCTTACCCTTTTTAACCTTTCTTAAAGGTGTTTTAATAAATCCAAATTCATCCACAAGGGCATATGTTGTAAGAGATGTTATAAGTCCAATATTTTGACCTTCAGGAGTTTCTATCGGGCATAATCTTCCATAGTGACTGGGGTGGACATCCCTGACCTCAAAACCCGCAGTCTCTCTTGTAAGTCCTCCTGGCCCAAGAGCAGACAATCTTCTTTTATGTGTCAGTTCTGATAAAGGATTTGTTTGGTCAAGAAACTGAGATAATCTATTGACAGTAAAGAAGGATTTTAAAAGATTCGCAATTATTTTTGGATTAACAAGATGCCTTGGTGTTAGAACCTGGTCTCTTTCCGAAAGCATCTTTTCTTTGATATTCCTCTGCAGTTTCATAAAAGCCATTCTGAGATGATTTGCAAGAAGTTCTCCGACTCTTCTGACCCTTCTGTTTTCAAGATGGTCAACATCATCTGGTCTTTCTTCACCATTATAAAGAGCCATAAGTTTTTTGAAAAGAGCAACCAGGTCTTCTTTTGTTAATTCATGCTTATCCTCGGGTATATCAAGTCCAAGTCTTTTATTTAATTTGTATCTTCCAACAGCACCGAGTTCCATTCTCACCTTGGAGAAAAAGGTCTCATTAAAGAACTCTTCTGCTTCACTTAAGCTCGGAGGAGCTATATATTTAAGTAATCTGTAAATTGCAATAAGTGCATCTTCCTTTGTCTTTGCTCTGTCATGACGGATTGTTGTGAGTATAACATCAAGTCCAGGGGTTCCGATATTATAAACCTTTATACTTTCATAACCTGCTGCCTCAAGACCTGAAATTACTCTATCCGTGACAAGCTCACATGTATCATATAAAAGTTCTCCCTGAGGACCTGTTATTTCTTCTGCAAGTATATAAAGGTCAGGTTCAATTGATTTTATATGTTTGACTTCAGGTTCCCCAAAGAAGAGTTTGAGTATATCAGAATTTGTTTCATAACCCATTGCCCTTATTATTCTTGTAACAGGAAATCTTCTTCTTTTAAGAATTGTAACACCGAATACCTTCTGGGCATCAATGGAAAACTCTATCCATGGTCCTCTATAAGGGACAAAAAGTGCGATGTATTTATATCTCCCTTCCTGTTGTTCTATATCAAAGTAAACACCAGGGGAACGATGTAACTGGTTTACAATAACCCTTTCTATTCCGTTTATGATAAAGGTTCCTTTATAGGTCATAAGGGGCAAATCAAGGAAAAACACTTCTTCTTCTCTTACTTTTTTGGTGTCTCCTGTTTCAGGGTCAAGTTCTCTTAATCTAAACGTAACATACACAGGGACACTATAAGTCATGCTTTTTTCAATACATTCCTCAGGACTGAATCTGGGTTTGAGAACCCTGTATTTCACATATTCAAGAATAAACTTTTTACCAGGGTCTTCCACAGGAAAGAATTCCCTGAATAAACTTTCAAGTCCTACATTTTTTCTCTTCTCAGGCTCTACATCTGCCTGTAAAAACTCTTTATATGAGGTTAGCTGAACCTGTAAAAGGTCAGGTATTGGTAATATTTCTTTTTTTGCTCCGATTCTTCCTCTTGGCATTTTATTTTTTAAAAAAGGTTAAAAGCCGGCATCGGACCGGCATATATATGATAAATTCTGGAAATGTCCTCTTTATTTATATTTATTTTAACTCCACTTTTGCACCGAGAGCTTCGAGTTTTTTCTTTATTTCTTCAGCTTCATCCTTTGATACACCTTCTTTTATAGGTTTTGGAACACTATCAATAAGTTCTTTTGCCTCTTTGAGTCCGAGTCCTGTGATTGCTCTAACTTCTCTTAAAACCTTAATTTTTTCTGAACCAACTTCCTTGAGGATTACATCAAACTCTGTCTTTTCTTCCTTTTCCTCAGCAGCTGCACCAGGCATGGCACCCGGAGCGATAGCAACAGGTGCCTGAGCACTCACACCAAATTTCTCCTCAAGTTTTTTTACCAGTTCGGCAAGTTCCAGAACTGATAGATTTTCTATTCCTTCTATTATCTGGTCAAGTGTTAATTTTTGTGCCATTTTAAGACCAAAAAAATTTAATCAGGGATTAGAACCCTCTTTTTTGTTTTTAATTTCACTCAAAACATAAACAAGATTTCTTAAAAGCCCGTTTAAAGTAAATAAAAGTCCATAAACAGGACCCTGAAGTCTTGAAAGTAAATTTTGTATTAATACAATCCGAGGTGGCAGTTTTGCAAGTACATTCACATCCTCTTTACTTATTACTCTACCCTCTATGTATCCTCCCTTAATCACTCCTTTTCCTGTTTCCTTTGAAAATTCATAAAAAGCTTTAAGAGGTTCAATCGGGTCATCATAGGCAATAAGAAGCGCAGAAACCCCTACAAGGAAATCATCAAGCCCCTCAATCTTCTGGTCCTTTAATGCAATTTTGAATAATCTATTTTTTCCAACCTTCAAAAGTCCCTTACTTTCCCTGATTTTCTTTCTCAATACCGTCATTTCAGGAACATTGAATCCCGTAAAATCCACCACATAGATTGCCTTTACATCTTTCAGAAGTTCCTTATAATTTTCAACAAGTTTAACTTTCTGTAAAGATGGCATCAGCCTTTCCTCCTTTTTGCCTCTTCAATTGCATAATTTACATCTATTTTTAAACCAGGGCTCATCGTTGTAGAAAGAGCAATTTTTTCAATGTAATTACCCTTTACACCCGAGGGTCTTGCATTCAAAACTTCATTTAAAAAGGCATAAAAATTCTCAATCAGATGCTCCTCAGGAAATGTAACCTTTCCTATAGGAGCATGAATGTTACCTGTTCTATCCACCTTAAATTCAATTCTTCCCTTTTTAAGTTCTGCAACAACCCTTCCCACATCCTTTGTAACAGTTCCTGTTTTGGGTGAGGGCATGAGTCCTCTTGGTCCGAGAATTTTACCCAGTTTTGAAACATCCTTCATGGCATCAGGTGTTGCAACAACTACATCAAAATCAAGCCATCCCTGTTTTATTTTATCTATATATTCCTTAAATCCAACATAATCAGCTCCTGCTTCTTTTGCCTCCTTTTCCTGTTCACCCGGTGTTAAAACAAGAATCCTTACCTTCTTTCCTGTTCCATAAGGAAGCATACATGTACCTCTTACCATCTGGTCTGCTTTCCTGGGATCAACATTCAGCTTCATTGCACACTCAACTGTTTCGGGAAATTTGGCAGTTGCAAGTTCCTTAAGAAGAGGTATAGCTTCTTCTGGTTTATAAAGTTTATTTCTGTCAACCTTTTCAAGTAATGCAAGATACCTTTTACTGTGCCTTGGCATTTTTTCCCTCCTTATGATTCAACAACTTCAATCCCCATACTTCTTGCTGTTCCCTCTATAATTCTCATCGCTGCCTCAAGAGAACCTGCATTCAAATCTTTCATCTTCATTTTTGCTATCTCTTCCAGGTCCTTTTTTGTAACTTTTCCAACCTTCACCTTATTCGGTTCACCAGAACCTTTTGCAATCTGTGCTTTTTTCTTTAGAAGAACAGATGCAGGTGGTGTTTTTAAGATAAATGAAAATGACCTGTCCTTATATACTGTAATCACAACAGGAATAACAAGACCCGGTTCCATATTCTTTGTTGCATCATTAAATCTTTTACAGAACTCCATAATATTAACCCCGTGTTGACCCAGAGCAGGTCCAACAGGAGGAGCAGGATTTGCCTGTCCTGCCGGTATTTGTAATTTAATTTCAGCAATAACCTCTTTTTTTCCTTTCATTTTTTCACCTCACCCTTTCAACCATATCAAAATCAAGGTCACTTACCATTGTTGCTCTTCCAAAAATTGTAACAACAACGTTTAATTTCCCCTTATCAGGGAAAACTTTATCAACAATACCTGTAAAGTTCTCAAAAGGACCTGCAAGTATCCTGACCTTATCTCCAGGCAAAAAGGGACTTTCCGCTTTCCTTCTCTCCTGTTCTTCCCTTATAGTGGAAAGAAGTTTCTCCACTTCCTCTTTTTTTAAAACAGGTATGTCTTTTGTAGGGTCTCTTGCAAGAAGTGGTCTTAATCCTGCATAGTTTTGAAGCATACTTATAACTTCCTTTGCATCTTTTTTTATTTCAACAAGAACATATCCTGCAAAAAGTGGCTTTTCATGCGGAACCCTCCTTCCATCCTTCATTATTCTTATCTTTGTCTCTGTGGGAACAAGAACCTGTTTTATTTTGTCTTCGAGTTTTTTCTCTTTTATAAAATTCTCCAGAATTCTCTTTACCCTCTTTTCTCTTCCTGAGAGGGTCCAGAAAACAATCCACTGAGTTTCTTCTTTTTCTTTGACTTCTGTCATCTTAAAATCACTCCTATTAGTCTTGAAAAAATAAAATCAAGTGATGCTATAAAAATTGCAACTATTATGGAGAAAACAATAACACCTACGGTGGCATTCATGGCAAGATTTCTATCAGGCCATGCAACTCTATCCATTTCAACCTTAACTTCACGCAAAAAGCTGTAAAATTTGAGAATAAAGTTCATTTTTATTTAATCTTTGTTTCCTTATGCACAGTATGTTTTCTACACCATTTACAGTATTTCTTTATTTCCATTTTAATCATCTTTTTTTCTCTGGATTTTGTTGTCCTGTAGTTTCTTCTTTTACAAACCGAACAAGCCAAAAAAATAGCATCCCTCATTTAGAGGTCGTTACCTCCTTAATTTAACACAGGCCCGGAGGGATTCGAACCCCCAACCATCGGATTTGGAATCCGACGCTCTACCGGGTTGAGCTACGGGCCTATTAATGGGGTATCTTATTATACAATAATAAATCAATTTTGTCAAGTAAAATTATTTTATAAAACCGGCTCTGCGGTATTTTGTCAGATACTTTTTATATAATAAGGTATGTTTATTTTCCAAATCAATTTTCCTTCCCTGAATGAATGCCATAAGAACATTTGTCCTCATATCAAGGGGATTTCCATCCGTAACTATCAGGGTTGCATCTTTTCCCTTTTCGATTGAACCAACTCTGTCTTCTATTCCGAGAATCCGGGCAGGATAAAGGGTAAGAGCTTTTATTCCCTCTTCCAGGGGCAAGCCAAAAGCACAGGCAGTAGCAACTTTATAGGGAAGATTTCTTGCATTTGCTGCTGAAAAGGCACTTGCAGAATTTGCAATGCAGAATTTTACCCCGCTTTTATAAAGTTTATAAGGAAGAGTAAAAGGCTCATCATATCCCTCACCCTCCCTCTTTGGATTTGTGTGAATACCCGTAATAATAACAGGTATATTTTTCTCCTTCAATTCATCTGCAAGACGCCAGGAATCATACCCACCGACAAGCACAATTTTTAAATTTTTAAAATTAGAAAGAAAACCTATTGCATCCCTTATCTGAAAATAGTCATCCGCATGAACAAAAAGCGGTATTTCACCTTTTAACACAGGAATCATTGCCTCAAACCTCTCATCGGTATCATGATAGTATTTCTTAAATTTCCTCTCCGAGTCCTTTGCCTTCATATAAGCATAAGCATCCTCAAAAAACTTCTTAATCTTTTTAACCTTTTCCTCATATTCCCTTTTCATTTCCTCCTCTGATTTCGGTCTCATATAAAATCTGTATGAAAAAACCCTTTTTGAAGGCCATTTAAGATGAATACCTGTGGGTGATTTTAAAGTCATATCTTCCCATATCCATCCATCAAGCATTATTAAAGCCGAGGAACCGGTTATTATCCCACCCTGAGGAACAATATTTGCAAGTAATATACCGTTTGCCCTTGTCACAGGCAAAAGTTCACTGTCAGAATTTATTGCAACCTCTGCTTTTGCATTGGGATTAAAATCTCCTGTTTCAGCATAGTCAAGGGTCGCTCTTACAGAGGATATTTCAACAAGTCCGAGAATTGAATTTGCATCTATAAATCCAGGATAAACATGTTTTCCTTTAAGGTCAATAACAGGGGTGTTTTCAGGTATTCTTATATTTTTTCCAACATCAACAATTTTGCCATCCTTTATAAGAATTCCTCCGTTTTCAATATCTCCGTTTGTTATTGTATGAATAACTCCATTTACAAGTGCCAGATAGCCTTTTTGCGGAGGTGCAGGAATCTGAATATTTGAATATAAAAGTGTGAAAATAAAAACAGAAATCAAAAACTTCTTCATTTTCCACCTCCTCTTTTAAATCTTCCGAAAAATCCCATCATTTTTGGACCTGATTTATATTTCTTTTTTAAATAATAATTCACAAGTTGCATTTTAAGATTTTTATCCCTTTCCCTCATTTTCAAATCAATCTCCCTGTCAAAGTATTTTATTCCATCAACCCAGGTTTGAAGAACTTTGCTGAAGGGTGATAAAGGATCTCCATCCCATATTACAAAATCTGCATCCTTCCCCTCTTCAAGTGAGCCAACATATTTATCAACACCGAGCTGTTTTGCAGGATTTATTGTAACAAGTTTTATTGCCTCTTCAGGAGAAAGACCACCGTATTTTATTGCCTTTGCTGCCTCTGTATTCAATCTCCTGGCAAGTTCACTGAAATCCGAATGAAGTGATGTAACCACTCCGACCTTTTCCATTAGAGCAGCTCCATAAGGTATGGCATCATAAACCTCAAATTTAAAAGCCCACCAGTCAGAAAAGGTTGTTGCTGAAAAACCTGCCTCTTTAATTTTATCCGCAATCTTGTATGCCTCAAGAGCATGCTGAAAGCTCACATTTTTTATTCCAAATTCCTTTGCAAGGTTTATAAACATCAAAATCTCATCCTGTCTGTAGGAATGAACCCATGCATATCTTTTATTTCTTAAAACCTCAAGTATTGCCTCAAGTTCAAGGTCTTTTCTGACAGGTGCTTTTGAATTTCTGAGTTTCTTCTCATAATCAAGGGCAGCAAGAAATCTATCCCTTATTATCTCCCTCACACCCATTCTTGTCTGAGGATACCTTGGGTTTCTGGGCTGCCAGTTTGCCTGTTTCGGATTCTCTCCGAGTGCAAATTTCAAAAGAGGTTTTGCTTTTTTATAAATTAAATCATCAGGATTTTTAACACCCCATCTTAATTTTATAACAGCACACTGACCTCCTATCGGATTTGCGGAACCGTGCAGGGTGGCTGTCATCGTTATTCCTCCTGCAAGTTCCCTGTAAATGCTTATATCATAGGGATTCAGAACATCCTCAACCCTTACCTCTGATGTAATCACATCACCTGTTTCATTCAAACCACCTGTTCCTGCTATATGCGCATGAGGGTCAATTATTCCCGGAGTAACATGTTTTCCCTTTGCATCAATTACAAGGGCTCCTTTCGGTGCCTTTATATCCTTTGCAATTTTCACAATCTTTCCATTTTTAACAAGCATGTCATAACCTTCAAGAATACCCCTATCACTTGCTGTCCATAAGGTTGCATCCTTTACAAGCACATATTCCGGTCTTTCGGGCAACTTTTCATAACCAAAAGCAGTGGGCGGAAATCTCAATTTAATTTCCTCAAACTTCTCAACCTCTTCCCTTTTCCTTTTTTCCTGTTTTTCAATTTTCTCTTTAAAATTCATGACAAAATTGAAACTTTCTCCGTCAGGTGATGTTCCCTTTCCCTCAATCTTTCCGTCCTCAATTTTTCCGTTTAAATTAAAAAATCCTTCAAAACCTATTTCCTTTCCGTTAAAAACAAGAACAAGGTGTTTGAATTCAAGTTTAACCTTTTCAAGTTTTATCTTCTTATCATCAACCTCAAAATTTCCTGAATATTTTCCTTCCTTACCCTTGATTTCAAGAGTTCCTTTTATTTCCTTATCCTTTACCTTAAAGGAAATTTCCCATTTACCTTCAATATCAGGATATTCCTTTTTAAGGACAATTCTCTTTCCATCAACAAAAACCTCATAAATTTTTCCATCCTTAAAAACATCACCATCTGTTATAACAAGATGTGCAAGTTTTCCCTTTTCAATTGAACCGAGTTTGTCATACACACCCAGCAATTTTGCAGGAATCTCTGTTAATGCTTTCAGGGCGTAATCTTCAGGAAATCCTCTTTTTATTATCTCTTTTAAATTTTGCATAAATTTTGAAACAGACTTTGAACCATGGGTTGTCAGGGCGAAATCAATACCGTTTTTATAAAGAACATAGGGATTATAGGGAGCATATTTATAATGAAGTAATTTACTTAAAGACACATTTATAGCTTCCTCGGGTGTTTCAAATTTAAGGTCTTCAGAGAAATTAAGGGGAAGAATAAGGGGATTTTTTAATTTTTTCAGAAGTTCTATCTGTCTGTATTCATAACCAGAACCCAGAATCACAAAATCAAGTCCGAATTCCTCTGCAATTTTCTTTGCCCTGTAAATATAGAGGTCATCATCTGTTTCAAAAACAACTTTCTTTTTTCCGTTTATAACATCTTCAAGTTCCTTCAGATTTTTTATAAATTCGGGTCTGGGTATATTTTTATTTTTTCTGTAATAATCCCATATTTTTTTATGCCATATTGCATCAAAAAAAACCTGTCTTATAAGTGCTATTGCTCCCATAAGAGAATTCGGATAATCATCACCGAACCCCTGATATTCAAAGCCTATATGCTCAAAAACATCCTTTTTTATAAGGGTCAAATTCGGTTTCTCATTTAAAAGGGAAAAAAGAGCACTCTTTCCCTTAAATATTCCCTTTTCAGGAACAAAAAGGGCTGATGTAAATCCCTGAGAAATGTATTTATTAATAACTCTTTCATCAGGAGAATATATATCCGAAACATCCACCTGCGGATTTACATTCTTATTCCAGTAATAGGTTCCTTTTTCCTTCTCCTCCTTTTTGCTCTGTCTTGAAAAAGGACTGTAAGAGGACATGTGTTTCATTCCCATCTCTCTTTTTTCCTTATAAACAAGATAGGGTTCGATAAATCCAGGATATACCCATTTACCTTTTAAATCAATAACATAGGCATCAGAGGGAATCTTCACATCTTTTCCCACATCTTCAATAACTCCCTTTCTTATAATAATTTTTCCGTTATCAATTATCTTTCCTGCCTTAAGTATTATCCTTGCATTAACAAGTGCATAAACCTCAGGAGGATTTTCCCTTATTCCGAAAGTAGGACCTATCTGTGAGAAAAGGGGAGAAAACAAAAGAATAAAAACAAAAAGAGGGACATATTTTTTAAGCATAGATACCTCCTTTTAAATTTAAAGACGAAAAAAATCAAATAATGTTCCTTATTATAAGTTTTTTCATCAATCTATTTCTTTAGAAATCAATTTCTATAAGGAGAATTTTTGTGCGATAAATCGCACCGCTACGTTTTGCGTTTATCGGGTTATTGAATTAGGCAAAGGAATGTGTTTAAAAAGGTAACAACACAATTAACTCAATAATACCTCAAAATAGAAAATCTTATGGTTCAGCATAACCTTGTATTAATCTCTTTGTTCCTTCTTTCTCAAGTATATATCCTAATACATAAACATTATCACTTTTCAACCCCATTCCAGCACTGTATTTCAATATATAGAATGCTTTTTTCACTGCTCCATCCCACTTTGTTATAGTATCTGCTTCCCATATATCATTATATATGCTCTGGGGTAGAAGATAACATTCAGTTTCACCATCTCCTTTAGATTCTCCTGCAATTCCTTTATAATAAAAGGAAGTCACAGACATATATGATCTCAAAACCCATGGATGGCTAGCATCACCATGAATTGTATCATTCTCTCTTATAGTAAAGTTCCCAGCACCTTTGTAAATTGACATTGTCCACCAAGGTATAGTGTCAGGATCTACTAATAACCAATCTATTTTTTTAATTTGTGGAAAACCTGTTCTATAATACCAAGTAGGCCACACCATACGCTGTAAAGGTAAATCCACACCATAAACCTTCGCTACCTCAAAGCTATCAGAAGCAAATTGAGATTGAGAAGGAGGATTATCATATCTTATATATATAGTATAAGGTTGACTTAACTGATTTTCAAACTCATTAATCAAATAAAGCCATTCAGGATCAGAAGGCCACCAAA
>Ga0209426_1000509_pt1 | contig 38121 bp, 38 predicted proteins | sample Deesub1362B_J571_FD_187697 | JGI IMG/M metagenome (GOLD analysis project Ga0209426, IMG submission 187697) | Deep oceanic, basalt-hosted subsurface ecosystem from Juan de Fuca Ridge flank, Pacific Ocean, CORK Borehole 1362B_J2.571 (SPAdes)... ...
GGCAGCTAGAAGAGGGCCAGCTAATTTCAGACGTTTATTTTTGAAGTGATCTTTGTCGTCGGGTTTTCGTTTACCCAGTTTAAGTTCGATTACACGGCAAGCCATTTCACCTAGGAAGAGAGCTTTTTCCCTGCGCTTATCTTTCGTTCTTCCGAGGTGAGGTAAGAAGTTTTTATCAATAACGCTTTCAGCTTTTTGAATCCGATATTGTTCTACCTGCCCGTGGGCAACTCGATTGCCTATGAAGAGAACGGCGTCCCTAACCGTGTCTACGCCTTGGGCTTTCTCGAACGAAGCCTCAAGCTCGTTCTGTATATCCCTTTCCAGCGAAACTGTTTCAGCTATCTCCTTATCAGACTCTAGCCCCAAAGCCCTCATGAGGATTACTAGGGGGATTTCTGTTGGAACCCCAGGCATAGAAACGTAAAGGACACCATCAGATTTCAGCCTAAGCTCTATTCTAGCACGGAAACCAACGGTTGTGGAGAAAATTTTAGCCTGATAAACAGGTGTAGCTCCCCTTTCATCAATATCCACTATTATACGGTTAGGTGCAAGGTCCTCTAAAGCAACTATAACCCGTTCCGAACCATTAACAATAAAGTAGCCACCTGGATCATCTGGATCTTCTCCACAAGCAATTAGCTCCTCCCTTGAAAGCTGAGACAGGAAACAAAGCTTCGACTTTAACATCACTGGTAAGTCGCCTATTAAAATAAGCTCCGTGTCTTGCTCCCTACCGTCAATTATCGGGGTCATCTCCAAAGCTAAAGGCGCAGCATAAGTTAAGTTTCGAAACCTAGCTTCCATAGGGTAAATCTCGTGCTTAGTGCCGTCTACCTCAGTAACATAGGGGCCAGTTACCCTAGACTGAGGGTCAATTACCCATATTTGTCCCAGTTTGATTGTGTAGGGAGATTCAGGAACATCTATTGGGATTTCACCGACTTCGTCTATTATTTCCTGAAGCCCGTGGTCAATGAACTCATTGTATGAGTCTAGATGTTGCCTGACAAGCCCCTTTTCTTTAAAGAAAGCCCTTAAAAGGTGTAGGAGATCTTGGTCTGAAAACTCACTCATTCTAAACTAAACCTCCATAAGTTAACCAGATTCGGATTAAACAAGGCGGGAAAGGCGTGAAGCCGCACATGATATTTCTCAACCGGGAAGTTCCTCCAACGGGTCGGGTCATCCAACCCGAAAAACCGGGTTTCTAGTTGGAAGCTAAAGACGTTAACTATAAAGCCCAACTAATAAATTTTCCGCTTGTAACATCCATAAATGTCCCGCATAAAACCTGTTACCGCTCTCCTCGAAACTTGGTTTCCATTTCACTGCTAAGTAGTCTTTATAATTCTTTCCAGTAATCATGGTAATAGGAATCCAAGTTGAAAACTGTAATGTCAAGCTTTGATGTTTATGTCGCGACTTCTGAACTTAACAGGCTTATTCCAGGCTCCAGAATCAAGAATGTTTACCAGCTAAACGGTTCTACGATTGTTTTAAAGCTTTACAAACCCAATCAACAGATGCAACTCCTAATTGAAGCTGGGAAACGCTTCCACTTAACTCGTTATATTCATGAAAAACCTTCAAAACCGCCGACATTCTGCATGGCTTTACGAAAACACATACGAAACGGAAGAATTCTTGAAGTAGCCCAGCATGAGTTTGAGAGGATAGCGATTCTGAGGATAGACACGAAATCAGGTGGAATGCAACTTGTAATAGAGCTTTTTGGCGAAGGCAACATAATCCTAGTTGACCCAAATAACCGAATACTTCATGCTCTAAAATTTCGCAAAATGCGAGACCGAAACATAATACGAAACGAAGCCTTCGTTTATCCACCTCCCAGCGGAAAAAACCCCTTCAAGCTTAAACCGGAAGAAGCCTTGAAGATCAAAAGCTTTGGCGATGTCGAAGTTGTTAGGGCGCTAACCAGGTTCCTGAGCATAGGCGGAATCTATGCTGAAGAAATCCTGGAAAGAGCCGGTGTGGAAAAAACGACACCTTGCAAAACATTAACCCAAACGGAGATTGACCGCACATTCAAAGCCTTAAACCAAATTCTATCCAAGATAAGAAACGGAGAAATCAAGCCTTCAATAATAATGGACAAAAAAGGAGAATACCTAGACGTTACACCCATATGCCTACGAAGATACAGTCAATATAAACATTTAACATACGAAAACTTCAACCTAGCCCTAGACGAATTCTATACAAAAACAGTCACAAAAGAAAAGATAGCCAAGTTATCTGAAAAGCTTGAAAACGAAGTAGCCAGATATAAACGGATACTTGAAAGCCAGAGGAAAGCTCTGGAAAAAACCCGAAGACAAAGAGAGGAAACCCGCAAAATAGGCGACGCCATCTACCTCCACATGCACGAACTCCAACAACTCATAAATTACATAGTGGAGGAAAAGAAGAAAGGGAAAACATGGGAAGAAATAACTTCTAAAATTAGAAAGCGGAAAAACAGGGGAGAAAAACCTGAAGTCTACTTCCACTCGCTTATCCCAGAACAGCAAATCTTAACCGTTAGGGTGGAAGATCTAACCTTTCCACTAAACCTAAGGAAAACCATACAAGAAAACGCTTCAAGCTTCTATGCAAAATCAAAAAAAGCCGAAAAAAGACTCCGAGGAATAATAAGTTCCATACGCAAAACTGAAGAAAAAATAAAAGCTTTACAAACAAAGTCGACCAGAGAGATAACTACTGCAGAAAAGGCAAAACCGCTTAAAACCATTAAACGCCAATGGTATGAAAAGTTCAGGTGGTTTCACTCCTCTGAAGGTTTTCTAATAATAGGCGGAAGAGACGCTACCACAAACGAACTGCTGATAAAAAGATACATGGAGCCAGCAGACATCGTTTTCCATGCCGACATAATAGGTGCCCCCTTTGTGCTGATAAAAACCGAGGGAAAAACGCCAACCGAACAAACCTTACGAGAGGCAGCTCAACTCGCAGCAGCCTATTCTAGGGCATGGAAACAAAAACTTCCAGTCTTGGACGTGTACTGGATAAAACCCGAGCAAATAAGTAAACAACCGCCTTCTGGGCAGTACCTAACTAAGGGAGCCTTCATGATACGCGGCAAGAAAAATTACCTCAGAAAAACACCAGTAAAGACAGCAATAGGAATAATGAAAACTGAGGAAATACCTAAAATAATAGGCGGCCCAGCCTCCGCCATAGGAAAAACGGCTAACGCCTACGTGGAGATCGTGCCTAACGATTTACCAGCCGGGAAATTAGCGGAAAAAATCCTTAAAACATTAGCAAGGAAAACGCGGCTAGAGATGTCTAAACAATTACAAGCCTTTCTTGTTGAAGAAATCCGTCGATTCTTACCATCTGGAAGAGGAAAAATTCTTAGAGAAGACGAATGACCGGAAATAATGTGTCTGGTTTAGGCCATTAATAAATTTGTATTAATGTGGAAAGCTTGAGGATACGTTAGTTTTATTTTGTCAAAGTTGGTGTATTAAAGTAGACATGAGTAAATATGCTTATGATCCTTATGCTTATGAGGAAAGATACCGCAAGGTTTACGAAGAAGGCGCGGAGTTTTGGGAAGAACCCTTACCGACAGAATCCCTTGTTAGATTCATTCATACCCTTAATTGGCCTAAAGGTTTAAAAGTAGTTGATATGGGCTGCGGCGAAGGTAGGGACTCGATTTTCTTAGCTAGAAAGGGATTTAATGTCACCGCTATTGATGTGTCACGATCCGCAGTAAGACGTGCAAAGAAATGGTCCAAAAGAGAAGGACTTCCAATAGAATTTTTAGTGGCAGATGTTACAAAGGTTCCAATAAAGAGCGAAATTTATGATCTAGTAATTAACATTGCTTGTTTACATATAATAACAGACCAACAATTGAGGGACGAACATCTATCTGAGTCCTATAGAATACTAAAACGTAACGCCATATACTTTTCATGCAATATAGGAGTTGATGAACCCGTATCGGTGAAGAAATTTTATAAAAAGTTAGGGGAAGATCCTGGAAGTATGATTCTGCGGAAAATTAAGATTAAAGGTAAAGAAAAGGAGGTTTGTCTACCTATAATAGCTGCTTGGCCAAAATCAAAAGAGCAATATATAGAGGAATTTAGGAGGGTAAACTTCAACATTCTTAAAGCTTATAAAGAGGACACTAAACCGGTAGGTTGTTGCTGGATTATTATAGCAAAAAAGGGTTGAAACACTGCTCAAATTTATATATAAGGTTTAATGAACCATGATGATGAAGAGGGAAAGCCTTGACCATTGAACCGCCCCTACTCTACGGAATTATCACGTTAGGGGCGGCTATCACGGGCACCACCGTATTTTACCTTTTAAAAAGACGGGAAAAACCAGAAGAGGAAAAAGTTTTGGAGGAAAACTCGCTTCTGGAGCTTGAAGCCATATCTCCCTTCCGAATTACGAAGAGCATAACAAACGCTGAAGCCTTCCGTGCCCGAGAAGAACTGAAAATACTGGATCTGGAAAGGGAGATTCTAAGCAACGCTATTAGACGATTATACGAAGCTCATGCTGAAGGAAAAATAACAGAGGAAGAACGGGAACGCTTGGCGAAATCCTACAAGGAACGTATGAGAAAAGTCAAGGAGACTATAACGAAAAACGAGTCCATAGTTGCCCTGCACGAACTCGAAACCATGCAAGAAGACCTAATAAAACTCTTCAACGAAAGATTTGACGAATTAAATCGGAAAATAGAAGAGCTACGTTCGAAAGCTGAAATAGAAAAACCAATAAAGGAAATAACCCCCATTCCCATAGCAAAACCAATTGAAGTTCCGACGGCCCCGCCAAAAGAGAGAAGAAGGAAAACCAGAAAACGGGAATCCCGTCCTGAAGCCAAGCCACCGTCGAAAACAGAGGCTGAAAAAAGAATAGAAGAGATAAGGGCTGAAGTGGAGAAAGTTCTTGAAAGGCTGGGGCAAATGGAAATTGAAACATGAAAAGCCAAACTGGAAAGAGAAAGCAAAGAAAGCTGTAGCCAAGGAAGCAGCAAAACATGTGGAAAACGGCTTTATTCTAGGCTTAGGAAGTGGCTCCACAACCGCTTACGCTATAAAGGAAATAGGAAAACGTATACGCCGAGAAAGCCTCAAAATCTACGCCATCCCAACCTCCTATCAAGCTATGCTCCAAGCAATAGAAAATCGCATACCGTTAACTACACTTTATGAAAACCTGGAAATAGATCTAACTATTGACGGCGCTGATCAAATAGACAAAAACCTAAATCTAATTAAGGGTCACGGCGGAGCCTTAACTAGAGAGAAAATAGTAGCCTCGGCCTCCAAGAAAGTTCTAATAATAGCTGACGAAACCAAACTAACCGAAAAACTGGGTAAGAACTGTCCAGTACCAATTGAAGTGTTACCCTTCGCTTTTCCGTATGTAAAAAGGAAAATAGAACAGCTAGGCGCCAAAACATATTTGCGGGAAGCAAACAATAAAGTTGGACCAGTAATAACTGACAATGGAAACTTTATAGTAGATGCAAACTTTGGCGTCATAGAGAATCCGGAAAAACTCGAGATAATTCTGAAAAACATACCTGGCATAGTAGAAACAGGGCTGTTCATAGAAATGGCAGACGCTGTGCTTATAGGCGGAAAGATTGGCATTAAAGAATTAAGGAAAGGTTAAAGAGGAAACTTCAAATTATTTTAACAGAGACTTAATCTATGGCCGGGGTAGCCTAGCCTGGAATGGGCGCCAGACTCATAATCGAACAGAAAAGAAGGGGTTCAGATGATAGGAAATCTGGAGGTCGCGGGTTCGAAGCCCGCCCCCGGCACTAACAATTGTTTCATCATTCGCTCTTTGCTTGGTGTTGGTAATTATTAGAAAGCCTTTGCTGAACCAAAAATCAAATAAGTTTGGGTTGTTCTTGTTGAACATCAAGGATGATGTAATATGCCTAAGGAAATCTTTGACCCTGAGGAATTTATCGCTATCAGCGAAAGAGCCCATTACTGTGCAATAAAACGTTTAAGGGATGTTGTCAAACTTAAACTTCGCACCTCAAAGACTCTTTATACTTTAAAAGTTGAACCGACTAAGGCTGAGGAAATCATTAAGAAGCTTCGATGCGAGATCAGAGAAATCTAGACTAATGGAAATAAAAATGCAATAACAAGAGAAATAAAGCCTAAAGCTATGGAAAAAGGTAAACCTGGAAAGAGCCCTTTCCTTTCTAGCATTTTAAAGCTCAGGTAGCATCCTGCTAGTATCCCTAAAGCTACCAAGATCGCTGAAATTAACCCGAAACTGATTAGTGCATGCGTCACAAACAAGGCGTAAAAGGTTAGGTCGCCGAGGCCGATTTCTATTTCCATGAACTGAACGCTTATTCCCTTTAAGTTTGAAAGTCCTTCTTTGGCTATTTTGCCCACTGGCCCGCGGAAAACAGCGAAAATGTCATAAGCTGCCAGAAAGGCCAAGAGGAGAAGGGCGCTTAGAGTAGGGATAGAAGCGCCAAGTAAAGCTCCTAAGGAGCCGCCTACAAATATTAGAACCAATCCGTAAGTATGTTTTTCAGTCAAGAAAACGCAGTAATCAGCAAAAAAGGTCAGGAGAATGGATAACACTAGGATTTCAAAACTGTAACTCTGCAATTGAAGAAGGTATAGAATAAGGTCGATATAGAATATGGATAGTATGAAAACGGATGCGGTGAAAGCTGAGCCTATTAGGACTTTTACTAAGTTCAATCCGAAACGGCGTAGGGATAGATAGAGGAGTGAAGCTCCAGCGGACACTAGAACCAAAAATATTAGAGCATTGCCAAGGGCGCCGGAGCCGGTATCTGGAAAAGGCGTGACTGCTTCAATTGGTAGTTTAGCGTAAAGTATGAGGAAACCGCAGAGAAAAGCCACTGCTAAACTAGCAACTATAGGCGTCAAATAAACAGCCTTTGCTTTGAACTGTTTCTCGGTCAAGAAAGGGCTTCCTTCTTTTCTAAGATTTTAACAAGCGTAGAATAGCATTTGGTGCAGAAAAATCTTTGCTTCACATCCGTATCATAAATTGAGTTGGAGAAGTGCATTACACAGAAGGGGTTGCGGCAGTGCATTAACCCTAAGGCATGCCCTATCTCGTGGACTGCTTCTTTTATGCATCTTTCCGTAAGCAGGGTTTCGTTTGGCGGTCGATCGTAGATTTCAGGATTAAGCCGGAAGGTGGATATGACTGCAGCTTTCCCTGGGCATTCGGCTTCTCCGAAAACGAAGTTTAGCTGTGGAACATAGAGGTCTACATCCACCACGCCTAAGGCGATGGTGAGTCTTTGTTTTTCTGCATGTTTCCGGATCTCACCTAGAATAATCGTGGAAAGATATTGTTGGCGATCTTGGTTGAAAGCTTGGGAGGGAACCTTCAAGGATTTTGTTTCTATTTTGAATTTTGTTTCTGGGAATACATTACGTAGTCCTTCCGTTATGGTTTCTAGAACATGCTTTGGAACATTCTTGCTCCCCAAAACGTGAATCTTCATTTTGCCCTCCCTCGTTTATACCGTGAACGTTTCACCTGATTTGGGCGCTATGGCTTTAAGACCTACATTTCTTTTTATCCATTTTGCGAATTTGTCGCAGTTTCCTTCGGCTCCGTGAACTACATAAACTGTAGGGCTTCCCTTAAGGTTTTTTACGGCTTGGCGGAGTTCAGTGGCTCCACAGTGTGAGGAGAAGTCAAAATGTTTAACCTCAGCCTTCACTTTTCGAACTTTTCCGTCAATAACGCACATTCCCTTTTCTAAAAGTTCCCTTCCCGGTGTTCCAGGGATTTGGTAGCTGACAAGGAAAACCGCATTTCGGGATTTCTTCCCTACTTTTGATATGTAAAATGCTGATGGCCCGCCCTTTAGCATCCCGGCTGGTGAGATTATCACTCCGGGTTTCTTAGCTGCGTTTCTTCGATCTCTCCAACCTTCCACCCATGAAGTTCCATGGATAGCATCCATAAAGAGCCTTTGGTCACGGAAGAACTCAAGATGGTTCATCATTATCCGGCTTGCTTCCCTCGCCATTCCATCAAGAACTATTGGATATTCGAAGTGATACGCCGCTAAGATGCAGGCAATTTCTTGGGAACGTCCGACGCTGAAAGCTGGCACAAGCACGGTTCCGCCTCTTTCAACTACTTCAGTAACGTTTTCAATAAATTCTTTTTCGAGCTTCCGACGTTCACCATGTTCTTCGTCAGCGTAAGTACTTTCAATTATGAAAGCATCAACATCGCCATAATCAATGTAAGCACCCTCCAAAAGTTGGGTTTGAACTGTATTGAAATCACTGGTATATACAACGCGTTTGCCTTCAGCTTCAATTAAAATTTGGGTGCTTCCAGGGACATGCCCAGCGTTTAAGAATTTGAAATTGATGTCGCCTATGGTTTTTTCTTCGTTTAGACTTACGTAAACACAGTTTCGCATCATGGTTTTTAGTTCCAAATATTCAAAAGGCAGGTAATAGCTTGAAAGATGAATAAAGTCAGATATGAGAAGCTGACTTAGCTCAGCTGTTAAGCGGGTGAGGTAGACGGATTTCCTTCCATGTATATGAAATATAGGAACAGCCCCTGAATGGTCAAGATGACAATGGGTTAAAATTATGCCGTCCACCTCTTTAGGAGGAACATGCATTGGGAAGCCGGGTTCATGATTTATCATAACTCCATAGTCCAAAAGCACTTGTGTCTTCTTGGTTTTCACAGAAAGAGCTATCCGACCTACCTCATGCGTGCCTCCGAGGAATTTTATCTCCAAACGAACCGTCCACCATTTTTCAATAATGATTAATCGAATACATTTAACAATCTAATAAACTTGCCGACTTCTATTCATAACAGCTCTTACTCTGCCGTGTTTTATCGCGCTTAAAACGTCATCTATACTTGTTGAGTCATCGATCTGGGTGTAAGCTGTCCATAACTGTTCCCTTCGGTGAGCATCGCTTCCACCCACTCCAGGCAAGCCCATGGCCTTTGCTAGTTCCTCGGCTAGCTTGTTCTCCCTGTTGCCTGAACGCCCGTTATATATTTCAATGGCGTCAGCATCTATGTTTCGCGCTTGATCGCCTATGCCCATCACACGGTAGGGATGGGCAACGATCACTAAAGCGTTGTTCTCCCTAGCAAAGTCAACGGCTTCCTCTAGTGAAAGTGTTCGTTGAGGAATTTCATTCACTCCTAAGATTGTTAGATGTCCCTGTAGGGTGCTTAATTCAACCCCAGGAATAATCATCAGGTCCTTATAGGATGAAGCTAACCGGCAGGTTTCGAAATATCCACGCGTAGTGTCATGATCAGTTATGGCCACAGCTTTAATAAAAGGATGGGCATAAAGGCTCTCAACTATCGTTTTAGGTGGTATATGAGCGTCCCCTGAATAAAAGGTGTGAACGTGAAGGTCAACTCTTATCATTAATTAACGTCCTCCCAATCTTTTTTGCAAGCTTCCGAAAAGCCCTCCACTTTTTGAAACCTAAAACCTTAAAGCCTATTCCCTTGTCTTTGCAAGCTTTCCTACAAAATTTAGTTACGGTTTTCCCCCATACTTCTTGGTCTTCCAAGAAAAATATGTTCTTGTAATTTGACCTTTCGATATATTTAGCTACTTGTTCAGCTACGTAAACCTTAGTTTCCATGTCCAAGGGAAGCGCAATCTCATATTGCGAGAGCGGATAAGTTTCGTCAAGCTCTATAGGAACAACGCCAAATGGAGCGACGTAAAAACAGAAATGCATAATTTCAGGTTTTTCAGAAATCTCTTTCCGCAGAATCTTAAGTATTTTACGAAACTCTCTTGTTTTATGAAAAGGCTTTTCAACAGTCTGCGGTATTAAAAAAAGAAAATCAGCCTTTTTCGGCGGCAAATATCGATTTTCAAGCTTTTTCGTATGACGAACCACTTCTGGACGGATTAGATCTATTGAGTCGAAGAAGAATAGTCCGCTTCTCTTGGATAATGGAGTTTGCTCTTCCAGAAAAGCCGCATATTTACTTAGCCGTTTTAATGCTTGAAACAAGGCCGGATGACTTTGAGACTTCCTTCGGAGATATTCCCAAAGACGCCCACTGATTATGGCTTGTTTAACTCGGTTTATCTCAACCATACATACGTAAAGATTATGCATGGCTAAAACCCGTGTTCTATCCGCTGCCAATTCGTCTCGAACCTCTTTTGGCGTCCTTCCAACGCATGCTGGGCAGTTACATGGAAAATATTCCATTTCGCCCAGCCGCATTGTTCCATATTCCGTCATGTAGCGGTCTTCTCTTGCGTATAAAGCATAGGCTGCGGAGTCGAAAAAATCGCAGCCTAAGGCTACTGCTAAGGCGAAAACTAACGGGTGCCCTGCACCAAAAAGATGCAGAGGCCTTTCCGGAGGCAGGCTTGTTTTAGCGGCCATAATCATATCTACAAGTAAATCGAATCGGTATTGCTCCATAACTTGCGTTGGGCTACCTAAGGCATGAATATCAAAAGGTAAATCACCCATTTCCCGAGCTGACTTCTCAATTAAGTCCAGATATTCACCGCCTTGAATTGGACCGACCCATAGTATATCGTCTCTTGTTTTTGTTTCCGGCAGTTTTTTAGCGCGCTTTATCGTTTCGTTTACTGTGTATTCCGCGTGGCTTCGTGAAACTTTCCATCCTGTTGGCACATCCAGAATTGTAGCTATATCCGTGTTTATGGACTCTTGAAACCTTATGATTTCTTCTGGGCTGGCTTCAATTTTTCCGTACTGAAGGATTTGGTAAGCCCCAGAGTCAGTCATGATGCCCCCCTTAAAGTCTAATAATGCATGAACACCCTTTTCCTCAGCTTCTTTGGCTAAGTGTCTTTTGATTATATAGGCGTTAGTGATTACGGCTTGACAACCAAATCTTTCACCCATCTCTCTAGGAGTTATTACCTCTGACAGCGGATTTATCACCGGGAAGAGCAAAGGAGTCTCTAGATTACCGCTTTTAGTTTTAAGTACGCCTACTCTTCCAAGCAAATCTCGATGTTTTAACTTAAACTCCACCATTCCCGCGTAAGCCCTTCTTCCCTCGAAAACGGTACGGTTTATATTACAAGCCCTTCTCTTAATTATTTACCTCTAAAGCGGAGCCAACTAGCATGGTGTGCGAAGTAAGGTTTTATGAGAAACCTGAGCTGAACAGCCCGGTTCTAATCGAAGGGCTTCCAGGCATAGGTTTTGTTGCTAACATAGCTGCTCTGCATCTTATCCAGCAACTTAAAGCTAAACGTTTCGCAGAAATTCACTCTTCCGCCTTTCAGGACTTGGCTATTCTAACAAGGGAGGGGGAGACAAGGTTTCCCATCAACGAACTTTACTATTATCAAGGAAAACGGGGAGAACGAGATCTGATAATATGGTATGGAAACACTCAGGCGCTAACAACCTTTGGACAGTACGAACTTTGCGGAAAGGTTTTGGACATAGCCAAAGAGCTTGGGGGAAACTTTGTTATAACCCTTGGCGGATACAAACGGGGAGAAATTGTTGAGAAACCTAAAGTGTACTGCGCAGCTTCAGATGAAGAAACCCTGCAGGAAGCGTTAAACCTAGGCGCTGAAATAATGGTTGGACAAATATTCGGAGTCGCCGGACTTTTAATTGGAATAGGTAAGTTCCGAAACTTTAAGGGCCTTTCTCTACTTGTCGAAACCCCAGGATTTTATCCGGATGCCGCTGCCGCCCGAATAGCCCTGTCCACGGTTTCCAAATACCTAAAAATAGAAGTTGACCTATCCAAGCTGGATTTAGCTGTGGAAATGACTAAAAATGTTTTAGGCTCCTTTGGTCTGCTAGAACCTTCCAAAACAAAAGAAGAAAAGGAAGAACCGCAGTTTCGATGGTTCATTTAAAACCTTAAGCTTTCATTTCGCTTATGAACTGTTCATAGACTTTTTGGACGCGTTCAGCCGCTGGGCCAGAGCCCTCAACAACGCCTTTTTCGGTTACTTTCACCTTGTCCATCACCCATATGAAACCTTTATCCTCATAAAGCTTCACCATCGTGGGGAACACCTTTTCTAAACGTTCAGCTAAGGCTCTTAAGTCGAACGGCTTTTCCACGCTGAAGATTTGGGCTACGACGCTTCCGTTTAAGAAGATACGATGCATACTTGCTCCACTCTCATCCTTCGCTTCAGCTAGACACAAACTCATGTTTTCTGGATTCACACCAACCAGAACTCCAGTGTAGGTTTTTCCATCAACAGTCTTCACGGCTATCGTTTTATCTACCAAAGCCGAAAGCTCCCCGAAGAACCTCCTCTGGATAATCGACAATCCCTTTTAACCTCCCTTCTAATCCCTAATTGAAATATAGAATCAAGTATTTAGGATTTTAACCTCCTCTCCTCCAACTCCTGCTTCAAAAGCAAAAATGTGTTAGGCGGAACATCCCGATAAACAAGAACGTTTGGTCCAATCCAGCAGTTGTTGCCTACTTTGACGCCCGGAAGGAAAGAAGCGTTTATTCCAGTTTCCACATGGTCGCCTAAAATAATTCCAAGCTTTCGTCTTCCAGTATCCACAACCTCATCTTTAACACACATTTTGACGTTTTTGCCGTTAAACCTTAAGTTGGCGATTACCGTTCCAGCTCCAAGATTACATTTTTCACCTATTATGCTATCACCTACATAAGAAAGATGCCCTACATGAGTTCCATCCATTATAACACTGTTTTTTATCTCGCAAGCATTACCTATCCGAACATTCTTACCTAGACTTGTGTAGGGACGAATGAAACAGTTGGGGCCAACATCGCTTCCAGCACCAATAAAGGCAGGTCCTTCAATATAAGCTCCAGCCCTTATTTTAGCACCATTCTCCACAGTGACTGACCCAATGATTATGGCTCCGTTTTCTATTTGACCCTCTATTCTGTGAGTTAAACGTTTAAGTTTCCATTCATTGGCTTCGAGAAGGTTCCATGGTCTCCCTATATCTACCCAGCTTTCTTCCGGAATGGTTAAGGCTAGAACAGTTTTTCCCTCGTTTATCATAAGCGAAAGAGAATCGGTTATCTCGATTTCCCCTCTTTCCGAACGGGAAGTCTGCCTTATTTTTTCGAAGATTGTAGGCGATAGAACATATACTCCAGCATTTGCTAAGTTGGTAGGCGCTTCTTCTGGTCTTGGCTTTTCAATTATTCCTGTGACACGATTGCCCTGGAGGGCGAGTATGCCGTAATGCTGAGGGTCCCGAACCTTAACGGCGGCCATTGTTGCCTCTGGTTTTTCGCGTTTATGCGCTTCTACAACCTGTCGGATGACTTCGCTCTCAACAAGCAAGTCGCCATAAACAAGTAGAAAATCCTCATTTACATAAGATTCAACGGCCATTGCAGCATAGGCTGTTCCTTTCTCTTCACCCTGTTGAATATAGCCTATTTTGACACCGAATTTTTCGCCGTTTCCAAAAAAGTTACGAATCATTTCGGATTTATACCGAACAACCATGAAGATTTCGTTTATTCCAGCCGTTTTTACGGCTTCAACTAAGTGTTGCAGTAAGGGTTTTCCGGCTACTGGAAGCAAATGTTTAGGGCGTGTGAGGGAAAGTGGCCGGAGTCTTACGCCTTCCCCTGCAGCTAGAACCACAGCCTTCAACGATTCTTCATCTCCTTCTTAACCAACCTTTTAACAACACTGACCACTTTTCTTGTTATTTGTTTCGCTTCCTTTAATGAGTTCGCTTCAACAGTAACCCGTATCAACGGCTCGGTTCCAGAAGCCCTAACCAAAAGCCAACCCTCATCAAATGATAGGCGTACGCCATCTATTCTTAAAACCTCTCTAGCTTTGGGAAACACATTCAACAACTCTTCAGCAATCTCTTCCATCACTGAATATTTAATCGCGTTAGAACATTCTATCTTTTCCTTTAACAACGGGAAATTCGGTATTTCAGAGATAAATTCGGAGAGAAGCTTTCCTTCTTCCTCGAGGGTTTTTAACACTAGAATAGATGAGAGGATTCCGTCTGGACAGTAATGATACTGAGGATGAATCCAAGCTCCACATGGCTCGCCTCCAAAAACCGCTCTAAACTTTTTCATAGTGAAAGCCACGTTTACATCTCCAACACGGCTTCGGATAACCTTTCCACCATAAGCTTCAACCATCTTTTCAATACACATTGAAGCCGCCACATGCGTAACAATTATGGGTGAATCATGTTTTCGGACTTGAAAAGCCGCATAAGCAGCTAGGAGCCTATCAAAACTTGTGAAATCGCCACGTTCGTCCACCATTCCCACTCTGTCACCATCGCCGTCATAGGCTATTCCAACATCCGCCTTCAAGCTTCGAACGGCATTGCACAGGTTTTTCAGCGAGGCCTCATCGGGCTCCGGACTTCTGCCTGTAAAGAAACCATCAGGCTGAGAGTTTATAGTATAAACGCAGCATCCAAGCTTCCGGAAAATTAGGGGCGCTATAAGAGACGTAGCGCCATTTCCAGGATCTAAAACTACACGCCATTCCTTCTCTAAATGGACAGTGTTTAGGATCAAGTTAACATAACTATGGGACTCATCAATTTCATAGATTCTTCCCATTTCATGCCATTGAACACGCTTATAGGCCTTTTTTAGGATTATTTTTTCAACTTCCTCTTGTTGCTTCTCGCCGTAAGCTGTAGAATCCTTATGGAAAATTTTTATTCCATTGTATTGTGGTGGGTTATGTGAAGCAGTTATCATTACACCAGCCTTCGCCTTCAGTTTTTTGGTCAAGTAAGCCAGAACCGGCGTGGGAATCATACCAAGCTTGCAAACACTAGCCCCAGCAGCTAAAAGCCCAGCGGCTACTGCGTTTTCCAGCATAGGACTTGAGATTCTTGTATCATAGGCAACGGTTATTTTCCCGCCACGAGTCTTTGTTGCTAAAGCCATGCCTACCCGAACAGCTAAATCCGGCGTTAACCCCTCATTCACTACAGCTCTAATCCCGGAAGTACCAAAAAGCTTAGGTTCCAACCCTTATTGTCCCCTTTTACTACTCCACGTTTGAGGCTTTTGAAGCTTTTGAAAGAAGAAATTCCGATAGCTTTGATAATGTGGGATGAGCAGCTTTAGAACTAGAAACATAATAGGCAGCCACGGCGTTGGCTATAGTTAACCTTGCTCGTACAGAGAATCCCTGAGAGTCCGCGTAAATGTTTCCAGCGTTCCAAGCATCTCCGGCGCCCGTGGCTTGGCGAACCACAACATTGAAAGCCGGAACCAAAGTTTCACCCTTTTTGGTGAATGATCCGGAAAAACTTGTGGTGTGCAGATCTATACGGGTGGCTAAATGTTCAGCTAAAATCCGGGCACACTCCTTAGCAAGTAAACCCATTTCCAGTTTCTCCTTAAGCCTGGCAACCCGTTTGGGTTCAAAAAAGGAAGCATACCAAACGGCTTCATTCTCATTCAAACTTAAAACATCAACCAAACCCTTCCCCAAAACCCTATTTAGCAACTCGGGAATCTTCTCCCTATTCGGGCTTGGGTCAGCCGTATCAAAATAGGTTTTCCCGCAACCCCTGGTTTTCACATAACTAAAAACTTCTTCAGCAAGCTCAGTTCCAAAACGCCTTGTTCCAGCCCAGTTAAAAACACAAACATAATCTGCACTTTTTAAAAGCCAGAAATCTTCCTGCGTCAAATCTTCAGGACTAAAGTTAGCTAGGGAACCCAGATCACGAAGCATAACGTTAACCCTGCCATGCTTTGCTTGAAGCTCAACCGCTGTCGTTATGGAGATTTCTTCACAAATCTTAACGTGAGAAAGATCCACACCGAGTTTGCCAAGATAAAATTCGAGTAAGCAATATCCAAGTTCACCCGTGTATATTATGGGGTAAACGCTTACACCTAACTTAGCCAAAGCCGAAGCAGTATTAGCCGCGTTTCCACCACGAAGTTCCTTTTGCTTTATTCCATCCAAGCTTCCGCCTTTCCGGCCAATAATCCTAGCTATGTCCCTAGTTAGATCTAGCAAAGAGCTTGGATAAGATACTATCCTATCTAGGAAAAAATCAGGCATAACAACAACCTTTACATCCTTAACCTTTACTTGCTGCAATTTCTGAGCCAGCGTTTTAAAGGCAGCCACCTTTATCCCCCTCGGGTTGTTAAGTCTCTCAACATGCTAAAAAGTGTTCAGCAACTAAGCTGTAAGTTAAAAGTACAATAGGTTAGGATTTAACCTTAACTTATACTGTTATGTTCTATTTGTTCAGAAAGGAAGGTAATGTAGGTTTTAAGCTGAAGTGCGGCGGGTGGGATTCGAACCCACGAACCCCTACGGGAGGGGATCTCTCTTCAGATGATCTTGAGTCCCCCGCGTTTGGCCTAGCTTCGCTACCGCCGCCCAAAGTTTCAAAGGGATAGGAGAATTTTAAAGTTTATTCAATAGTTGCTTTTCAGCTTCAGAACTCTGCATTATCCAAGTCGACCAGATGCGATTGTTTGCATCTGAAGTTATTGGCATATCTTTATTGAACCATCTTGCATTTGATATATTACATCTGCTATTTCAGCGATTCTTTTATCATGTGTTGCGATTATCACGGTTATGTTCTTTTCTCGGTTAAGAGATGATAATAAACGGATTATTTCCATTCCGGTTTTAGAGTCTAATTCACCAGTAGGTTCATCTGCAATAATTAATGATGGAGCATTTGCCAGTGCTCGGGCTATGGCTACCCTCTGCATTTCACCAACACTCAATTGTCTCGGTAGATGATTGCTCCTCTTTTTCAAACCCACACTTTCCAATAACATTAATGCTCTCTTTCTTTGTTCTTTCTGAGGTAATCCCATAAGGGCCATAGGTAACTCCACATTTTCTACGACAGTAAGTTGAGGAAGAAGATTAAAGGTTTGAAAAACAAAGCCTATATTTGTTAATCGAATTTTTCTACGCTCATTTTCGCTTAAAACTGTCGTATCGCATTCATTTAAGAAAACTTTTCCTAAGGTTGGTTTATCAATTAATCCTATTAAGTTAAGAAGAGTTGTCTTTCCGGCTCCTGAGGGCCCAAATATAGAAACAAATGTTCCTTTTTTTATCCTTAAGTTTACTTTGTTTACTGCTCTAATTTTTGAGGGGACGGCATGATAATCTTTGGTGAGATTTTTAGTTTCAATAATCAATACTCTGACCTCAACGCTTCGTTTATGTTCATTTTTAAGACAAATATTGCGGGAATAACGCCGCTCATGCAACAGACTATTATGGTTAAAGCTAAGATTTCAACAGCTAAAAATGGAGAAACAAGTTCGAAAAAATTTTGAATAAACATTAGAGCTGGGATACTAGTATATGAAGAGGCAATAAAGACAGCAATAGTTCCGCCTAAGAACAATCCCAAAATTCCGCCAATAAAACCGATTAAAGCTGTTTCTGCGAGTACCATCCGGAAAATCGATAGCTTAGACGCACCTATGGCAATTAGAGTTGCGAAATCCCTTCTACTTTCGGAAACATTCATTATTTCTACCGTGCTGATTAACATAATGCTCATTAAAAATAGGGTTAATCTTATTCCATAATCCCAAAGTTTCATCTCATCTAGAATTGGAGCAGTCAGTTCATTTCGTTCATTTTCAGTTAAAACCATCACATAGTTTATTTTGTTCTCAATCTCATTTGCAAGCCTTTCAACATCAGCATGGGGATCCGGCTTAACAATAGCCATGCTTATCCGCATATTATATCTGTAAATCTCCTGAGCTAACTTCAACGACATAACTATTGAACGAGATAGAACAAAAGATGGACCGCGAAGAATTCCACATACGGTCAAGTTCCTGTTTTTCAAATGTATGGTAGAACCTATAAACAGATTGTATTGATCAGCGATTGATCCTCCGATTAGAACGTCCTTACTTGAATTAACCGGAAGCTGACCATGTAGTTGTAACTTAGACATGGAAATTATGAGTGAAAATTTTTCGAGAGGGAACCCTATTGTAACATTTGCCGGAAAAATTCTGGAAGCTTCTCCTGTTTTTAAATCCAGACCAAAAAGCATGGGAATAACGTCATCTACGCCCTTTATTTCCTTTAGTTCATTTACTATTGTTTCAGGGATCGTTCCTCCAATTGGGAAACCTTGAATGACGAATACATCTCTTGCCACTACCACGAGATCGTCTTTAAAGAACGTATTCATTTCATTTATTATTGCCATGATCCTCGAAGTCGTGGCACCAATTCCAACCATGAAAGCGACTGCCAAGGCTATTCCAGAAATACATAGAAGGGTTCTTAATCGCCTATGTTTAAGATTTCGGAAACACATCATGATAATTCTCATGTTAAGTGAAGTCTCCGCTTCCTCAGAAAACTAAAAGGGAGAAAATATATAAAGTCTGTTTAGTAAATAAGACGAAAGATGAGTTATGTATAAGAGAAAAATAAATACTCAACCATTAACGTTTGCATTAATTTTACTTATAGTGTTCTCAATGATACAAGTGTTTGCTTATCCCCTATCGCCTCCACCATCTCCTTACCCAACAACGTATCAATCCACAAACATAGATATTGAATTCAGAGTATATCCAGATAGAACGATAGAACTTGCAGGAAATTACAGTTTCAACTATACTTCACCATACATGCTTATCACCGGACCAGACACCCATTCAGAAGTTAGAATTACAAAGGAAGGCGAATTATTCACTCTAACAACCAACAATCTAATTATGTTCCATGAAGAACAAAAATCTCAATTTCCATTAAACTCAACTACACTTAGCATTGCCCAAGAATACACCGGAGAAATTGCAACAACAAGTATTAACGGCTCCATTGTTTTTCCAGACAGTTGGGCGGGATATCCGTACTCTACGTATATTAACTTTAACTTGTTTCCCTATAACTCAACTGACTTTACAATTACCGGGCAATACTCTGATGAAACATACAACGCAGTATTAACAGTCCAATTGATTCCAGGCCTTGCTTTGAGTAGTATAGACATGAACATTGAGGGAAACATTACCCATCTCCTAATTAGCGACTCCATAAAGGTGTTCTATAATTATACATTACCTGTTCCAGGGTTTACTTCCATAAACGAAACAGTACTAAGGGGAACAATTCTTAACCAAACCTTCTTTGAAGAAATGCTTTACGATGCAACTGGAGGACTTTTAACATGCCAACTCTACAATGTAACGCTTAGTCCAATTGATCAAAATGCCGCCATAATTTATGTTAACATAGTGTTACAAGGCAACCTTATTGAGATTTTAGCGAAAATATACGAAAATATTGTCTTGCAATTCTTCTACGGAGGATCCTATTATATCCCGCCGGAAATGATAAGCGTTATCGCCCATGACTTGGCCAATATAACAATTCGGTCAGTTGAGGAAATCAACTTTGAATTATGGTATATAAGCTCCGCTAGAACTTTTGGCTTTGCATTTGATATGTCCATTAATTTAGAAAAAATGCGAAGTATGATTGCCCAACTGATGGTTGACGATTTTCCGCAGGAAATCCAACCGGATATTGAAGAATTCCTTGAAGTTAAATATGCGCTAACAAAATCGTATACGGAAACGATTACTTACAAAGATGGACGAATTGAATACTCTGGAAACTATGTTTTTGAAGGTAACCTAAACACAGAAATAGACAGAGTTAAGGACCTATGCATGGAATTAATGATTAAATCTACGCCTTATCCTCCACCGTCGAGGCAAATTGCAGTTTTAAACGAAACGAAAATCATAGATATGAGCAATTTCAGATTTAAGTTTGACCAAGAATATTACCAAAATACGCAATTGGTTTCCCTAAGCTTTGAAGGAGTGAAAATAACTCCTCCAATAGATCCGATAAATTCCACATGCTTCAGATTAGAACGATTCTTCAACATCACATATTCTCCCTACGAAATCCCCAGAAGCAACGATAGATTAAAACTTACGGTCAAAGGAGAAACTAACGGAACCCACACAGTTATCCCAGTCATTGATCCTACGGACCCTGAAAGCGTACCTAACCCAGACGCAGTTTTGAGCGGTAACACGTTTGTCTGGAATAACCAGAGCATTAGCAAACTAAGACGGTTAATATTCAGGATTTATAAGGGCTTCGCGTTATACATAGAAAAAGAATCCGTCTCACCCAATAATCCATATATAATAAATGCAATTAATGTTGCAAACTGTGAGGTCATAGTAAGCGAGATCCAATCCAATGCCATAATAACCGTCAATAATGTTACCCTTCCTGAGGATGTAAGCCCACCGCCGGGAACATACAAAGTTTTAGGCAACTACATACGAATATCATCTGAAACAGGCGACATAAGTGGAAACTTTACAATAAAAATATATTATAACCCTGATCAATTAGCAGAACTTGGAATTGACGTAAACAGTCTTAAAATTTTCTATTGGAATTCAACAAAAAATGAATGGGTTCCTGTGGAAACTCGCATAAACTCTGAAGAAAATTATGTATGGGCAATCGTTGACCATCTCAGTATATGGGCGGTCATGGGCCAAATTAGCCAGCCTTTCTGGACCGAAACATGGTTCTTAGTAGTGATTCTAAGCATCGTAATAATCGTAGGCATTCTAGCGACGCTTCTTGTTAGAAAAAGACGAAAAACTTCAACGGAAACCTAACCTTCCCATCTTTTTTAGACTTAAGTTACCTCTCGTTAAACTTTAATGTAGAAGCTCCCAAGCTTTTTTATTTTACCCTCAATTTCCAACTGTTTCAAATGTTTCTTAACCATTTGTTTCTCCCAATAACGGAGCAATTTCTCTGCATAAGGGAACTTACCATAAATTGGAGCATAACTTATTAGTTGATCGAGAGTCTTTCTGCCCCCTTCAAGTAAAGAAAGAATCTTTTCACTCCTATCATCTATTACCTTGCAATAGTCTTCAAATTCTCTGCAAAGATTTTTAATGATTAGTCCCTTATGGGATGAAACTACAATTTTTGGGGCAGTTTCCATAAGCTTATTTATTGACTTTTTGAACTCGCTTAGGCTTGATTCTTCATGACCATACCAAGGAAAGGATGTCAGATCATAATCAAATGAAAAGAGAATTCTCTCTTTTTTCTCAAAGAAGCAATAGTGATCTCTCGTGTGTCCAGGAGTGTATATAGGCTCGAGAATTACATCGCCGAAATCAAATTTCGTTCTCTCATTATAAATATGAGTGGGATTGCAATTCTTAAAACACATGCTCTCTTTAACGAAATCTTGCCAAGTACGAGCGAGTTTCTTACCAACAAATCTTTCAGAGAGAGCCACTATGTCCCCACTAGTTTTAAACCCCTCTTCCGGTACATAAATGGATTTGCCGTCGAACACCCAATTTCCCGCAGAATGATCTGGATGAGTATGAGAATTAATAACATAGTCCACATTATACTTTCTTTTAAGTTGTTCTAGAATTTCAATGCCACAACCAGTGTCTATCAATACCTTGTCTTCGTCCAAGATGAGAATCGAATGAGAAGAAGGAAAACTTCCATTGTTTTTCCCATATAATAGGAAAATGTGACTAGTTAACGCTTCCAATCTTAAGCCATTCATCTTTATGTTTTATGAAATTCAACTTTTAAAACGTTGCCTTGCTAGTGTTTATTGGAGCGCTAGCTGATTTATAAAGTCAGTTATACCTGCTTCTCCTATTAGTCATTCACTTTCTATCATAGATCCCTATGAAGAATCGAAATCCTTAAGCACAACTAATAACTCTCCCAAACTCTTAATCCCAACGTTTTTGGGCAAAGGCGTTCGTAGCCCTAACTACAACTTGTTAAAATCGTTGATCATGATTGCGGACAGTAAAAGATGTTAAAAAAAGGTAGGAGTTATATTTTATTTTTCTTCTCCTGCAATTGCTCCTCCAATCAATCCGCCTATAAGCCCGAAAAAAGCTGCTCCAGCAGAGAGTATCAAAGCGGCCAAACCCGCCAACCCCCCAAGCATAGCGCCTATTGGCCCAAGAAAAGCAAATCCTAAAGTTGTTAGTGCTATGCCAATAATTATTGCTCCGATTATCCCACTTAAAAACCCTGCTAAAGCGCCTTTGCCAACTCCCCCTTTTGTTACTATGCCAGCAACCAAACTGGCTATAATTGGACCTATAATTGGTATCCAGCCTAGGATAATCATTAGGACAAAGCCGACCGCCACACCAGCACCCATCCCGCCTCGTTCATCTTTTAGAAATTTGGACAGTTTTTATCACCAGCCCATATTTTTATATTGTCATATTTAAAAATTACGATGAACCACATTCTGAACCAAGATTTTTAATCAGCAGAAATGAAAACTTGAAGGTTGGCGGAAAAATCATAAGAATACCCAGAAATTGCTTCTTTTCAAGAAATAGATGGAGCCCCGGGCGGGATTTGAACCCGCGACCTGCGGCTTACGAGGCCGCTGCTATAACCGGGCTTAGCTACCGGGGCTTTTCAAGTTTTCAATTTCTGAAGTTTCTAAAATATGTTAGGATGGTTGATGTTTGTTAGAGTTTTTGGTATATTAGCTTCTTAATTGTTTTAGATCCCATTTTTGTACAGGGTTAGGGCATTTGTGGAGCTTTCGTCGTCTACAAATGAAGGACATTTTCCATGCTCATGTTTTTGAGTTCACGTGATCCTCATCAGGAGAGTTGCCCCTGAAACACCCGTTATAAAATTCATTTAGCAAAACTATTGTTTCTCCAGATTCTAGCAATATACGCCTAAACTGCTAATCTATGCCAACCTAAAGTTCTAATCTGCAACATGGACAAAGCTTCCGCCCTTTAAGGAATTGAACCAAGATTTAACCGTTACCTCTTTTACGTTACCTCTTTTATAATATACCTCTAAGGTGCATGCGTTGCAGGGTCTAGAATCACTGGGCGAAAGGAAGATAATTCAGATCATTCAGCAACAATTGGAAGTTATGCCCGGGCTCCCTTTAGGTTTTGGGGACGACGTTTCCGCTTTAAAGCTTGAAGGAGACAAGCTTCTCATTTTAAAAACAGACATGCTTGTGGATAAAACCGATGTTCCGCCCGGAATGAGCTTATGGCAAGCCGCCCGAAAAGCCGTTGTAATGAACATCAGCGACCTAGCAGCAAAAGGAGCCAAACCCATAGCCTTGCTGGTAGCTCTGGGGATTCCAAGAGGCTTCACCGAGAAAGACATAAAACAGATAGCGAAAGGACTTAACAGCGGAGCCCGCGAATACAACACATTTGTTTTAGGCGGAGACACTAATGAGGCTTCTGACCTAATTATAAGCTGTGCCGTGTTAGGCACTTGCCATCCAAAAATGCTAATCAAACGGAAAGGAACAAGGCCAGGCGACATCCTAGCCGTAACAGGGAACTTTGGAAAAACAGCCGCTGGACTGAAGATTCTACTCGAAAACATTCATGTTCCACAGGAACTTAAAGAAACTCTCTTGGAATCCATCCTTATGCCCAAGGCTAGGTTAAGGGAAGGGCTAGCTTTGGCATCCTCACAAGTCGTAACGGCTTCCATTGACTCAAGCGATGGACTTGCATGGAGTCTTCATGAATTATCCAAAGCCAGTCATGTCGGTTTTCTTATAGAAAAGCTCCCATTAGCTACCGAAGCCGCGAAATTCGCCAAAGCCCACGGGTTGAACCCAACTGAATTATGTCTATATGGTGGAGAAGAATACGAACTCGTCCTAACCATCAAGCCTCAGTTTTGGAACAAAGCATTAAGCGCCATAAAAAACGTCGGAGGAAGACTTATTCCTATAGGAAAAGCCATAAAGGAAAACATCGTAAAATTAAAAACTGAGAAAGGCTCGATTCCAATAGAGTTTAAGGGATGGGAACACTTCAAAACAACACTAAAAGAAATACAAGAATGATTCTTTCAACTGATATCGGAAGCCTACCGTTTGAAAATGGCCTAAGCAAAGACCCGCAACAAAAAATAGTCCAAAGCTTCCTAGATAAACTAAACGCTGGAATAGATGTTCCAAACTTTCCACAGTTTCGAGACATGAGCCAAATGTTTCTTCAGTTAATAAAAGGATTAGAGAAGATTGAAGGCGGCTATGTGGAAACCGATGTTTTATACATCAAAGACGGAGAAGGCAGAATACCTGAAATGGAAGCTTTAAGAGCAAACGCCAATCAAATAGCTGAGAAAATTGGAGAATCTGTTAAAATAAGGTTTTGCATAAGCGGCCCTTACACATTGTCACGCTTTTTTGTTTACAAGAACGCCCGGACATTAACTCGACTAGGAAACGTACTTGCAGAGATAATAGAACAAAATATTTTTCGGTATAAGAACTGCGCCGTGGTGATGGTTTCAGTTGATGAACCCGTCTTTGGCACAGTAGATGACCCCATGCTTGACATAGGCTCTGAGGGAAGAGAAGCTCTCTTAAAGGCTTGGGAAAACATGTTCCATAAAGCAGCAACCAAAAACGTTGAAACTTATTTGCACTTACACAGCAGTTCAGATGAGCTTTTCTGGAATGCAGAAAAGCTTAAAATAATAGATTTCCCGGTAAACGATCCAATTTACCAGGCCAAAACAGTCAAACGTAAATTTGAATCCATGGATAAATTCCTAAAAGCTAGTATCTGTATAACAGAATTTGATGCTTTGATAAAGCGTAAACTTGAAGCCACACATCACAAGAGCGTTTCGTCCCAAGAAATCGGAGAAACATGGAAGCAAATGGCCACTGGAACAATTAGCCCGGAAACGTTTTTAGAAGAAGTAGATGTTATGAAAAAACGTTTACAGAAAATTGTGAGTCTTTTCGGCGTCGAAAGAGTCCCTTACGCTGGACCAGAATGCGGATTAAAGGGATTCCCTACATATAAATGCGCTATTGAATGCCTAAAACGGGTTGCAAGTGCGATTAATAGGTTCTAAAGAACACTATTTGAGATCTAACGATGTTGTACCATTATGCCGGTTATAATAAGAATTTCCTCGTTAATTAGTAAGCTGATGAATATTAAGGATATAAATGGAGCTAACAGAAGTGCACTCATTAGTTAATTATCCAACTATTCACAAAGCGTTATTATACGAAAAACTTGCGAAGGGTAAGGTGAGATGTAGCTTATGTGAGAGAAAATGTATAATCGCGCCAGATGAAAAAGGCTTTTGCAAGACAAGAATAAATTTAGAGGGAGAGCTTTACACACTTGTTTACGGTGACTTAAGTGCCATTGAGAGCCGCCCAATAGAAATAAAGCCTTTTTCCACTACTGGCCTGGAACTACCGCATTAACTTTTGCTACGTGGTCATGCAACTTTGACTGTGTATGGTGCCAAAATTTTCACTTGTCAAAAACGCCACCTAATCCAGCGAAAGCAAGGTACATTTCACCTGAACAAATTTTAAAAGATGCTCTTCACAAAGGCGATGCTGGTGTCTGTGCAAGCTTCCAAGAGCCAACACTTCTTACTGAATGGGCTATTAGTTTGTTTAAGTTAGCAAGCTCTAAAGGCCTGTATTGTTGTTACGTTTCTAATGGCTACATGAGCTTGGAGACATTGAAGCTTCTAAGAAAGGCTGGGATGGATGGGATCAAAATCGACTTGAAAGGCAACGCAGCTACATATAAACAACATTGTGGAGTAGTAAACGTGGAATTTGTATGGCGAAACATACGAGAAGCCAGAAAAATGGGTCTACATGTGGAAGTTGTAACCCTCGTGGTCACAGATGTGAACGACGATGAAGCTTGCCTAGAACAAGTTATTGAGAGACATCTGAAGGAAGCTGGGGCTGATACGCCCATACATTTTACTAGGTATTTTCCCGCCTACAAGTTTCACAAACCACCAACCTCCATAAAGAAACTGGAAGACGCTTACAAAATGGCACGAAAAGCAGGAATACTTTTCCCATATTTAGGCAACGTTCACGGACACCAATACGAGAATACCTACTGCCCAAACTGTGGCGAGAAACTCATACAGAGATGCGGCTATAAGCTAATTCGATACAAGATAACTAAAGATAAAAAATGCCCAAAATGTAGAACAAGAATCCCAATAAAGGGTTGGCCAAAAGGGCGGATAGAGAATCATAACCATAAATGAACTTTTTAAGGAGAACTATTTTCCTTTTCCTCTTTCTTCTGAATAAGCGCTACATACTCCTTAGCAGTTTTTTCTACATTCCATTCTCTTGGTTCGTTATCTATCATAGCCTTTAACGTGTTTTCAATTCGTTTTTTCACGGTTTTATACCAAAATACCGTTGGGGGAGTCAAACATGCAGCTATTAAGGCCCAACTATAGATTCCTAAGTTAAAATACAAAACTAAATAAAGAATAAAAACTGGATAGCAAATTATGTAAAGAACACTTACTAGTAATATGAAGACTTCTTTATATTCGCTTTCCATGACTTTTCAGAATGAATTTAGCTAAAATGTTATTTAAGGGTTTAGAAATCCGGTCGGGTTACAAATAATACCCCAGTTAGGCATTACTTCGTTTCGGTGAAACTGCCACCAAAACCGCTGATTATTAGACCGAACACAAAAGTTAATATATCATATAACAGAATTAACCCGAAAAATACCACAGTATAGCTCTCAAGTGAACCATAATACCACAAATGATAGTCAGGATCAACTGTTCCCAAATCACCAAGCCGCCATTTTAACATGGGAAAATAAGGATAATCAGGCAAATTTATGCCGATAAAAAAGATTACCGGAACTAAAATAACGTTACATATGAGTATAACCTTATAGCACCTATCGATGTTTGCCTGTTTATATCCTATTAAAAAATTGACCATTAAGAAAGAAGGCAATCCTATCACCAATCCTATCAGTAATGTCACTTCGTTTGAGGAGAAAAGCATAAGAAAAAACAATAAGGACGCAGTTAAAATATATAGTAACGCTGAACAGACGTCGATAAACCTTACTTCTATTCTCCCCAACATGGTTTTCCTCACAAATTTTACTAATTCCAGAGATTCTTAAGCTTTTAGCTAACCATAACGACCCAAAAGTTTCCGAAACAAGCCTGAATCCAGTATATGAGGCACCCAAAGTCAGGGCGGGTATATAAGTATACTGGGTGATGTCTCTGCGAAATCCCCTTTTTATCCCCCGTTTGGTCTGTGTGCACATTAGAGTCTTAGCTAAGACTAGTGATTCAAAGGAGATATTGCTAACAAAAAACAGGTGTAGCTTTTAACCTGGACGTAAGCAAAGCCTATGAAATTTCATAACTTAACGAGTTAAAGAGCTGGAACAAGTCTGCTTAAACTCGCAAATAAGCGGTGAGGGGGAAGGGTGGCCCCTCAATTATATGAGGGCTTTACCTCATATAATTGAACATTCCTTGCTATGGTTGAAGAGAGAGCAGCCCATATGAAAGCCTCTGAGGGAACACGTGAAACTTCCACGGATAATCCAGCATTCCTAAGCCTTATTAACGTGTTGATGATTTCCTCATTAGAAGACATACGTAATCCAGCACGTGGGGGCCCGTGGTCTAGTTTGGATTAGGACGCTGGCCTGCGGAGCCGGAGGTCCTGGGTTCAAATCCCAGCGGGCCCGCCACCTTAACTTTTGTGGGAGATTTTCCATCCGAGGTTTCTGAGCATGCTTTTTAATATTTTCAGGCTTTTTAGAGCTTCTTCTCTGGGGCGAATTTCAAGGGTGAAGTAAACTTTTTGGGGCACAAGAATCTTTAGATATCGTTGGAAATCTATTTTTCCAACTCCAAGGTTGTCATGTGAGTGTTTTCCTAGTTTTTGGTCGTGAAGGTGGCATTCTTTTATTCTGTCTAGGTGATGAAGGAGGAAGCTTTCTATTTCGGTGATGAGTCCACCGTTGATGGTGTAAGTTTTTGGTATGTCCCATGTTAAGAAGAGGTTTTGTGTTTGGAGAAGTTCGTCTAGAACTTCCATAGTTATCTTGGTTAGACTATCATTCTCAACGCAGATAAGAACTTCTTCATTTGAATGCTCCATAAGTTCTATTAGGCCGTGTTTTATGGCTTCTTTGTAAGTTGTCCAATGGTCTCGTAGGTAGGTACCCTTCCTTCCCGCGAAAACGAAGTCCATGGGAGGGGAGATATGGATAGTAAACCTTTCAGCTTCAACGTCCTTGGCTAAATCTAAGCACAGCTTCATTCGGTTTAGGACCGCTCGTTTAATTTCTGGGTATAAGGTTCCAATGTTTAGGTAGTCAGACGGAGCATGAAAAGAAATGGCCACTTCCTTTGACTTTGCAAATTTTCGGATTCGCCGTCTTTCTGATTGACTAAAATGTTCCGGAAAGAAACGGGGAACTGCCAAATCGGGCACTATGTAACCAAAACCATGTTTACACGCAAACTTGATCGCGTCATAAAAATCAACATCATAAACTACATGGTAACCAAAGTGTTCCCGAGATATTATCTTCATATCGTTTTTCACCCTAAAAATATTTAAGCTAAAAGCAGTTATTGCTTGAGGTTACTTTTGAGGTGAGTTAACCCAGAAGCAATTATGTGAGCGACTCGAAGAGCTTCTGGGATGTGACTTCGGGTTGAGGTTACCCTTATAATTTTTAAGGCATCTTTTTCGGCGATTCCAGCTATTTGCACATAGATTTTTCCCTCCGACCCTTTTACGCTTACCTCAATCATTTTTCCGGCGTTTTCCATAGCTTTTAACCGTTTATCCTTGTATGGTAAGTTCTCAAGGGCCTTCTTTATCTCGTTTAAGTTTGGTTTTTCTCGTGAAATGGCTATGACTGGAAGTCCGGTTTTTTTATATAGCTTTTTTATGTCAACTATGTTGAATCCGGCAAATGTTAAACCGTTCAGCATTATCACTCTTAGCTGGGGATGATGGGGAGAATTTACTATCATAGAAGCTATTTTTTCTGTTGCATCTAATCCGTCAACTTGGATTTGGGTGTGCATAACGCCGTCAAGCCATAGTCCCCCCCGGTAGACCACTCCAATAATCAAGGCTTTCCCCTTCTTTTGGGGGGTAAAGACTCCATCGTCGATGCCTAAAACTCGAATTTCCCTTTTGACTGTTCGGAAACGTGTCACATCCACACTAATTTCAACCCTAACCCTAAGTAATGGGAGAAAAACTAAAAAGTTTAAGGCTATGCAAACTTTACTGAGAAGCGATTGGAATGTTTCCTTTCGTTGGAAATTTCAAGAGTATCAAAGAGGTTTTGACTTCCCATGAACTTGCAGCTTTGGGCGACGCTTTTGTAAATTTTGTTTATTCCTTAAGTCTTTCAAAGATGAGAAATCGCCCCACAGGTGCTAGAGTAAAGGGTTCCGTGCTTTCTGGAAGCCTAAAAGCTTCAGGGCTCAGAAGTTTTCTCCCTTCACGAATAGATAGTCATAAACAAGCTGACGCCGCTGAGGCTTTGATTGTTTATGCTTGGATGAGACAGTTGATTTCTATACATGAAATTGTTTTAATCCTAAGCGAAACCGAAAAAGCTACAGAAGCATTTACTAATTTGCTTACGGAAATAAAAAGGCGAGTCAATAAAAAGGGGTTTTAAGGTTATTTTAAGGCTTTTTCAAGAATTTTTCTGAAATCCTTATTTTTTTTCTGTATTTTCTTCACTGTTTCATTCAGAACCTTTTCTGGCTTAATTTTCCCATTTGTCCGGATGAAAATTATGGCTTTAGGAGTTAGAGGATGAGGGACTTTATATCCAGCCATCTCCACATCTTCGTTTTGTAATAGCTCCTTCTGTAGCAAATTGCACAGAGTATGTCCTGCATCTTCAACTTCCATTTCTAACTCATTCTTCGTTTTCCTCAATATAGTCACTTTCAAGGAACTCCCTCCTAACGGATCCCTTTACCATAATCAAGCGCCACTTTACGTTTTTCAGTTTTACCACACTTCAAACATGAAAGCCTTTGTTTGCGTTTTTCAAGCATAGTCCCGCAGTTAGAACAAAAGGCGTACACCACACCTAGGTTTTTATCATTAGTTGAGAGATGGTAAGTTAGGTTTAACAAGCTTATTACCCTCGCTCGAATAATGTCGCCCGGCTTACAAACATCATACATCGTTTCAACATACCCTCGGGAAACATCAGAAATATGCAAAGCCCCGGTGAAGAAGCCTGATAGGCGACGGCGTCCAATTTTGAAGATTCGTATAACTGCTAACTTGTTAGTGACGCTGGTGACTTGTCCTAATACTATGCTCCCTACGCGTGGAACGTTTGCAGGATGAGTTGAGGGATATACGTAAACCTTTTTGTTAAGCATGTCAAGTAGGGCTGTACCTACAATTTTAGAATAGATTACCCCATTCTTTACGTAGGTTCCAGCTCCAGGGGTGAATTCTTCGATAACCCCTAATTTTTCTCCGGGAGTAACGAATAATCCACTTCTCCTTTCACTCAAACATTACAAGCTCCTTGTTGCAGCTTCTTAATGCATAGGAGTGGAAACTAACTGATGATTGTCGAAGTTTCCTTTTCTATTTCTTCTCCACTTCGCAATAAACCTTTTGATTCTTATCCCGGAAGACTTTAAGATGCGTTGAAAGTTCTTTTTGGAAACTTCAAGTTTAAATACTTCCAAGGTGCTAATTTCAAAATATGTGGCTCGAAAACTTCTTAAACAGTTTAGCTATCAATATCGCAGACATGCTCCCAAGAGTTGCGGGAGCAGTAGTAGCGCTAATCATAGGCTGGATTGCTGGTCAAGCATTAGGCAAGGCTATTTCAAAGCTTTTGGATAAGGCTGGAGTTGATGATGCCTTACGCAAGACCCTTGTGGGGAAAACATTAGAGCGTTCAGGGATAACCTGTGTCGGCTTCTTTGACTTAGTAGTGCGTTGGTTCGTTTACCTAGTGGCGATATTTGCAGCTGTGGACATTCTACAAATCACAGTACTAAGTGGATACATGAACATGGTGGTATCCTACCTTCCTAGCTTCATCGCTGGCATAGTTATATTTGTCGTTGGCTTCATAATAATCGACTACGTCGCCGATTTCATTAAACAATTAGGCGAAGAAGCCGAAATCGCCTATTCAAGAATTTTCGCCGACGGATTGAGGCTTTTCCTTTACGGAGTTGTTACCATACTAGCGCTTTCCCAAATGAAAATAGACGTCAGCATTCTCTATGTGTTCGCTAACGCACTGGCATGGGGAATCGCCATAGGCGTTGGCGTTGGACTAGGCATAGCCTTCGGATGGGGCTTTAAAGATGCCGTAGCCGAAAACTCCAAAAAATGGATAAAATCATGGACAGAGTCAATCGAAAGGCTAGAGAAGGCAAGGTCTACTCAGGAAAAAGAAAAATAAACAAAAAGAAGAGACTTCAACAAATCTTGAAATTCCCTTATTTTTCTATCACATATAGATCTACAGGAAATTCATGTCTTTGTTTTCGATGAAAATAGAACATGTATGGGATAGCCATTCGCATTGGATGAATAGCTTTTATTTTTCCACCATGCGTCGTAATGAACTTGATTAGAAACGATGATGTGGTTACTTTTCCTCTTTTATGAAGTGAAAAGACAATATTGCCAAGTTTTAGGGCGCTTTCCAGAAATTTTGTGTCAGCTTTTCTTTTTTGAACACCGAAGGGCGGGTTTTGGAGAATTGTGTCGAATTTTCCTCTTATAGTGTGAATATCAGAAGCAACCCACTGTGTTTTCTCTTGCATTTTTGCCTTTTCTGCGTTTCTCTGCGCCGTTCTTATTGCTGTCGTATCGATATCTACGCCTATTGCTTGTTTAGCTCCCAAGAAGGCTGCTCCTATAGCTAGTCTTCCAGTTCCGCATCCTAGGTCCAGAATTGCTTTTCCGATTATTGCGTTGTAGGTATAAGCTGCTAAGTATAGAATTTCGGCTGCTAGGTCCGCTGGGATTGTGTATTGTTCTAGGCTTGGTTTTGGTGACGGATGAGGCGCTAACTGGTTTAGGAGTTTCTTGAGAGTTAGTTTCCGAACCATCCGTCGCTGCATAGTTGTTCCCAAGATTTTTCGCCCAGCACCACAGCCGCCTCCTTAGGCGTTAGCACAGGTTTATGGAACTTTGAAGTTTCATCTAACCCAACTCTAGGGCAAGCAGTGTTGACATAGGCTTCTAAAGTTGGAAATTGCAGTAACGCTTCAGGAGTTATCTCCCTTATAGCAAGTAAAAAGACGCTTTTCCCAGCTTTGGAAAGTTTTTCCTTAAGGATTAGTGCTGTTTCCATTTGTTTTTGGCCAATCTTTAAACCTAAGAGTACCCCGAAGTTTTTCGCCTCTTTGGCTTCTTCTATGGCTGTCCATCGTTGGTTGACTATTTTTTTGGCTTCCTTTTCGATAGTAAAGGCTGTTTTTTGGTAGGGATTTGCTACTATGGTAGGTTTTCGAGTGGCTAGTTCTACTCCTATTGCGTGGAAGCGTCCGCCACCTAAAAAGAGGAACGCTTCAACTTCCTTTGCCACGGCTTTTGCATTACTATAATCGCATCCGATTACCTGTCCAGCATGAGGTAGCTTTCCAGAGTCGCCTATTGCTACGGTTTTACCACACCCAAGAAGTATTTCTTTTGCTTTTTCCAGCATATGAACGTGCTGTACAGTGGTTACTAACCCGATTTTTCCATAATTTTCCAGTAGCGGAATTGTTTTTTCAACGGATTTCTCAATGTCCAAGTTCGCTCTTGCTTCTATATAAAGGGTTGGAATTCTCTCATGTTTTACCATTTTGGTGTGTCCAAAGTGGATAATGAGGTCAACTCCTAGGCTTTCCGCATCTTGTAAGGCAAGATCACATGCACCATAACATGGGTCAGCAGATATTACCGGTAAAATTCCCAGTTTTTGAAGTCTTCTTGCCAAACGTATAGCTTCAGGTTTCAACCCTTCCGGAAGCTGTAACAAAACGGTTTTTGCCTCAAGCTTTGTTATTTCCCGTTTCAGCCGTTCTTCCTCAAAATCGAAAGTTCTCAAAATAGAAACCTCTTTAATTTAATTTAGGAGAAAGGAAAATCATTTTTTAGGAGCTATTCCCATTGAGGCGCCCATTCTTGTCGTGACCTTCGAGTTTTACGTCCCAAAGAACGCCCACGTAATTCAGCCATCCCTTCCAACAATATCTTATGCTCTATGCTAGCTACGAGTTGACGGGTACTTATAACGGCGTCCGCATTTACTGATATACTGTCTATCCCACATCGCACAAGGAACTCCGTGAAGTCAGGTAGGTTGGACGGTCCTTCGCCACATATGGAAACGGTGCATCCGTTTTCGTGAGCCACCTGGATTAGGTGAGCGATTATTCGTTTTACGGCTGGATCTCTTTCATCAAAGTATCCCATTTGTCCCAATCGTTCTGAGTCACGATCAATCATAAGGATTCCTTGGGTCATGTCGTTGGACCCTATGGAAAAGCCGTCGCAGAGCTTTGAAAATTTATCAGCCAAAATAGCTATTGACGGTGTTTCTGCCATGAACCAGACTTGAAAATCTCTAGTGTGTTCTAACCCTTCTTCCCGCATTATTTGGAGGCATCTTTCGGCTTCCCAGAGAGTTCGAATCATTGGTAGCATAACCCAGACGTTTTTTAATCCCCATTCTTCGCGGCATTTTTTTATTGCTTGACATTCTAACCGGAAAGCCTTTTCATACCATTTGCTTATATAACGACTTGCCCCTCGCCATCCTAACATAGGGTTTGCTTCCTCGATTTCGTATTTTTCTCCGCCTTTAAGTTCACGGTATTCATTGGTTTTAAAATCGCTGAATCGGACTACTACAGGGCGAGGTTGAATGGCCCTAGCGACTGTGGAGATGCCTTCAGCAAGCTTATCAACAAACTTCTGCGCTTGTCCGGTTTCCAGAAGGTAAAGTGGATGTTCGCCGATATAACTGGCCAATATGAACTCAATTCGCATCAATCCTATTCCATCGAAAGGCAAATGCTTATAATCCTCAATTTTTTCTGGGACGCCAAGGTTCATGTATATTTTTGTGGCAGTTACTGGTGCTTGCTGAACCATTGCTCCAGCAATGGTTATTGTAGGCGTGGTTTTTGAAGTTGGAGTTAGGGTGGGCAGTCTGCCTTCATAGACCACCCCGCTTCGAGCATCTACGGTGTATTCCTTTCCAGTTTCCATTGTTTTGGTTGCTGTTTCTGTTCCCACCACACAGGGTATCCCTAACTCGCGGCTCACTATAGCGGCGTGGCAGGTCACTCCTCCCTTATCCGTTACTATGGCGCTTGCCATTTTCATGTAAGGGACAAAGTCAGGATTTGTCATAATTGTTACGAGAATGTCGCCTTTTTGCATCATCTTTGTAGCTTCATCTGGGGAGAAAACAATTTTAGCTTTACCTACTCCTATGTCACGTTTTCCAGCGGATATTCCCTTTGCTACCACTTTAAGTTCTGCAGCTGGCTTAAAACCTACTGCCTCAGGTTTCTCAGCTTCCACTTTTCTCATGCTCCAAACGGTTTCAGGTCTTGACTGGACTATGAAGATATTATCAGGAAAAGAAGCATCTCTTTCAATTGCCCATTCAATGTCTTGGGGCTTCCCATAATGCTCTTCTATTTTTTTACCCAGCTCTGCCAGTTTAACTATTTCCTCGTCGGTTAGGCATGGTTGAGCTTGTCTTTCGGGTGAAACCTCTAAATGAACGGTTTTTCCTGTTTCTGGATCCCGAATATATTCCACGGTTTTCTTGCCAATTCGTTTTTCCAGTATTTTTAGCGTTTTCTTGTCCACTATATAGTCGTCGGGCGTCACCGCTCCGGAAACAACGGACTCGCCCAGCCCGTAGTTTCCCTCAATCACTATTTTGCTCGGGTCCCCTGTAACGGGATCGATGGTGAACATTACTCCGGCGGCTCGAGAGTTCACCATTCTTTGGACACCAACGCTTATCAAAACTTTCTCGTGAGGAAAACCTTTCTGAGTACGGTAGAAGATGGCCCTAGGCGTGAAGAGGCTTGACCAGCATTTAACAGTTTTTTCTAAAAGTTCGTCGACTCCTTTCACGTTTAGGAAAGTTTCTTGTTGTCCTGCAAAAGAGGCGTCAGGTAAATCTTCAGCTGTGGCGCTAGAACGGACAGCAACAAACACTTCAGATGTGTTTGTTCTCATGTTCAGCTGAGCATAGGCATTACGTATTGCTTCTTCTATTTCTTTTGGCATTGGTGTGGATTCAATAAGTTCCCGGATCTTCCTTGAGGCTTCCTCGTACTGTTGTGGATTATTCATATCTGTGACTGTTTCTTGAATTATGCCATATATTTTCTGAGCTATCCCGGTTTCTTCGATGAACTTTCGATAAGCATAAGCGGTTATGGCAAATCCTGGCGGAACAGGAATACCCGCCTTTATCATTTCACCTAGGTTAGCGTTTTTTCCTCCAACTATTGGCACGTCTTCTTTTCTGAGCTCTTCAAACCATAGAACTAGCTCCTTTCTTTCTTCGTTCACTTATCTTTCTCTCCCTTAACATCCTGAAAAGTTTAATCGGGTGAAATTTCCTCTATTACAATTCTGCATGGGATGGGAAGTTTAGCTGCGCCCCTTTTTAACGCTTCTTTTGCAGCTTCTATGTGATCAGCGTTAATGTCCACAGTCATTATGGTCTGGTTTGGTTTTACACGAGCAGCTGTGCTTATTGGCTTACCAAAGGCTCTTCGCATTCCATCTTGAAGCCTATCAGCATGAGCCCCGAAAATCATTTTATTTTCACGTAGTATAGTGTGGGGGTAAGGTAATATACGTAGACAGTATTCCTTTCCTAATTTTCGGCTTAGGAGCCTGTTCGCTGCTACTCGAGCAGCTTCTAACGCATTATGGCGAACCTGTGCTTTTTTCAAGGCGATTAGGCGAGCTTGAAACTGAAATTTTGCGGTTGGGTCGCCCATAGTGAATTTTGTTATTTTTGGCATAGGCAGGCTTTTAATATACTCTTTTCTAGTGTAAGGCTGTCCTTTTACTGCCCGGTAATTACGTGCACGCAATTCTATCTCCCCTCTGCATTGCAGAGCCGATATATTTAAGGAGTTCGTTTGTTAAAAGCTTAATTACTGTTATGAAACTAGAATACTGTTTCTAGGTAAATTTAGATGTAGTTTTTGTTTTTGAACCATGTTTTAGCTAGTTCTTCATAATTTGGAAAAACTTCCCTCAGTATGGGGATATACATTCGGATTTCCTCTTCACCCATATATTGGAATTGATAAGGACCTGTATAGGGTGCAGGTGTTCCTTCCCGGGTTTCAAATTCTATATGCATGAAAGGTTCGCCTCGTTTAATGGTTATGGGTTTGCGGTCGTTGTTGAGATTGACTATTTCTAGGGCTAGCCTCCCTATGAATCCGCTATGAACTTTGGCGGCGTTTAGGAAGGATAAACCCATTCTTCCGTATTTGCTTTTAGCGGTCAAATGCGCCACAAAGTTTGGTGGAGTAAAAACTATCTCATAAGAGATTATGTTTTGATGTTCTAGATAATTTAAGGTTGTTTCATCTTTTACCGTGAGCACGTAACTGTCCCCATCTAGTAGATTATAGTCAAAGGGGTAAATACACCGATATTTTTCGATGAGTTCCTTTAAACGGTCCTTACCGAGTATGCACATTTAAGATTGGCTCCTTATTTGTCTAGCAAAATAAATTGCTATAGTTATATACTTTTTTAACAAATTTATTTAACAGAAAACCTTTGATTATTCTATATTGTTGATTGCTTGGTTAGCGATTTTCCGCTTCTATTAGAACGATCGTTTCGAAAAAAACGTCCAATTTAGCCTTTATTCGAGCTTGCATTCCCTTCTCAACAAATGTTAGAATAGTTCTATGTATGTCGGAGAGGCTAGATTGAATCAAAAGCACCTTTCCTTTCTTTTCAGTGAAATTCGAAACTTGAAAAATGAAAGCATCAATTATTTCTCTTCCGTCCAGTCCTCCGTTCCAAGCCCTTTCTATGGGATCTCGTTTGTTTAAACTCTTTTCAGAGGGAAGATAGGGTGTATTGAATGCTATTATATGAAATTTCTCAGTAGGCTCTATTGGTTCGAAAAGGTTGCCAAGCCGGAATTCTATTTTTACCCTGTTTAGTTTAGCGTTATTTCGTGCGCATTTTAAAGCATATGGATTAATGTCGGTTGCCACTACTTTAGCGCCTTTTTTAGCTGCCAAAATAGCTATTATCCCACAGCCCGTTCCCATATCTAAAAAGTGTTCCCCGCTTGTTACATAGAGATTTTCTGCTAGCAAGAAAGTGTCTTCAGCTGGTTCGTAGACATTTTCGTCTATATGGAAAACGCAGTTTTTGAAGAATACTTTCTTACTTTCTTTTAATTTTTTGGTAAAGTTCATTTGCAATTGCTCCGAAGTCTTCAGGTGCAAGTTCTCTAACTCGTTTATCGTGAAAAACTAAAGAGTCAGCTATTTTAATGGCTTGAGCTCTCCGCATTCCCTTTTTGTGAAGGAAAAGCGTAACAGCGTTTCTTAGTTTTTTGTTGCGCTGGGTAAATAACACCTGTAATATTTCATGAAAAAAACTGAGGTTTTCCACCTTGAACGGTGGAGTTTCTCTAGGTTTGAGGCGGATAAGAACAGAGTCTACGTCAGGTGAGGGATAAAAAGATGTTTTTGGCACGTTCTCCAAGATTTCGGCTTCCGCTCGGTAATAAGTGGCGACTGTTAAGCGGCTGTAATCTTTACTTCCTACAGAGGCTGTTATTCGCTGGCCGAACTCTTTTTGGAAGGTTAATACGGCGAGTTTGAAAGGTTTCCCTAGGAGCCAGAAAAGTAGGGGCGAAGAAATAGAATAAGGCGGGGTTGAAACAACCTTATTAAAAGGCGGAATTGGAACTTTCAGTATGTTCCCTTCTATTAAGTCTACATTACTCAAGTTTTTGAGTTCGTGACGGAGGGCACGGATGAGTTTTTTATCAACTTCAACAGCTAAAACTCGTTTGCAACGTTGTGCTAAACGCCATGTTAAAAAGCCAAAGCCCGCTCCGACTTCTAGAACAGTGTCTTCTGGATTTAGGGAAGCATAGTTTATCATGCGTTGGATTAGTGACTCATCCACT
>Ga0209426_1000510_pt1 | contig 38043 bp, 41 predicted proteins | sample Deesub1362B_J571_FD_187697 | JGI IMG/M metagenome (GOLD analysis project Ga0209426, IMG submission 187697) | Deep oceanic, basalt-hosted subsurface ecosystem from Juan de Fuca Ridge flank, Pacific Ocean, CORK Borehole 1362B_J2.571 (SPAdes)... ...
CCTTACAATAACTTTTTCTCCAAGACTCACACCAGCATTGTGCCTTATTGTTCCATCCATTCGGATAATTTCTTGATCTTGATCTTCATCGTAAGCAGGCCAAACGATTGCAGCAGTTACCTTTCTACCCTTAATCTCTACTACATCTCCCGTCCTAATACCTAATCTTTCCATAGCTTCGCTACTAAGTCTAACAATAAAGCGATTGACGTCTTCTTGTCTTGCCTCTGCAACTCTTAACTGCAACTCGTCCAAGAAGTCTAACCTCCTAATATAATTAAGATCACAATAATCTCCTAACTAGCATATTCTAGTTTAAATGATAAAATCTATGCTTAAATTCTAATCCCCTTTTATAAGGATTTCTTTTACAAAGATTTCCAAGCCAAACAAAGGGAAGTTGACGTGAAAATAAGTCATAACTTAAGATTTAAGATCACATACGTGCAGTTAGATTCTAGTTGCATGTTCTATCTCTACTTGCCCAACACCTTTAACATTCTTAATAATTTCTTCCAGTATATCGGTTCCACCTTCAGCATCTGGCACAACTACTGCTATTTTTAAAGCTTTCAAACCGAATGCTATTGGTTCTTCTTTGCTATCTTTTAATTCAGCATTTTCAGGCAATTTACCTTTAATGTCTTCAAGAAGCTGTTTTAAATCCACTTCTATAGTTTCAGGCAATACCTTAATAATAGTTAAAACTTTTCCCATTCTATTCCCTCCTATGGTCCTTCAAAACCGCACTTCGGACATTTATATATACGGGAAAATTTTCTACACCTCTCGCATCTCCAAATAATAACTTCACCACAATTTGGACAAGAAAATCTTACTGCTGCTTCGCCAGGTGCAATAATTTTCCCACATGATGAACATATTGGTGGTTCAAGACTCAACAATGCCACCCCGTTCAATCTTTCCACTTAACATTTCATAAACCTACATAGGAAATGAATGTATGGAATATAAAATCCATGGTAGATTGTCCGAAGCGTTGTCGCGGGATGATTTAACGCTAGACTTATACCTCATCTCAAGTACCTTATTTAAACGTATTGCTTACAAACTTCTTTCAATTATTCTCAAATCTTTCTTTTCCAAAAGTAAAATTACAAAAACTGCGAAAGCGAAGTTAGAAAAATAATTGACAACGCCTTAAAATTGGTCAAAGACTTAAGTATAGTCTTAAACTGAAAGTCCATATCTCCAAATCTAGCAATGTCTTCATTAAAATCATAACGAGATATGTATAGAAATAGTTTATCCAGAGTTTTATCCGGTAAAATGTTCAAAAATTTTCTTAAGAGCTTCATAGACTTGAATTCTTTATCAAAAAGTTTACGCCAAGTTTTTTCATAAGTGCTCAATACATCTACAGGTAATTTTTCTCTCACAAATTTTCCAGCAACTTTTCCAGCAATAGCAGAGCAAAGAGAACCCAAAATAATTCCACCACCCGTTGTAGGCTTAACTTGTCCAGCTACGTCGCCAACAAGCAAAATACGAGAACGCCACGTCCTTGAAATAGGTCCCCCAGTGATAACAGTTCCACCAATAATCCTGGCAATTTTCCCCCTTCCTAAACGATTTGATACCAATTCATGTCTCTTTATAAATCTCTTAAGCAAATCTAATGGTCTATTCTTAGCAGCAAGACCTACACGAGCAGAATTATCTGAGGTCGGAATCACCCAAGCAAAAAATCCAGGAGCAATTTTTCGACCAAAATATAATTCCACAAAATCTACATCAACATCCACATTTATCATTTCAAACTGCACTGCTGGTAACAAAGCCTGTGGTGTGCTAAACCCAAGTTTGCGAGAAATAGTTGACCTAACACCCTCAGCATCAATTAAAACTTTTGCAGCAATGTCGCGTTTTTTATCTTCTTCAACTAATTTTACAAAAACCTTTTTCTTTCCAACAGAAACCGAGTCCACTTTGCAACCCAACTTAATTTTAACACCCTTTCTTTCTGCATTCAATGCCAAAAACTGATCAAAAAGAACCCTATCTAAAACATACGCTTGTTCTTTTTCTCTTTCAACTACAAAACTATGTCCAGAGGGAGAAAAGAAAATAGCGCCCCTAACCCTATTTAACACAACATTGGAAGGAGGATGAAATCCAAGTTTCTTAAATCCTTTTACACTAACAAGACCTGCGCAATGTGTAGGCAAACCTATTGTTTTATGTTCTTCAAAAACAAAAACTTCTACATCCTGTGTAACAGCTTTTATGGCAGATGTTAAGCCAGATGGACCAGCACCAATGATAGCAACATCGACTTCTTCATCGGAAGTTACATTTGACATATTATTATCCCCAGACTTAATTTAAACGCCAACGACAAAATGTTCTCTATTCTCATAATTCCACCTAAAGTTTTAAGTCTTATTTCGTAAATTAACGTATCATAACTTCCGTAATTTTTTCATTATTTACATTTTCCTCCGAAATACAAACGTCATTCTCTGTTCTTCCATTAAAATTAACAATATTATTAATTATAGTGATATGCGAAAAAGTATTAAGAAATGTTGAGAAATATTTGAATTCAAGCTCAAAATCCTATTTGGGTTTTCATAAACCCTGAAAAATAAACCAAGATACTCAAATAAGAGTTAAAATACGGAGGTAACATTCCTTTGTGTGATATATGTGAGAAACATAGTAAAAATTCAGTTAAATGGTATCTTAATGCTGAAAACTACGATGATGATCTAGTGTGGAAAGACAAAGCAAGATATAAAGTTACAATAGATGTTACGGGTTATAACCTTGAATATTATATTTTTAGTACAACGAAGAAAGCTAAATTTGTTCATAAACTTCCAGAGCCATTTAAATCAATTCTTATAGCCATAGCGAATCGAAAAGCCTATAAGCTTCATGCAGGACAAGTCGTTCCTTTAGAAGATGCATTAAAAATAGTCGATCTTGCACATAATCATATAGTTATACCGTGCTACTGTAGACGATTACTCGGAGGAAAAGAAGAATTGTCATGTCTAAATTTTGGGGTAGTTCGAGATCTATGGCCAAAATATAAACCAGATGATCAAGTACTTGAATTAACAAGAAATGAAACCAAGAAAATGCTTCGCGAATGGGATCAAAAAGGATACATACATGCCGTTTTCTGGACCAAAACACCATACGTTATGGCTATATGTAACTGTGAGAAAAAGTACTGTACAGCCATGAAGAATAGGCTTCTTTTTAACATTAGAAATTCCTTCAAAAAGTCTCACTATGTTGCAAGGGTAAATGAGGAATTCTGTGACGGATGTGGTGGCAAACCAAAATGCATTTCCAAATGTCAGTTTAATGCCATAAGATATACAGCTAAGAAAAACGTAGTTACAATAGACGTTGAAAAATGTTTTGGCTGTGGTTTATGTCGAGAAGCATGTGATAGAAACGCCATAACCCTCGTTAATCGTGAAGGAATAGAAATTAAAGCAATGTGGTGAAAATGGCAAAAATTAAAATTAACTATAAAAAGTGTACAAACCCCGAAGAATGCCTAAAATGTTTAAATGTTTGTCCAACAGGAGTATTCATGAAAGCTCCGGTATCAAAGCCTAAATCTCCCTCAACAAAACCAAAAGCATATAAAATAGTACCCATTTACAACGAACTCTGCAATACATGTAAGCTATGTGTTAACATTTGCCCCCTAAAAGCAATTACTATTAAAATGTAAAGATACGTTGTTAAAGTAATTGGATCATCTTTTAAACCACATGTCTAGGCTAGTTCTAGTCTTTGCTTCTCTCATTGCTTTGTCAAGCTTTTCAGCTGCTTTTCTAACCCTTGATTCTGAAAAATCATGTTCACCACATAGAAAGTTTACTATACCTTCTATGTCGGGTTGACGCCATTTAACTTCATAATTATCAGTAACCTCTGGATTTAAGAAAATTTTTTTAATTTCAAGCGGATCTACAGGGAATTTCGCTTCAGGAATATGTTTTAACGCTTTTTCAAGAGATCCGTATTGTTTAATAAGCGATAGGGCTTTTTTAGGTCCAATACCTTTTATTCCTTCAGGATTATAATCTGTACCAACTAAAATCGCTATATCAATTAACTGCTCTCTAGTAATACCTAAATCACTTAAAACCTCATCTAATACTATAAGCTCAGGTTTAACCTCAACATAAACATTCTTACGCGGCAATTTACGTCTACCAGTAATAGAAATATTTCTAACCAATCTAGGAGCACCAAACAACAAACTATCATAATCCTGTGATCCGCAAGCAAATACATTTCCCTTTTTCGCCATATAAGCAGCCTGAGCCTCACCTTCACTAGGAGATTGAACATAAGGAATACCCATCAAATCTAAAAGTTTCTTAGCTTGGTTAACCATTTCCTCGGTTAAAACCGAAGTTGCCTGAGCATACATTCTAGCTGCTTCTAAATCTCCTTTCGCTAAAGCTTCTTCATATTTTTTTACTGCCTCCTCCTTCATTGCTTTTCTTCTTTCAATTTCCATAGCTTTTAATTCAGGAGGCTTTCCATCAAAAACATAAACAGGCTTTATACCATTTTCCACGAGATTAACAGTCCTATACAATAATCCACTAAGATGACTAGTAACCCTACCCTGACTATCCTTAAGTGGCGTTCCATCTGGTTGACGAATTATTGCCAAAAACTGGTACAAAGCATTATAAGCATCAATAGATATCGCCTTTCCTTTTAAATCCATCAACGTAATTTCTTTCGCTTTTATTATTCCCCTCAAATTTACTCCCAAATCTTTTCACCTCCTCTATAAGGACCCTTAACGAAAATCTAATAAACCTCAAAGCAATCTTACTTTACACTTCACTTTACATGTCTTTTAACCAGTTTTTTTGAAATTTCTTATCTCTGTTTCTTTTTGCTTTTTTAGACTATTTTTCTTTTTCGGTTAATTCCTTTACATACGTTTGTTAATATATAGTTGATTTCGAATTTATTGTTATCTTCGTAACAAGAACAAACTCAATAATTACTAAATTTTTATTGTAAATTGGTTAAAACGAAATTTTACTACGTTTTCTTACCGATCTATTAGTATAAATAAGTCCTATTGTCGGTCTGTTAAAATATTTTTTGATGCAATAAATATTTAGGATATACAGTCGCTTACTATTAAACAGAATCAGAAGGATATTAAACGATTATAATGTTGAGTGGTGTGATTTATGGAGGAGGATTTTAACGTTAAGAGAGAAAAACTTATAGAAAGACTAGTTAAAGAAGGAATCTTAAAAAGTCACCGGGTAATTAAAGCTTTCAAACGTGTTCCCAGAGAGCAGTTTGTTCCCCCAGAAGCAAGAAAATATGCTTACGTCGACCAACCACTACCAATAGGCTGGGGACAAACCATAAGCGCGCCACACAGCTAGCAACACAATGCTAGCTGGGCGACACATGGTCGCAATTATGTGCGAAACTCTTGACCTTGAAGTAGGGCATAAAATCTTAGAAATTGGTACAGGTAGTGGGTATCATGCTGCCATTTGCGCTGAAATAGTTGCTCCCTCTGATGCGGATCCTAGTGTTTGGGGACATGTTTACACTATCGAAAGAATTCCTAGTTTAGCTGAGTTTGCCAGAAAAAATCTTGAGAAAACAGGATATTTGAACAGAGTTACAGTTATTGTTGGAGATGGAACTTGTGGCTATGCTGAAGCAGCTCCATACGATAGGATTTTAGTTACTGCTGCAAGTCCAAAGATTCCGGATCCTTTAGTTGCTCAATTAAAGATAGGAGGAAAACTTGTTATTCCTGTAGGGCATATACATTATTGGCAGGATTTAATTCTAGTCATCAAAAAGAAAGATGAAAAAATTGAAACTAAGAATTTAGGTTCTGTAGCGTTTGTGCCACTTGTAGGAAAATACGGTTGGCGCGAAGATGAATAATTTAAGATTATTAGTTGTAAATCGTGAAACTCTGTAGTCTATAAAATTCTTGTTTACTATTTACTTCTTAAAATATTAAAGTAGAAACAAATCTTTTTCAATGGACATATATCACATCTTGGCTTATTTTTACGACAATAATCTCTACCAAAGAGATAACTTAACGTTTGAAACCATCCTGCAAGCTTTCCTAGTTCTAAAATTTTACTTCGAATACAACGACTAGACATTGGGCATAATGGAATTCTTAGTTTTCTCGAAACCATTTCTGTACAACCATACTTAGAACAAAGAGAACTTTGAGGTACCTTAAAATCATCTAATAAAAGAAGTCTCCTTGTCACATTTTTTAAATGTGTGTCTACTGGAACGATATCTGTATGAAAACTTGTATTTAATAGATAGGAATCCGCTGTCTTCGGCCCTATACCTTTTACTAAAGATATTAGCACCATTCTTGCTATTTGAGGCGGAATTTTCCTGGAGAGAAACTCAAAAGGATTTTCTATAGGATCTTTATTTTCTAAATATCTTTTAATAAAAATAGGTAGTTTCTCTAAGCTACTATGAAACATTAGCATTGATTTCAATGTTTTTACAAGGTCGAAAATTTGGTAACTTGTGCCGATTCCCAATAAATCCTTCTTACTCGCATAAATTATGTTTAAGATATTATCACCATATTTTTTGAGAATCTTTTCCATCCAATGACGGACAAATGTTTCATAATCAGTCCTCTTCGAAAGACAAACAGCAGCAAATATCTTATCCTGTTCAAATAAAGATACAGGAATCCTAACCCCGGGATATAGTTGTGATAATTTTTCTAAAAGCTCCTTGAATTCATTAGGAGCTTTATGAATGTCATATTCAAACGGAGCATGCCAAAGACCCGTTTCAGCGTGAACAAATTCCTCTATACTTTCTTTACTTATGGAAACTAATCCCGTAATAAAAACAGTGTCTTTTTTCTGTTTTATTGTTAAGTTTTTAAATAGATACGAATTTATTTTTCTCCAAGTATTTTTACCTACCTGCCTATAAGTTGAAGAAATAAAAGAAGGCTTAAATGTAAAATCAAGGTTATAACATTCCACCTCTAATGCGATCTTTATATTTTGCATCATCATGATTCTCCATGATAAATACTAAATTCAAATTTGTAATTGATTTAATGGAGGTTTATCATGTCTTTAAAGGTGACAGAGGTAATTAAAGCGTATGGTCACCCTAACATTCGTGCTACTCATAAATCAACATTAGAAATAACAAAAGAAGAAAAATTAACACCTCGAGGAGACTGTATCATTGCTGTAAAAGCTAACAAAGGACTGTACGAGCTTAGCGGTGAATTCAAAAAAATAGCTAGAAAGGAAGGATCAAAAATAAAGTTAATCATCGAAGTTGAAGGATTAAAAGAAGAGATTACCGGATATGGAAGCCCAAAACTTATTTTAAGCCACCCTACAGACATTGTCTGCCGAAAAAGTAATTATATTTGCAATAGAACTTTAATGATAAAAGCGAATAAAGCAGCAAGAGATCTCAATAGAGAACTCATTGGGAAATTAAGAAACCCTAAAGTTTTGGTTAAAATTACCTTGATAGCCGAAGTTAGTGGATAAGCGCATCGACTACAATTTGCCATTCATGTGGAGCATATGGTCTTACTTTTCTAACATTTAATATTGAAACTATTTTTCGTCCCGCTTGTAAAACCTTTCCCTCTAAAATTTCCACAACTTTTCCCTCAGGATCCGGATCAGAAGCAAACTGATAATAATGAATTATTCCGCCCTCCGGTTTTACAGCTAAACAAGCATCTTCTATAAAATTATAGGCTTTTTCAGGAAGATTCATAATCACTCTATCCGCCTTTCCAGGCATTTTTTCCTTAATTATTTGTTTCGCATCTCCTAAAATCGGTATAACTTTTCCTCTGAGCTTATTCCTTTTTATATTCTCCTCTAAATATTTTATGGCATAAGGATTTTTATCTATCGCATAAATAGTTGCATCTACCCTTTTCGCAATCAGAATAGCAAAAGGCCCAATACCAGTAAACATATCAACAACAGTCTCTCCATCTTTTACTTGTGAAGCAACCCTCCAATGCTCAGTAGCCAACCTAGGACTAAAATAGACCTTCGAAACATCCAAAACAAAAACACATCCATGTTCCCTATGTATAGTTTCAGTTTTTTTCTCACCAGCTATATGTTCTAATTTTCGTAAACGAAACTCAGAGTCCACTTTACCAACTTTCGCTAAAACTGTCCTAATATTTTTATGAACCTGTAAAATAGCCTCCCCAATCTTATGTTTCAAATGAGAAACTTCTTTTGGGACTTCAATAATAGCGATATCACCAATAATATCAAAAGATCGACGAATAAATTCCAATTCCTCTTCATTAAGCTCTCTTTTCAAAACATCAAGAAAACTTCTAGGTCTACTTTTACAACGTTCCAACTTCTGTTTAACAATCTCAACCTTACATATTTTCTTCAATTCTTCCAGTTCATAGCCACTTAAATCACGAGTAATCGGAAAATACAGATAAACATCATTTTTTCCGATCTCAAAACCTCTATTTAAAACACCCATACCATTAAGCTTTTTTCTAATGGCTTCTCCAACTTTTCTAGGAACTTTAACACACAAGACAGAAGACTTCAAAATAATCACCAATTCACAGCACCAATACTCTTTACAAATTAACTTAACGTTATAACGCAAAAATAGTTTTATGGTTACGACACCTTAAAATACTACAAGGAACAGAGTCCGATTTCCATTTTCTAGACTTCTTTATGAAGATTTATGTACAAGTACTGAGTAATGGAAAGATAAATACAAACAAATCAAACAGAAAAAATAACAAAAAAGGAAAGGTCGAAAAAATCAATATACAAAGATAAAGTGAATTAAGTCGACCAATACAAATATATGATCATAAAAGCATATTTAACGTGTATTTTAAAGTTAAAATTTAAGAAATCGGTGGAGGAGAACGTGGAAACTCCCAAAATAATATCCATGTTTTTTATACTCTTCTTACTCATACCGTTAGTGCATTTTACATTTTTATATCAAAACTATGCAAAATTCCCAAGCCATGGGTCAGGAGGATGCATAGCTATTATTTACGACAAGTCAACATTTGTCTGCGATGTTAGTTTCAATATCAGGGGTCCTACTAAACTTATTTATGGCTTCCAAACAAAATATGAAATTAAAATCTACTTTTGGAACTTTAACCCCAATGTAACAGAAGTTATCTTAGAGTCGTTGGAACTAATGATTTACTACTGGGATCCTAGCCTAGGGCCAGAGTATGAAGCGGTGCACATTCGTGGATTAGCGATCATGGCAGATTACCTCACTCTCTATTTAGATAATTACACCATTAGAGAAGGCAACTGGCTAAATATAACACTCAAATGGCGGCCACTTCCAATAATACCACACATAAAAGCTATGTGGCAAACCACCAATCTTCTAGGCGAACTACTCTATGTCTTGCTTCCAATAAGATACGCGTATACACAGCGTAGCATAAAACTCCAATGCTACATAGTATACACAGATGGCATGATAAAGAAACTTAGCACCCAATTACTCCTGCCTTCAAGAGGTATTATGTATATAGCTCTTATCGACTGGAGCTCCCTCATCTTCTACCAACTTCCAACATTACTTCTACTTCTTTCATGGAACATCTATAAAATCTACAAAACACAAACAACACCTAAAAAGAAAAGTGGTCAGAAAACATAACTACACGTTAAATGTATATATTTTGAATAAGCTAATAGTTTTTCCAGTATGCTTATACTTTCTATAATCTCTTATATAATGCGAAATCTTATCTTGGACTGTTCACCGCTTACATGTCTGGCTAGACACGTTATTGAAAGGGTTATTGTGAAGTATCTTAATCCAATGATGTTGTCTTCTGATAACTTTGAAACCAAAACGACTGTACATTTTTATCGCATCAGATAGGATTAGTCCCGTGTCTGCGATAGCTTTGGGGAAACCTTTTTGACGTATGTTTTCTAGAAGATGATAAAAGAGGGTGTATCCAATACCCATTTTTCGATACTCTGGTAAGACTCCTGGGATACCTAGACGATAGTTGTTGCCGTTAAAATCCATAACACCAACAACTTTCCCTTTGTATTCCGCCACAAGAATAATTTCATAATCCGCGCTCTTTAAGTAGGAAAGAGCTTGTTCCAATGATGCTTTCGGACCAAAGGGAGACCAAGGAGCACTTTTCCTGAATATTTCAGCAACATCTTCGGCGTCCTCTTCTCTTGCAGGTCTCACATTTACATCCAAGTTAAGTCTAACATGTTTTATAGGCTCACTTAGGTTTAGCTCTGCATATATAGTATCATAGCGCCACGGTTTCGTTTCAGAATAAGGCTTGTAGTAGAAAAAGTCTTTATGAACAAAGCCTAGTCTACGTAAAAGCTCTTCCGCGGCATTGTTGTCGTTATAAGTCACAACTACCGCGAGGTCTGCTCCCAAATCTTCAAAATGCTCCACTATTTTTTTGATAAGGGTCTTTGCTACTCCTAGCCGTCTATAGGGTGGAATAACTGCGATCTTACTTTGCCCCATGTCACGATCTGTGGGAACGAAGAGAAGTTCGTTGAAGTCCCTTTTTCCATGTATTAGTTCTAAGCGACAATGTGCGTATCCAACGGCTTTGCCATTCACTTCGGCGATCCACAAAGATTCTTTATGTACATGAGTTTCCTTGATCCATGCAGAAACATCCTCAGGCTTTATATAGCGATAGTTATATTCTTTTCCTAAAATTTCAATCCACTCTTCAAAGGCCGCGTTGTGAATTGAGGCAACTACTCTTTCTTCCCCTGAAATAAAAGGCCTAATTTTAATATCTTTCATGTCTTTTCACTTTAAATGTCAACATGTATGTTTAGTAATTAGTCGATGTGAGATTTAAAAATGGTCTTTGCAGTTTTCAATCTGACTTCTGATTTTAAACAAAAAACGAGGATTTGACCCAATATATTACTTAGAATATATTTGGTCTAGCATTTATAAGCAATAGTAGTTCGCACTTTTTTCCTGTTAATGGAGATTACATCTAAATTCTAAGCATTGGAAGTAACATCCTACTCTCTTTTTGACGCTACAGTTTTAAAGAATTCATGAAAATTATTTATGTTCATAAACTTGTACTCTTCACGGCGTCGAGAGTGATCGTGTTGAGAAACTTTGTTGTGAGGAGTTATAGAGAAGGTGATGAAGATATATGGCTTCATATTGTGAATGAAAGCTTCAAGGCTTGTCCTGGATACGAGCCAAGAGTCTTATCTGATTTTTTAAGATGGAAGAGCAGCCCTTACTTCGATGAGAAGGGCTTGTTTTTTGCCCAAGTTGATAAGGCGATTGTTGGAACTATTGCAGCTATGCCCCTCAAATATCTGGCAAAAAAGAAGGGACGTATCACAGACCTAGCTGTTTTACCTCCTTATCAGCGAAAAGGAATTGGCAGTGCACTTCTTGAGGCCGGTTTAAACTATCTTAAAAGAGAAGGCATGAAAGAGGTTGAAGCCTGGTGCTGGAATTTTCCAGCTTACTTAAATTTTTATAAAAAACATGCTTTTAAACCTGTGAGAAGACATCTCGCGATTTACTGGGACTTGACTAAACCATTACCGAAACTTACCGTAAATAGAGAAGTTGACGTTAAAAAAGCGACTATAGTGGATATAGAAGTTTTAGCTGAACTTGCATCTAAGGCTTATCTTCCATATTGGGATTGGTGGTATGAAGACTACGGAGGAACTGAAAAAGTTAGAGAGAATTGGAGAAAGAGAGTGAAAGATGAACTTGAAAGGGGCTATGCTTACTTTATAGCATATATCGAAGGAAAACCCATTGGCTTCTCAGCAGCACAAATTAACAAAAAATTGATCGAGGAAAAAGGAGTAAAGCTAGGTACTCTCTGGGCAGGAGTTGCCGTACTACCCGAATATAGACGAAAGCACATAGGATCAAGACTTTTAAGAGAAGCACTAACATTTTTAAAAAAGAAGGGCATGGAAAAAGCAATGGTTGGAACATTCTCCTATCTCCATTCACATACCCCGGCAGTTAACCTCTATCTTAAATCTGGCGGAACGATTACACAAGAATTTGTAAGTATGAAAAAACTGTTGTAAAATATGCTAACACGAATAATAATTTTTAAAAAATCTAAAAAAGCGAGTCCACGATATTCAACAAAGAGAAATAGTAAGTATTTTTAACAAAAAAGCTATAAAATATTTAAGATACCGAATTGAGATGGCGGGCCCGGCGGGATTCGAACCCGCGACCACCGGGTCTCTCCTCACCTCAACGAATAAGAGCCCGGCGCTCTACTTTGCCGGTTTCTCATATCAACTTTCCTCTAGCTAAGCTACGGGCCCATTTCAACTTTACATATGTTCTTATCATTAAGGAGGTTTTCTGGTTTTTAAAATTATTTATTTGCAAAATATAAAATGTTTTCGATTAGGTCCATTAAATTTTAAGTTGTTGCGTTTGTAGTACTTGAACCAGGTTGTTATTTACTTTGGGATGCTAAAATATTAGTATTTGGGTATTTCGAGGAAATCTTTGTAAGGGAAGATGAATAATTGTTTAGAAGTCTGTTTTTAGTGTCTTCTTTTTTCTTCTGTTAGAGATACATAGCTATAATTTAAAATAGTTGGTGAGTTAAGTTATGTAGGTGAGTTGTGATTGGAGGGTTTAAAATTGGATGGTAAGGTTAAGATAGCGATTATTGGTGGATCAGGACTTTATCAGTTACTTGAAAAATCTGAGCATGTTATTTTAGATACTCCTTTTGGAAAAACACCTCGTATAGAAATTGGTGAAATTGAAGGAGTAAAAGTAGCTTTTTTACCGAGGCACGCTAAGCCGGGAAGTGAAAAGGTTGGACATGATGTTCCCCCTCATAAAATAAATTTTAGAGCGAATATTTACGGGCTTCACATGCTTGGTGTTGAGAGAATTATCGCTAGTAGTGCTTGTGGATCGCTGAATCCAGCTATGGAACCCGGAGATTTTGTCATCTTGGACCAGTTCATCGATATGACCAAAAATAGGATATACACTTTTTATGATGGAGAAACGCCAATTAAGGTTTTAGAGGATAAGCCACCTGTAACTCAGGTTATTCACATAGATTTCACGGAACCTTACTGTCCAGAGTTACGTAACATAATTTTTAATGCTTGTGAAAAACTTGGAGTTCGTTTTCATAAGAGGGGATGTTATATAGCGGTTGAAGGGCCGAGATTTGAAACATCAGCTGAAATTAGAGCGTATAGGCTTATTGGCGGCGATGTTGTAGGTATGACAAATGTACCGGAAAGTGTTTTGGCAAGGGAGCTTGGAAAATGCTATGCGGCGATAGCGATAGTGACTAATTGGGCTGCTGGAATACAGGAAAAGGTTTCTCATCAAGAGGTGATAGAACTTTTTAGTAGGAAAATTGAAGATATAAGACAAGTTATCAAAGAAGTTATTAAAAATGTCCCTGAGGAAAGGCATTGCCGATGCGAAAGCCTTGTAAGAGAAGCTATCTTTTAACAAACTATCTAGAAGTCCTAAGTCTTCGATCAAACCTAATACCCAATACTATTTTTATTGGATCTACAGCTATACTGTAAAATAAAGAGATTTTAGGTTCCAGTTGCGTAGCTTCTTATGTATTCTTCCTGTTCAGGGGTTGGTTTATCGATTTCTATTCCCATTGATTTAAGTTTTAGTTCTGCTACCATTTTATCGATTTCTTCAGGGACTTTGTAGACTTTAGGCTCTAATTTATCGTGATTTTCTAATACGTATTTTGCTGATAATGCTTGAAGTGAAAAACTGAAGTCCATAACTTCAACTGGATGGCCTTGTCCAGCTACAATATTTACAAGCCTGCCCTTAGCAAGTAAGTAAAGCTTTCTTCCATCTTTTAATTCATATTCTTCAACGAGGTAATCGTCGTATGGTAAACCGAAGTATCTTGTTTTTCTCTTTTTAACTGCTAGTTTTTCAAGATCTGGAATGCAAACTTCAACATCAAAATGACCGGCATTACAGAAAATGCATTTATCTTTTGCAACTTCAAAATGTTCTTTTCTCACTACTTTGTTAACTCCTGTCACTGTGATTACCATGTCTGCTTGTTTTACTGCATCGAGCATCTTCATGACTTGGTAGCCTTCCATGTAGGCTTCTAGAGCCTTAATGGGATCAACTTCACATACAATTACTTTTGCGCCCATTCCTTTTAATCTGCTAGCTAAACCACGTCCACACCAACCAAATCCAGCTACAACCACTGTTTTACCGGCTATCATCAAATTTGTTGCATTTAAAATTCCAAATATAGATGATTCAGCTGTTCCAAACCGATTATCAAATAAATGTTTCATTTTTGCATCGTTTACTGCTATAACTGGAAACTTTAGTTTTCCTTCCTTTTCCAGATTCTTTACTCGAGTAACTCCACTTGTTGTTTCTTCACATCCTCCTACTACCTTATCTAGAAGCTCCGTTCTTTCTTGATGAACTAAAACTATTCCGTCTGCGCCATCGTCGATAATTATATCAGGATTGTGATCTAAAACTCTGTTTATATTCTCCCAGTATTCTTTAATAGTTTCTCCACGCCATGAATAAACATGTATGTTTGGATGTTCTGCTAAAGCGGCGGCTACAGAGTCGTCGGTAGTTTCTGGGTTTCCTGAGGTTGTTGCAACTGTTGCTCCTGCATCTGCTAAAACTCTTAGTAGTGCTGCTGTTTTAGCCTCTAAATGAAGTATGGCTGCTATTGTTTTATTTTTGAAAGGTTTATTTTTTTCAAAATTTTTTCTTATTTCCTTTAAAATTGGCATAAAGTTCTCTGCCCACTCTATTTTCAATTTTCCTTTATCTGCCAAACTCGGATCCTTCACTATACTTTTTCCCATTTTACCTCCCCTTTGTTTCCTTCTTTCTCAATATCTTAAAACTGTATGAGGTTAAATTAGTTATGTTTGCATTTCTTAAAATTAGGTTGTGGATGTGTTAAATATTGTGTCTGTTTATCCTTGCATATGGTTTCTTAATGTTTTTAAGATTGATCAAATACATGTTCTTATTACTGTATATTTGGTTGGAAGTTTAGTGTGGGGTGATATGGGTGGAATTTATGGTTAAAGGTAGTTTTGTTGTTGTTCGTCCTGATAAAGTTTTGAGGGATGCAGTTGTTGTGGTTGAAGATGATAGAATAGTTGATGTAGGCAAGGAAAGCGAGTTAAAAGGTAAATATAATCGTTATGAAGTCATTGACGGTAAAGGTAAGGTAGTTTTTCCAGGTTTAGTTAATTGTCATACACATGCTGCTATGACTTTGTTTAGAGGTTATGCTGATGATATGGTTCTTAGTGAATGGTTAACCAAGAAAATTTGGCCTATTGAAGCTCACCTGAAACCTGAAGATGTTTATGTGGGTACATTGCTTGCATGCTTAGAAATGTTAAAATCTGGTACTACAGCGTTTGCTGACATGTATTTTTACATGGATGAAGCTGCAAAAGCCATTGTAGAAAGTGGTCTCAGAGCAGTTATCTCTCATGGTATGATCGAGCTTGGTAATGTGGAGAAAGGTGAAAAAGAAATAAGGGAAGCCGAAAGAATTGTTAAGTCATGTCAAGGTTTAGGTGATGGCAGAGTAACTACAATGTTTGGTCCACATGCACCCTACACATGTTCTCCAGAATACCTGCAAAAAGTTAAAGAAATAGCAGAGAAATATGGCGTTGGCATACATATTCATTTAGCTGAAACCAAAGATGAAGTTAATAAGGTCAAAGAAGCTTTTGGAATCGATTTAAAAAATAAAGGAGTTATTGAATATATCAATGAGCTTGGAATTCTAGACTCTAGCGTTTTAGCCGCTCATGTCGTCTGGGTTTCTGAAAAAGAGATAAAAATTCTCGCTGAAAAAAATGTTAAGGTAGCTCATAATCCTGTAAGCAACTTGAAGTTAGCTAGTGGAGTTGCCCCAGTTCCCCAAATGCTAAGAACAGGGGTTTCTGTAGGTTTAGCTACTGATGGAGCTGCTAGTAACAATTGTTTAGATATGTTTGAAGAAATGAAGGTAGCTGCTATAGTTCATAAAGCTTATAATTTTGATCCAACAGTTGTCTCCGCTTCTGAAATCTTGGAAATGGCTACTACTGGTGGTGCAAAGGCCTTACTCCTAGAAAAAGATATAGGAACTTTAGAAATCGGCAAAAAAGCTGATATAGTGATTGTAGATTTAAAGAAACCAAGATTAACCCCATTACATAATATCGTATCGCACTTAGTTTATGCAGCAAAAGGCGATGATGTATGCACTGTCATTGTTGACGGGAAAGTTTTAATGGAAAACCATGTGGTTAAGGTCTTAGATGAGAACAAGGTTATGGAACTTGCTCAAAAAACAGCCGAAGACCTAATTTCACGTGCTCAAACTTAGCTGGAGGTCTGAAACATTAAAAAACGTGTCCCTGCTGTTAAGCTTCATATCGAAGACATAGTAAGAGGAAAATTCGTTAAGGAGGAAGATGGAAGAAGAGTATTTGTCACTCATGATGAGAGAGTTGTTAGTAGGGTTAGAGTTCTTGGAACAGTGGTTCGAAAATTTATAAATGAAGACGAATCATATGGATTCCTAATATTAGACGACGGTACGGAAACTATTAGAGTAAAAGTATGGAGAGAAGATGTAGAATTAATTGAGCAGTTTGAGGAAGGCGATATTGTAGATGTCTTTGGCAGGGTTCGTGAGTTTGGAGAAGAAATTTATATTGTTCCCGAAATAATCGTTAAAGTTAATGACCCAAATTGGGAGATTTTAAGGGAATTAGAAATTATAAATGATAAATTAGAAAGTTTAAAGAGCAAAGAGACGCCAATTCCTGAAGTAGCTATTTTAGAGGCCTTAGAACGCTTAGATAACGGTGAAGGGGTAAGTATTGAAGACTTGGCGAGAGAACTTGGAGATCCTCCCAAGGAAAATCTTCAAAAAGTGCTACGCATCCTTATGAGTAGAGGAGAAATCTACGAAAGCAAGCCAAATTATTATAGAAAAGTTGGAGTGTGAAAAATTGGCGGAGAAATATGACTATGAAAAGCTATTAGAAGAAGCTTATGCTCAATTACCAAAGGAAATATTTGAAAGTAGACGTTTTGAAATACCAAAAACCATCAGTTTTATAGAAGGAAAGAAAACAGTTGTTCAGAATTTTAAAGAGATAGCTGACATACTAAATAGAGATGTCAAGCACATCTTAAAGTTCTTTCTTAGAGAATTAGCAACAGCAGGTGAAATTGAAGGTACTAGGGCAGTGTTTAAAGGACAATTCTCAAATTACGTATTAAACGACATTGTTAAAAGATACGCTAATCTATATGTTATCTGTCCAGAATGTAAAAAGCCAGACACAAAGATTGTTAGAGAAGGAAGATTCCTGTTCCTTGTTTGTGAAGCTTGTGGCGCAAAAACTCCAATTAAACCGCTCTAGTCCCTTTAATGTTGGTGCAAAGAATGCGTGTCTACCTGAAAGTAAGGCGGGTTCAGAAAGAAATTGTTGTAGCTGTATGTGACGAAGAACTATTAGGTAAGAAGTTTCAAGAAGGAGAATTAAGATTACATGTTAAAGAAGATTTTTACGGAGGAAAACTAGTTTCAATAAAGGAAGGCATTGATGCTATTAAAGAGTCAACCATAGCAAATATAGTTGGTAAAAATATTATTCAAAAATTGATTGAAGAGGGTTTGATAATCGAAGAGGCTGTTATAAAAATTGCCGGGATTCCTCATGTGCAAATAATCAAAATGATATAAATTTCCAACTGTTTTCTTCTTTTGATGCTATAATAACTCATTATATATTTTGGGGAGAAAATATGTCAAAAAATCAAAAAAAGCTATTTTGTATAGAATGTGGTAAGAGTCTTGAAAAAGATGAAATAATTAATGGGCTATGTATTGATTGTTATCGCAAATTTTACTCTCTTTTTGATGTAAAAGATACAGATATCGATATTTGTCGTAGATGTTTTTCCTTCAGACATCGTAATAAATGGATAACGGTTAAAACTTCGGATCTAACAGAGGTTGTACAGCAAATATTAAAAGTAAAATCATCATTTCTCACCGAAAAGCATGGAAAAGTTGAGATATCTTTTGAAAATATAGAATTCGAAAGGAAGAGTGTAGAAGATACGATTACAGCCGTGGTTAGAGTTGTAGGAATAGGAAAACCGATCCCCAAAGTTCCTGTATACAAAGAAGTGAAAAATCTTAAATTGAACTTACATTTTACATTATGTCAAAAATGTGCACAATTTACCCGAGAATATTTTGAAGCGATTATTCAACTCAGAGGAGAGCCAGAACACGTTGATGAAGCTTTAAATATAACACTGAATATCATTGATAACATTTTTAACAAAAGGAAGATGGATGAAAAAGCATTTGTAACAAAAATCAAAAAGACTAGAGGCGGAATAGATATTTATTTCGGATCTAACAGAATTGCACGTATGGTTGCTTATCAATTACGTGATGAATTAGGAGCAAAAATCATAGAAACTAGAAAAATAGTTAGTAAGGATAGACAAACAAGTAAAAATGTTTATAAACAAACATTTTCTGTCAGACTTTTACCTTTTAAAAAGGGAGATATACTTGAAATTAATGAAACTGCTTTTCTTGTTTTGGACGATATTCCTTCTAGGGGGAAACTAAGATCATTTAACATTATATCGGGTAAAGAAGAAAATATTCCAGTTAAAAATCTTTGGAAAGAGGATATCAAAATTCTTGCACGAGAAAACATTGAAAAATTCATGGTTGCTTCCGTCTCTAAAAATTACGTAACACTTATGAATTTACGGGACTATTCTCCCTTAGAGATTAGTAAAGATGATATTCCATTCAAAATTAGTGAAGGAGAAGAAGTAGAAGCCATAAAAATCAAGGGAAAACTTTATCTACTCCCTAAAGTAATGAAAAAGAAGTAATATAGTACTTAGAAGAGGGATAAAAATGCCCAAAAGAAAAAGAATAGAGGAACCAACCGAAGTTAGAGAAGTACCATTACCTGGGCCTGGAGAAGTTCTTGGAGTTGTTCTTCAAATGCTAGGCGGAGACAAGGTCAGAGTAAAATGTGTTGATGGATATACCAGATTATGTAGAATACCAGGAAGAATGCGCAAAAGAATATGGATAAAAGAAGGTGATATCGTAGTTGTTGCACCTTGGGACTGGCAATTTGAGACAAAGGGCGACATTACATGGAGATATACAAAAGCACAAGCGAGGTGGTTAGAAGAAAAAGGCTTACTCAAATTTTAAACGGTGAGGATTATTTTGGATGATTATGAAAAAAGAATGAGAAAATTAGAAAAGAAACTAAGCCGTAGAGAAAAAAGAATTAAAGGTGTTGAAGATTTAAAAATTTCTGAAGGAGTTTTTGATAAAGACACTCTTTTCACACTCTACTGGTTCGTTAATAAAGGAATATTTGAAGTTCTTTACGGTATTGTAAGTACCGGTAAAGAAGCTAACGTTTACTGGGCCAAAGATGAAAAAGGCAGAGAATACGCTGTAAAAATATACAGAGCTGCAACATCTGATTTTAAGAAGACTATGCAAATCTATATTCACGGTGATCCACGGTTTAAACATGTAAAGAGGACTATGCGGGCTTTAATTGTAGCTTGGGCTGAAAAAGAATACAAAAATTTAAGAAGAGCCTATGAAGCAGGTGTTAGAGTTCCCAAGCCCATAGCTGTCCGTAAAAATGTGCTTGTTATGGAGTTTATCGGCAAGGACGGTGTTCCAGCACCGATTATGAGAGAAAGTCCACCCGAGGATCCTGAAAAAATATTTAACATTCTCCTAGATTACGTCAAAAAACTGTATAAGTTTGCAAACCTGGTACATGGAGATTTAAGTGAATATAATGTTCTTTTATGGGACGAGAATCCCGTATTAATTGATATGGCTCAATCTGTTGTTTTAAATCATCCACTCTCTCAAGAATTCTTAATGAGAGATCTTAAAAACCTTTTAAAATATTTTAGAAATTTAGGCGTAGACGTACCGACATTAGAAGAAGCTTTCAAGTACGTTACGGGGGGATAAACAGTGATAAACAAAGAGTTCGTGAAAGTTCCAAGGGAAAGAATAGCTGTAGTCATAGGTAGACGCGGTGAAGTAAAAAGATACATAGAAAAAGAGACAAAAACAAAAATTACCGTAGATAGCAAAACTGGAGAGATTATAATAGAGAGCACTCCAAAAACTGAGGATCCTCTTGCCGTTTGGAAAGCAAGAGATGTAATTTTAGCGATTGGAAGAGGTTTCAGTCCTGAAAGAGCAAAAAGACTTCTGAAAGATGATCAATTAATCGAAATAATCGACATCTCACAGTTCACTGGAAGATCTAAAAACTCTTTAAGAAGAGTAAAGGGAAGAATTATTGGAGAACATGGAAAAACCAGAAAAATCATCGAAGAAATTACAGGTGTAAGCTTATCCATATATGGACGAACTGTTACCTTAATAGGAGATTATGAATGGGTTAGAATCGCCAAAAAAGCAATACTAATGCTTATAGAAGGAGCTCCACACGGTACCGTATACAAATTCTTATCAAGGAAAAAGAGAGAATATAAAAGAGAAAAATTTTCCATACTAAAACCTGCGGAAGCTCCCTGACAAAACGATTTAACACCTACCCTAGACTATATAGATAAATTATATCCAGTCTCCTGTTTCTATTTTTATTGGTAAATAATGGTCGGTTAAATATTTGAAACCGTGACTTGCCAATGCCTGTATCTCCGCTTTCTCTTTTCTATAAAGCATTAATTTAAGATCCTCAACCCACTTCTTATTTCTTTGAACAAACGGTTCTTTAAGCAGTTGTTCAGTCCTTTCTATGTCCGCCTTTGTCATAGGTAAACGAACCTCCTTCGGAATGTTAAACTCGTCAAGGTCTTTACTTAAAACCCCTAACAACTTGATCTCTGGAGTTGCGAGGAAGGGGCTTTCATAACTAAGCTTCTTACTACCTCTTAAATAAACAGAGAAAATATAATGTCCATAAGGATCACTATCTACAAGTGCAAAAGCAGGAATTTTAAGTTCTTTTACAAGTTTCCTTAGAAACGCTCTAGTAGCAATATCTGCAGACCCCTTACCCGTTATAATAATACATGGCAATTTATTCCAATATTTTGCCTCAGCAAGACGAATCAATGCAGCATCCTTTTCCACAACTAAGATCAGTTCCGCATCGCTTTCAACAATTTCAACTTGGTCTAGAAACGGAGTTATCGCCCATCCACCACTCCCAAGCCTGGTTAAATCTATGAGATCTCCCGAATCTCTAATTATAAGTCTTCCTATAGCAGCTCCCTTTGCTGCTGCAACAACATGAGTACTATTACGTGTAGTTCCAAGCATAGCAGCTATATCTTCTATAACATGGTCGCTAAATCTTTGTTCTTTGAAAAGCTTTACATCATTATAAAAGATTTCTCGCTTTGTTGCATGTATTCCTTCCTCTATTAACTCATGTATTATTTCTAAAATTCTTATAGTGCGTGTAGCATCTGCAACACTAGATAAACTATGAAATACTCTCCTTATCCTTTTTTGACCAAGAAGTAAAAGATCGTGATCTTCATCATAAATAATATTGTCAGAAGTTCTTGCAGGAATCTCAAAGACAGGTCTTCCAGATTCTTCAATTTGTCTATAAAGTTCCCTAGCAGTTTCATGAATTCGTCGATGTACCTCTTCTGCTGGCAACTCTTCTACAACAATTACGTGAGATGGAAGTTTCCCCAGACGTTCTCTCCTCTTGGCCAGTTGTTCACGAAGTTCTCTAACCCGTTTTAAAAGTTTCTCAAGTTCCCAAACGGGTTTTCTATCAGCAAATTTTTTACGTGTTTTCTTTTTCTCCGTGGCCATAATGCTTCCCCCTAGCTACCACCAGTTTCAATAACCGCAAGTTCTTCAACGGGTGTCTCAACACGTTCAATCGTAGATTTTATCTTCTCTATGAGCATTTCAGGATCAATGGTACCATCAAATTCGGTATCCGTTTTTAAAATGTTATATAAACTTCTTGCAAATTTTTCAGCGTATTTAGCCAAAACATATGCTCTTTTAGCTTTTCTCTCCGCGGTTTCTTTTCCTGTAATATAAGCTCGTAATTTCCTAGCTACCTCTTCCAACGCTAGCTTAATTTCCTTTACAAGTAGCTTATCCTCAGCCAAAGCCTGTTTGCTTTGACCTTTGAACATAACATGAACAAATGGGCCTGCAACATGTACAAATACCCTTACTGGGCCTCTAGGAAGCCCGTTTTCAAAAACATCAAGCTTATAATTCTTCCAATTAACAGAAGCAGCTGCTTTCCATATAGCACAATCACTATTATCTCTAAGTTTAGGTGTACGATTAACAAACCGCCATAACACCTGCGAAGAAGACGTGGTATACGGTATTTCACCACCATATGCTATACAAGCTTCAACAACATAACTTAGTCCTTTACCACTTGTTGGCGGTCTTGTAACAGCAGCCACAAACTCCGGCTTAAATACCTCTCTCACAACTTTCTCAAAAACTTCGCTTCCAACAGGAACAACGGTATCCTTTGACGGTGCAAGATATTTTTGCGAAGTAAAAACTTTGAAAAGCACCTCTATTTGTTCCTTTGTTAACTCCCTTGGACTTGTTCTCTTCTTTATCTGAGGTAAACCTAACTCTTTTAGTTCTTTATTTGCTTCCTTAAATATTTTTCTCGCTTTTTCCTCGCTCATTCTAGAAAAAGTTTTAGATAGAAAAGATAGAACAGTTTTACATTTTGTATCTCTAAGTAAGTCTTGGAATTCTCCAATATTTACAGATGCTGGATGCGGTTTTGCATATTTTGGTTCCGGAGGAAACTCAGATACTCTTCTTGGATAAACATGAACCTCATTATACGGATCAATAAAAACGATGGTTATATGAGCGTTTAGTAGCGAAGCTCTTTCCACATAAACATCCGCGTATCCTCTCTTGTATATAATATTTAAGTAATACAGCTTAACAAAAGTGCCGTGAGGAAAAGGAGAATCTACTTTCTTAGGATTAATAGCATAATCCTTTGTGTTCTTTGTTGTTGTAAAGAAACTGGTAACAGTTGCCTTATCTTTGAGATAATGCTTACTAACCACAGTAATAGGCTTACCAGTAGTATTTTGAGCATCTGTAAATGCAGATGGGGCACCAAAACCTTGAGATCCACGAGTTTGTCTAAGTCTCTCACTTTTGCTAGAAGCAAGATAAATACCAAACTTCTTCAAATCTTGCGGAATCATTCCTGCACCATTGTCAAAAATAGTAAACTCGTATACACGAACCTTCTCACGATGAGCATCCGAAAGAAAAGTAGGAGTTTCCACTTCCCTAAGCCAAATAATAACTACAGGCTCCTTTCTATCTATCAACATTTTAACAGGTTCAATAAACTCCTCAACATGTTCAATAACTTCTTTAGCAGTCTTAAACTCTTTCAAATTATTTCCTTTATACTTCCCAATCATTTCCTTAGCTTTTCCAACTATTTCATTCACAACATCCTCGGTAATCTTATTACTAAGGTCATAGGCCTCAGGAAATTTCCAATAAAAACTTTCAATAGCATCAAGAGCATTATCCAAAAACTCAGCAACATATTGCATATGTTTATTAAAACCAAATTCAAATCCCACTAACTGTGTACGTTTCCTCATAAATTCCGCAATCGTACTTTGCTTAATTTCACCTACAAATTTTTCTTGCTCCACGTCGCAACCCTCACTAAACTATTAACACCGAAATAAGATAAACTTGTCTAAACAACAAAACACAACAAATTAAATTCTGGTATTAAAATACCAGATATGCCGCGAAGCAACTATCTTAAAGTTGCAAAATATATTATAATGAAACCTAAAAAGTTTTCTATTCCCCATTTCAAACTAAATAGATACCTACACCAACAAAATCCTGATTCCAATCGTTTCAATTCTACAATACTTTATTTCTCCACAAAGATGCCCAATACATATACCCTAAACCCTAAATAAGCACAGAACAACACAACATCCACAGAATCCAAAAAACCTCTAATCACCTCAGAATACAAAAAACCTAAAAAACGCATCAAAACATAAAATTAAAATACCCAACCAACAAACTTAAAATAAAATAACACTAAAAACGTGCCGCCGTAGCTCAGATGGTAGAGGAAACCCGCTGAAAGCGCCGGATGTGGCTTAAAACCACAGGCGAAGCTGTTAACAAAAGGTAGAAACCCGGCGGTCCCCGGTTCGAGTCCGGGCGGCGGCGCCACATACTTGCCTTTCACTCTAAACGCAAAATTAAAGAACCATCTGTAAAATACTGAGAAAAGTAAACTTTTAATCATCAACATTATATTAAAATAGTAGAAGTAAAAGTTATCAATAAGTGGGCCCGTAGCTCAGCCCGGTTAGGCAGCACAAACCACGGAAAGAGCGACAGGCTCATAATCCTCGAGAGGAGAAACCTGTTGGTCGTGGGTTCAAATCCCACCGGGCCCACCATATCAATTTTGTTTTTTAACTATTTCTATTATAATTTCTTTTTGTTAAAATTCCTGATCATTCTTTTTCAGGCTCGGTTCAAAAGAAAATACGTCAATGTATTATTTATGTTATGAAATCAGAGAATTTCTTAAGCACATTTTTAGACGGTTTTGCATCTATAACAGAGTGAAGCATTATCGATATCTTCATTATTTTTAATTGCTGTAATAATTAACAATGTGGAATAGCTTTTTGATTGGTTTGAAGTTAATTTGTGAGCAAAGTTGAAAAAAATTCTTAACAACCTGTAGGTGTGTTGTTAATGTCCGATATAAGGGGTGAGATAGAGGTTTTTCTTAGAAAATTTGGTGTGTTCAAAGTTGGTATTGCTGACCCTACGCTTGGGTTCAAAATGGCTAAGAGTGGGTGCCATCCAAAGGATGTTATGAAGAATTGTAATTCGGTGATTGTTTTTGCCTTCCACGCCGGTTTAGATTATTATACCACTTTAAGTTATTATCAGATGCCGAACGTTGAATCTCGAGTGCTTAGCATTTATAGTGATTGGGTTTCTATGCAGCTTATCCACTTCCTGGAAGATCTGGGCTACAACGCCATTTACCCTCATGGTTATGCCGATGAAAAAATGAGAATTGCACGCCTATCATTTAAATTAGCAGCCTATGAGGCAGGAATAGGCGTATTTGGAAGACCAAGCATTTTAATAACACCCGAATACGGACCAAGGGTAAACCTTAGAGTGATTCTTACAAACGCTTCCATACGACCCGATAAACCTTTAACAAACTTCAATCCTTGCCAAAAATGCGATGTATGTGTTAAACTTTGCCCAGTAAACGCCATTGACGATAAACTGCCACCACCTACAGGATTCGATAGAAATCGTTGCCTTCAATTCGTCTATAAAATTCGAGAAAAAACCAATAGGAAGATAATGTTTTGCGGATACTGCTATAACTATTGTCCAGCAGGAGAAATATCAAAGAAAACATTCCACTTGAGTAAATTAAGAACTCTACTTGATTTAAGCGAAAAAGAAAGAGAAAAACTACTACAAATGCTAAATATAAACAAAAAATAAAATTAAACAATTCCTCCCGCAAAATAGGAAAAGACGAGTCTTACAGAGACCAGTTTATTCAACTTCTTCTTAAAGCTTGTTAATATCCTAAAGTTTGGGTTTAAACTTATCTTCTACGACGCATTTGACTAAGAAGCTTCTATATAGGCAATTATTAAAGGTTGTTTTCATAAGCTTCGGTTAGAGCTGAACATGCCCCACATCTTACACATCCTGCAAGATTTTTACGCGGGTCAATTCCATAATCTCTAAGAATTTGTGCAACCTCCCGATAAATATAAGTTAATTTTTCTGGCGAGGGAGGAGACCTATTTTCAAAAGGAGTTCCAATAATTGGACGCAAAGGCACAATATAAGGAATCACACCTATCTCCGCCGCTTTCTCAGAACCTTTCAAAACACTTTCAACGCCTTCTCCTAATCCAACAATAACGTACGTACTAACTTGACATTCTCCAAAAAGTTCTACGCACCTTGCCCAAGTCTCATAAAATTTCTCCATTCCAATACGTCCCTTCCCCGGACAAACCTCACGAAATATTTTCTTGTCAAAGGTCTCTATATGAACACCCACCGTATCCGCCCCAGCATCAGCAAGTTCTTCTATATACCTCAAGTCATTTGGCGGCTCTAATTGAACGTGAATTGGAATCTCGTAATGATTCTTTACCTCCCGAACAATCTCTGCAAGTAAATTTGCACCTTTATCCGGAGTTCCAGGAGTACCAGTAGTCAAAGTAATATGTTTACAAACCCCTTCTCCAACTGCTGCATCAACAACCTCTCTAAATTCCCTCGCCTTCTTAAGAAGAATAGTTTTTCCATACTTTAACGAAAGTTCTATTCCACAAAACTTACAGCCCAAACCCTTACTCCAATAAATACATTTTTGAAAAACCGTGGTAGCTAAGCAATCAGTACCATGTAAAAGAGCTACCTTCCACATAGGTGTCCCATTAGAAGTACATTTTCTATAAAACTGAGGATAAGGAACTAAACCCACCTCAGAAACCTTTTCTCCATCTTCCTTAATCACATAAAATTTTTCATCTCTTTCTACCAGAACATAGGGAGACTTTTCAACAAACCTACCCCACATCGCCGCATTAACACAACGCCCAGACGGAAGAATAATATATCTTCCTCCAGCCGGACCAGCTCCCCCCTTTCTTCCCCTATCAATATTAACTCCAAGCTTAATACCCCTACAAAGCAAAGCAACCTTAAGTTCACCAAAACTCTCCATTATTCATCACGACCCACAATTTTCTCATAAAGATGCACAAGCATCCCAGGTATCTGCTCATACTCTTTTATCTTTCGAAAACCATACTTTTTAACAATCTTCACACTAGCTATCTGTGTGGGCAAAATATTAACCCGAACACTAACACAACCCCTTTCCCTAGCAAACCTCAATATATGCTCATACATAGCCTTCGCAAGTCCTCGCCCCCTATAATCAGGATGAATAGAAAGATGCTCTCCCAAACAAATATCACCCTCAATCTTCGCCTTATACACAGCTACCAACTTTCTATCAAGCCTAATACCAAAATAACAATAACCCTCCAACATTTCCCTTATAATCTCCTCACTAGAAAGACATCTCCTCCGACGCCACTCCGCTGGATACTCCTCAGCAAAAGGCCAAACCAAGCGAAACAACAACTCTATCTCAGAAGCATCCTCTACACCCAACTTTTCAACGACATACCTTTGTATGTCAATAAACTTCCTAACATCCCTCATTTCAAACGCCCGAAACCAATAAATAAACCAACAAGCTCCCTAAACCATACCTAAAACATAATCCTAACTCTATAAAAGAAACAAAAATAAATGTAAACCTTTCGCACAAACAAGCAACAACCACCAAAATCACAAAAACAAGTAAAAATAATAGAAGAACAGAAAAGAAGTGGTGCCGCCGCCCGGATTTGAACCGGGGACATCCGGATCTTCAGTCCGGCGCTTTTGGGTTTTTTGTTGTTTTTGTTCTTTCTCCCAGACTGAGCTACGGCGGCTTAGTGTTCATTTATAGTGTTGAGGTGTTTTGTCCTAAAAAGTTTACTCTTGTTGGGTTGTATTTGTTGGTGTTATTTTTCTTTTATTTTTGGTTCTTTTACCTTTAGGATTATTATTGCTAGGGATATTAGGTTTAGGATGAGGAGTGTTATAAATGGTGTTATTTTGTTGAGGTATTGATAGGTGTATCCTCCATAGATGTTTCCTGGTACCATTGCTAGGAAGGATGACATTAGAGATATAGCTGCCATGGTTCTTCCTCTAAGTTCGCGCGGTATTAGGTCTGCTTGTAGGGCTGATATTGCTACACCTAGTATTCCTAATGATAGTGCAAATAGGGCGAAGTTCATGACGAGTATGTGATATTTTTGGAGTATTATTGTACTTGTTGGTAGAGTTATTGTTATTGTTGTGAACATTGGTGTTAATAGGTAGATTATAGTTGCTGTGGCGAAGAGTGTATGTGATAGGGCCCAAGATTTTTTTCTTCCAATTTTATCTACGATGAATCCTGCAGGGAATAATGCTAAGGGGTAAGTAAAAATGGAGGTGAAGTATAAAATTGCCCATTGTTGGTTGGTTATTCCTATTTCATCTGTTGTGTAGAATATCCAGTATTGTGAACATGCTGCGTAGCTAAAGGTAAAAATGATATATGCGATGATTAGCCAGACTAAGCTTTTTTTCATGGATTTTATTGCATGTTTATAGGATGTTAAAGTGTCTTTAAGGAATTCTTTTAATCCTTCTGTTGTTTTCTTGTTTTTGGTTTGTAATGTTTCTTTGAGGAAGAAACTCCTTAGTATAGCTGCTATTATTGCGCATGTGGATGCGATGAGGAATGCTATTTTTACTCCCTGAATTAGTCCGTGTTGTGTTATTAGAATTCCTGCAACTAGGGCTGAAGGGGCTGCTGCTAGATATGTTATTAGATATGTTAGGGAGTACCCTTTTCCACGTTTTTCTGGTGGTATGCTGTCAGCTATCATTGCTTGGAGCGCGGGGATATAAATAGATGTTAATGCCAGCGTTGATTCGGCTACTATTAGCCATTGCCAAGTTGGCGCTGCTGCATACAATAAGTATGAGAGAGCTACAAAAAACGTGAATGTCGCTATTATGTTTTTCCTTCCATAGCGGTCGGCTACATATCCTCCTATTATTGCTACTATTGCGTATATTGCTGTGTAAAGTGCTTGAAGTAAACCTGGGACAATTTCCGGGGCCCCAAGTCCCACGACGTATTTCGGATAATATGTGCCTGTAGTTCCTCTCGCAAACTCTATGAATGCCCATGTAACTATTATTATCAGCAGGTTCCCCCTTAGTAAGGAGAAATATTCGCGAAGTTCTTTTAGTTTTCCTTCCCCCAAAACGGTCACCGTAAGGAACTATACATGATGTAAGGTATTCGGTTTTGTAAGGGGTTTACATATATTTTGCTGGTGAGAGACAAATAAATAAATTATTATATTTTTATTTTATTGTTTTTTCGCTTGTATATGGTATGGTGATCTTTTTGTTGGATCGTATCTTGGAGGTTAATGTAGTTAAAAAAGATTGGAGGAAGGTTGATCTTAGGTTTGCCTTTGTTTATCCAAATGTTTATAGGGTTGGTATGTCTTCTTTCACTACTCAGCTTTTGTATTTTCTTTTGAATTCTAGAGAGGATGTTGCTTGTGAGCGGTGTTTTTTACCTTATCAGAGGAATGTTTCTCCAATTTCTTTAGAATCTGGACGTGGTTTAAGAGATTTTGATGTTATTGGTTTTACTTTGCAGTTTGAAACTGACTATGTTAATGTTGTTGATATACTTCGTAGATCTGGTATTCCCTTGTACACTAAAGACCGTTCTGAGAGAGATCCTTTGATTATTGCTGGGGGACCGTGTGCTTGGGAGAATCCTGAACCAGTAAGTGATTTTTTTGATCTTTTCATTATTGGGGATGCTGAAGCTGTGTTAGATAAGTTTATCGATGTTTTTTTGGAGGTTAAGAAGCCTAGGGAAAATTTAGAGGTTTTTGCTGAGATTGAAGGTATATATGTTCCGTCGTTGGGTAAACATTATGTAAAGCGTGCTTGGATTAGGAAACTTGATGATTGTCCTCATCCAATTGCTGAAGTAATTCCTCAAGTTGATGAAAATAGTTCTTTTGCTCCAGTTTTTGGCAAGTCTTTTCTTCTTGAAGCTACCCGCGGTTGTAGTCGTGGTTGCAGTTTTTGTCTTATAGGTTTTCAAAATAGACCCATGAGAGCTAGAAGCTTTGAATTTTTAAGGAAGTTGATTGATGAGGGACCGAAGTTCTCTGGGGTTAATAAGGTTTCTTTGATAGGTTCTGCTGTTGCTGATCATCCTAATTTTGAAGATTTGTGTTGGTATGTTGTTGATAGTGGTTTTGAGCTTTCTGTTCCATCTCTTCGTATTGATGGTTTTTCTGAGTCTATTGCTGAAACCTTGATTAAGGGTGGGCAGAAAACAGTTACTTTTGCTCCTGAAGCAGGGACTTTTAGACTTAGACAAATCGTAAATAAACCCTTTACTGATGAACAGATTTTATCTGCTATTAGTATCGCTAAGGAGTGCGGTATTAAGCACGTGAAATTATATTTTATTGTTGGTTTACCGAATGAGACGGAAGAAGATTTGAAGAGTATTACAGATTTAATTCGTAAAATTATAGAATTAGGTTATTCTGCTAGGGATCTTCATGTGAGTATTACTCCATTTATTCCAAAGCCACATACACCTTTTCAATGGGTGGCTCAACTTCCTTTGAAAGAAATTAGAAGGCGTTTAAACTTTTTAGTGAGTGATTTGAGAAAGCTTGGTTTAAATTACATCGATTATCTTGATCCTAGGTGGGCTAAGATTCAAGCAGCATTATCTCTGGGAGACAGAAGACTTGGAAAACTAATTGAATATGTTGCTGAGCATGGAAATAATTTAGGTACATGGAGGAGGGCTCAGAAAATATTTAACATTGATTTAACACGATATGTTGATGAAGCTAGAAGTTTAGATAAAGAGTTACCTTGGTCCCATATTGATGTAGGTGTATAAGTAAAAACTTCCTAATTAGAGCGTATAAAGGAAGTTTGAGGTAAAAGTAAAAAATTATTACAATTTTCTTCTTGTTTCGAGTTATTTAGTTTTGAGTTCTAGATACTTTTAAATATCGCTTTTTAAACTACCTTCTATATAGGGGTTAAATTTGACTACAACTAAACGAAGAAAAAGAGAAGCAACAAGAAGGAAAATATCTAAAATGGTAGATGACTTCATAGAGAAACAAATCATAAAAATGCAGAAAGCTATAAGAGGGGAGGAAGAAAATCAAAGTTTAGATGAAGAGGAAATAGAGGATTTTCAATCTTTGTCGTTCGATAAAGAAGTATTTAAAGAACTTTTTCCTCATTTAGCTGAAGAATTAGAAACTAATACATTTAGTGTTGAAATTCACGGAGTAAGAGGGAAAGTAACTGATGAAACTGTGGTTGATGAACTAAGACATCCTGATGTAATTAGTTTTATACGACGTGCTGAGACTGAAGAACAAGCATTAGAAGTTATTGATTACATGGAAAGAAAAGGCGAAATATCAAAGGAATATGCAGATAAGCTTAGAAAGCAGCTTAAGGATAAAGGTCTTCGGAGTTTTGGACCCAAAAAGGAACCTGGTTATTATTTCAAGCGATATTATAAAAAATCTCGCCAAGAGACGGTGTAAACATTTTTTTCACTAAATTTTAATATATAGGTTTAATGTTAAGTGTTTCAGGTGTTGAGGTTGCTTATAGGTCTTTTAGGTAAGCCTTCATCAGGTAAAACTACGTTTTTAAATGCAGCTTGTTTAACTTCATATAAAACTGCTGATTATCCCTTTACAACAATTGAAGCACAACCAGGTACTGCTTATGTTAGAGTTAAATGTGTTTGTAAGGAACTTAGTGTTACAGATAATCCTCGTAACAGTTTTTGTATAGACGGCATTAGATATGTTCCAATAAACATGTTAGATGTTGCAGGTCTTGTTCCAGATGCTTGGCGAGGCAGAGGCCTCGGAAATAAATTTCTAGACGATTTACGTAGAGCAGATGCTCTCATACATGTTGTCGATGCCAGTGGAACTATAGATGCGGAAGGACGTCAAGTGGAACCCGGAAGCTGGGACCCTCTCGAAGACGTGAGGTTTCTTGAAAGAGAAGTTGCAATGTGGCTTACTCAAATAATTATGAGGGACTGGCGGAGATTAACCGGTCGCGTAAGAGCCGAGAAAATCTCTTTTGCTGAATTAATGAGTGAAAGACTTTCAGGACTCAAAATAACTAAAGAACACGTATTACAAGCCCTTAAAAACACGGATCTGGAAACTAAAACTCCAGATAGATGGAGCGAAGATGAAATCTATAATTTCGCTTTAGAACTCAGAAGAGTCTCAAAACCCATGATTATTGCAGCAAATAAAGTTGATTTGCCTACTGCTCAGAAAAATGTTGAAAGACTTCAACGAGAACTAAAGGATGAATATATAGTTATTCCATGTTGTGCAGCAGGTGAATATGCACTTCGCCAACTTGCTGAAAGAGGAATAATAAAATATAGACCCGGAGACCCGGATTTTGAAATTTTAAAACCTGAGAAGTTAACAAACAAAGCAAAAGAAAAACTCGAAAAATTAAGAGAAGAGGTTCTACACAAGTATGGGTCGACTGGTGTTCAGCAAGTGCTTGATGAAGCTGTTTTCGGGCTTTTAAAAATGATACCAGTTTTTCCTGTAGAAGATGCCACAAAATACACGGATCATGAAGGAAACGTTCTGCCAGATGTTTTTCTTTTACCCGAAGGATCTACGCCTCGAGACCTTGCCTATAAAATACATACAGAACTTGGGGAAACCTTTATTTACGCAGTAGATGCAAGAACTGGAATAAGATTAGGAGAAGACTATAAACTTAAAAATAGAGACATAATAAAGATTGTTGCAGCAGCTAGGCGGCGATAAACTATTCATGCGTGAAGTTTTTAAGATCAACACAGTTTCCTTACTTGTCCTTGCTTAAATGGGGTGATTGAATGAAAAAAGTCTTGGTGGCCGATCCAATTCATCCAGATGGCATAAAAATGCTTAGAGATGCAGGCTTCGAAATTGTGGAAGAACCTGATATAAGTTATGAAGAGTTAAAAGAAAAAATAAAGGAATTTAACGTTTTAATTGTGAGAAGTAGAACTAAAGTTACTCGAGAAATTATCGAAGTAGCTGAAAAATTATCTATAATTGCAAGGGCTGGTGTAGGTTTAGATAACATTGATGTTAAAGCAGCACAAGAGAAGAACATTACTGTAGTAAATGCACCAGAAGCTCCAACACATTCTGTAGCCGAACTTGTAATAGGACTTATGATAGCAGCTTCAAGGGGAATTTCAAGAGGTGATGCAGCGTTAAAAGAAGGAAAGTGGATAAAAAAGGAACTTTTAGGCAAGGAATTAAACGGTAAAATTCTTGGAATAATCGGTTTTGGTAGAATAGGGCAAGAAATAGCCAAACTTGCACTTGCATTTAACATGAAGGTTCTAGCATATGATGTGATTGAAAAATTAGCTAAAAAGGCAGAAGAATTGGGAGTAGAGTTTGTAGGCACAACGAGAGAAGCCTTAAATAAACTTCTTAAAGAATCAGACGTTATAACTTTACATGTTCCTCTTTTACCAGCAACTCGTCATATGATCGGTAAGGAAGAATTATCTATGATGAAAAAGAATGCATTACTCATAAATACATCAAGAGGCGGAATAATAGATGAAGAAGCGCTTTACGAAGCATTAAGACAAGGAAAAATTGCAGCTGCAGCTCTAGACGTATTTGAAAATGAACCACCAAATGGAATATCCCTAAAACTTGCACAACTACCAAATGTAGTCGCAACTCCTCACATCGGAGCATCAACCGAAGAAGCTCAAAGAAGGGCTGCAACGATAATAGCACAAAAAATAATTAACCACTTTTCATCTAAAGAAGAACAATATTCAAATTAAGAAGACTTAAAAGATAATTTATGTAGTAAACTTTAAGTTTAATAGTGTTTGTGCAACTTATCGAAACCTTTAATTAAGATTTTGTATTTGCTAGTGCGACGGTGGCGGGAGTTTCCCACAGGGATGTACCCGTAGTTAAATGGGTGAACCGTAATCAACGACGGAGGTAAAAAATTGGCGAAAGGAATGTATCATTACATTAGAGAGGCATGGAAAAAACCTGACGAATCATATGTAGATGAACTTCTACGTGAAAGACTTCAAAAATGGAGAAGAGAACCAACAGTAGTTAGAATAGAGAAACCTACACGCATAGATAGAGCTAGAGCTCTAGGGTATAAAGCTAAGCAAGGTTTCGTTGTAGTTAGAGTTAAAGTTAGGCGAGGTTCCCTACGAAAATCTAGACCTAGAATGGGTAGAAAACCTAAGAAAATGGGTACAGTAAAGATTACACCAGGGAAAAACTTACAGTGGATCGCTGAAGAACGTGCAGCCAGAAAATTTCCAAACCTAGAAGTTCTAAACAGCTACTGGGTAGGAGAAGACGGGAAACATAAATGGTTCGAAGTTATAATGGTTGACCCCCATCACCCAGCCGTTAAAAACGACCCAGATGTCAATTGGATCTGTAACAGAGAACAAAGAGGAAGAGTTTTTAGAGGACTAACAGGGGCAGGCAAAAAAGCAAGAGGACTTAGAGGAAAAGGCAAAGGAAGAGAAAAAGTTAGGCCAAGTCTTAGGGCTAATGAAAGAAGAGGAAAGTAATCTTAAAAGCCTTTAAGCTTCAGTCAATACAACTACTTTTATATCTTACGCGTAAAGTTACTTTAGGAAAGAGAAAAGTAGCAATTAATATACTCGATTTTATTAGGTGATTTCGATGAGCGCCATTAGAATTGTGTCTGTAGAAATTGAAACCTTTGCTCATGCAACTGAGGATCCCGAAAAAGTTCTTAAAAGCCTTAAATTTATTTTACCAGAAGAAATTCATGACGAAGTTAATATAAAACGGGGAGAACTTAAAGGTCATTATAAAAATCCAATAATATTTTTTCGAACATCCATAAGGAAAAAACGTTTAGTTGAGAAAGTAATTTTGCATCTAATAAATCTTTTATCCGAAAAAGAGAAAAAACGAATAAAATCGTCTTTTGAAAAGAGATTAGATCCTTCGGGAAACTTATATTTACGCTTCGATAAACAGAAGGCTTACTTAGGTGAAGCAGCTTTGACAGAAGGTGGAGATGCAATACGTGTTAAAATAGCTTTCAGTTCCCACCCTTTGGAGTTAAATAAAATTTTAGATTTCTGCGAAAAGATCAAACTGGTGGCATGATAGTGAAAAAATACGTAGACATGTATGTAAACCAAACGGTTTTTCAACCCAAAGAACAAATAGACAAAATTTTAGAAATTATATCAGAACTAGGATTCTCAGTTATTTGCGTCTCTCTCGACGTTAAAGATAGACGCTACATTTTTGAAGAAATAAAGAAAAAGGCAGAAAATTTCAACTTAGAATTGTATCGAAGAATAGATCTTTCACCTAAAAACGTTGAAGATTTGAAGAACAAATTACGTCAATTTCGTAGAAAATGCGAAATTTTATCAGTTAAGTGTGTAGAAAAAAAGATATGTACATGGGCAGCTCGAGACCGAAGAGTTGACATATTAAACTTTCCATCTTTTGAATATTTGAAAAATTTTACCGAATCAACAGCAAATTTAGCTGTTGAAGGAGAAACAGCTATTGAAATATGGTTTAAACAATTTCTAGGTGTAAGAGGAATAAAGAGAGCTAGGCTTATTGCTGAGACAAGAAGAGTTGCAAAAATAGCTTTGGAAAAGGGAGTTAAGATAGTAATAGATAGTGGTGCAGGAAATATATTTGAAATGCGTGCTCCTCGAGAACTAGGTGCGTTGGGATATCTACTAGATATTCCTGAGAAGCACATGGAGCTAGCGATTTCAGAAACCCCTCTTAACATTATTAAGACAAATTTATGTAAATTGTCTCCGAATTTTGTTCTTCCAGGTGTTGAGATAGTTGATATGGAGGAAGAAAATTGGTTAAAAAAGAAAGAAACAGATACATAGTCTTTAAACTGTATTCTAGTAATGATATCTCTAAAGAGAATTTAATTAAAGACATGTGGAGGAACTTGCTAACAATTTACGGCGAATATGGGGCAAGTAAAACAAATTTTTGGTTAATTGAATATGATGAGGAGACAAAAAAAGGCATAGTAAGATGCACGCATACAACAGTTAATATGATGCGCACGGTTTTAGCTCTTACAACTAAGATAGCAGAAGCTCCAGTCATCGTAAAAATTTTAGGAGTCTCTGGTACAATAAAAACCGCAAAAGAAAAATTTTATTAAATTTCAATAATGAACCATTATAGCTTAATGGTTAAAGAGAAATTAAAAACAGCTCAGAATTTACTTAATTTTGAAATAAAGAATTATTAGTCATACCAAAAACCTTAAAGCCACATAAAATATCTAAGTTTTGGAGATGATGACGCCGTCCCAGACAGAGTTGCTGCAATGATGAGCTCGCGACGATCGTGATCCACTATATTCTAATTCAAATTCAGAGCAATAACTCATTCTTCTACGATTTCTACAGGTTGTATTTTTCCCTCAAACAGCTGCCAAGCTGAAACTTCATAATGTTCTTTATTTCTTATTCCAATTATTAGCCATACGATTGGATTTAATTTCATATATTCAATATCTATCGCTGATGGTTGGGAAGACGATGGATGTGAATGAAATATTCCGATAATCTCTTCTCCTCTTTTTTCTGCTTCCATATAAGTTTCATAAAGAGTTAGAGGATCTATTGTAAAAAGAATAGGAGATTCGGATACATTGGGTGTAAACTTTATTTTTTTAACTATTGCTGTCTTATTTTCAATTTTTCCGATTAATAATCCACAAATTTCTATACCTAAGTTTTTTATAGATTCTTCAATTATCTTTCTCAAATCTTTCTTAGAAATCTTTATTTTCTCGATTATTTGCATAATTTTTACTCCTGAAGAAGGTCTTTAAGAATCAAGTAAGTTTCTATATTCCTTGTTTCTCCCAAAATTTCCAATTTTTCCTCTAAAAATTTGCTTAAAGCATTTAAATCTTCAACATTAATTTTCAGTAAAATAACTGTTCGACCTGCTAGAAAATATGCTTCAGAAACCTCTTCCATTTCTCTTAGTTTTTCAACTAATTTACTGGTTTCTTTAACATCCACTGGTATGCTGACAAAGGCTTGAATACTTTTCCCGATTTTGGCAGGATCTATCACAACCGTAAATCTTCTTATCACTCCCTCCTTGATTAGTTTTCTAACTCGTCTTCTAACCGTAACTTCGGTTCTCCCGATTTCTTCGGCAATTTTTCGATAACTTATTCTTCCATCCTTTTTTAGCAGTTCTATAATCTTTTTGTCTATTTTATCTATCTTTACCAACCCTCTCACCAATACAACTTTATAATATGAACTCACAAAGGTTCCTATGTAACAATTATGTGATAAGCGAAAAATTAATTTTGCATCTTAATAGGTTTGTCATACATCAATTTATTTGGATAGGTGTTAGGGATGAGTCGTAGAGGTCTTGTATATAGTAGTGAAAGAAGTGAGCTTTTAAGAACATTAATTATCTCGATAGTTTTAGTTGTAGTGTTTCTAGCCTTTATATTTGGGTTTTGGGGTGAAATATACCCATTTAGTGATGTTGCGGAGTTTATCTCTAATATAAACCCCATCTTGCTAGATGCATCAGAGGTTATATTACTCATACTGACATATGCATTTTCTTTAATCTTCGTAGCGATGATAAGGGAGTGGACAAGAGAGGTTGCAGGGTGGGTAGAGGTGATTGGATTAGGAATTATAGTAGTAACTTTGGCGGGGGTCTTGTTTTCATGGATACACGCGCTAACTACGTTTGCAGGGTGTGCATTGTTTGTAACTTATTTGTATTTCATTCAAAAAGAGGAATAACATAAAATTTATAACCTTCAGAATGTAAATCGGTTAAGCTATTAATCAATCTCTTATATCAAGTTTTAACCTAAGTCAATAACTTTTTACTTTCTTAAGATCAACATTATATGGGGGACAAATTCATGTTCACACCCGGGTTTGGCTATGATCGTGCTATAACTATATTCAGTCCTGACGGCAGATTATTCCAAGTTGAATACGCTTTGGAAGCTGTAAAACGCGGCACAACAGCTGTTGGCGTAAGATG
>Ga0209426_1000512_pt1 | contig 37880 bp, 33 predicted proteins | sample Deesub1362B_J571_FD_187697 | JGI IMG/M metagenome (GOLD analysis project Ga0209426, IMG submission 187697) | Deep oceanic, basalt-hosted subsurface ecosystem from Juan de Fuca Ridge flank, Pacific Ocean, CORK Borehole 1362B_J2.571 (SPAdes)... ...
CATTTCACGTAAGCATGGTTTATTTACTGCTTTAGGCACGGGTACGGGTGCCGCAATTTTTGGTTTATTGGCGGTGATGGGGTTGCAGGCTATTTTATTGGCAGTGCCTTCAGCATATTTGCTGCTTAAAATTTGCGGTGGTTTATATCTGTTATTTTTGGCTTATAAAATTGTGAAGCATGCCAAAGAGCCTATTCAAACCAATCTTGCGGATGGGCAGCAAATGTCGCTTCGCCGTGCGTTTACCACAGGTTTAATTACGCAGTTATCTAACCCTAAAATTGCAATTGTCTTGGCGAGTATTTTTACGGCTTTGTTGCCTAAAGAAATTCCGAACTATTTTTATGTGGTGCTGCCAATTCTGTGTTTTTTTATTGATGCAGGTTGGTGCTCATTAGTTGCAGTGGCTTTGTCTGCAGAAAAACCGCGTCAGGCTTATATTAAGTTTAAGGCTATTTTTGACCGTGCAGCAGGGGCGGTAATGACAGTATTGGGCTTAAAATTAATTTTTGGGATGAAGTGAGTAATATGTGTATAGTGCCTTCATTCAAACCTTCTCCTAAATGGAGAAGGTTTTATAGAAACATTAATCTTTAAAATGAATTGGCATCCATTGATAGCTTTTTCCATCGGTTGAATAAATGTGTCCAATGCCGGGGAAAGGTAAATGTGGTGCAGCAATCGTTTGTCCGTTTTTAGCAAAATCAGCGAATTGCTTTAAACGTGTTTCAACGGCTTTTTTCGGGTCTATATCGTATTCAATTGCCGTTTCAGGTTTATCAAATTGCACAGTATGTGAATGGACGATATCTCCAATAAACACCACGTTTTCATCTTTGGTTTTTAATTCATAACTAAAATGCCCAGGTGTATGACCCGCCGTGTTAATGACTTTAAAGCCCTGAATTTCATCACCGAGTTTATACGTTTTAAAACGTTGTTTGGTTTGGTACGGGGCAATGGCTTCCTTAATCTTTCCGACTGTCCCTAAGTAATTGGCTTGTTTCTCTTTTGGTAATTTTGCCGCTTGTTTCGGATCTAACCAAAAACTTGCTTCATCATTTGATACGTACACGGTTGCATTAGGGAAATTGGCAATACCATCTTTACTGATACCACAGACATGGTCAGGATGTAGATGTGTAAGTAGAATGGTATCAACTTGTTCAGGTTGATAGCCTGATGCTTTTAGATTGCTTAAAACTGAACCTAAATGAGCACCAAAACAACTGGCTGCACCGCTATCCACTAATATCAGAGATTTTCCTGTATTAACGAGGAAGGCATTGACTGAGGTTTGTACGCCTTTCTCTTGATCAGCATAGTATTTCTTTAAAATCTCGTGAACTTGTTGTTGCGGTATGTCTTTAAACAAACTTGGTGACATAAAGTTTGTACCATCGAGCAGGGCTGTGATTTGTATGTCACCTGCTTGATATTGATAGTAACCATCGACTTGCTTTTGTTGTTCAATGACTGGCAGAGTTTTGCTTGTTTCTGCGTGAGTAAGTAAAGAGAGGCTGCTCAAGAATGAGACGGAAAGGAGGAGGACTGTTCTTTTCATTTATAAATATTCTCAAGTTTAGTGGAATTGTCTACTTTTTAGCATGGATATCTATTCTTTAAAAGGAAAACGATATTAAATTGAATTTGCTGTTTTATCTTGCAAATTGGAATGTTAGTAACTATTTGATTTTATTGTTCTTATTGTCTTGAAGATATTTATTGCATATTACTTTAAATCTTGATTATTATAATATTGGATATATAAAAATTAATTTGTCATTAAGCTTATTTTATTTGATGAGGGTGGTATGGGGAATACATATAATATTTATAGAATCAAAAATGATAAATATGTTGATTTGTTAAATAAAATTGAATCTGTTGGTTTAGTTAAGCAAAAAACTCAAAATTATGACAATTATGAGATGACCTTCTTTTTTTCAGAAGAAATTAAAGGAAATGAGATTTGGTGGTTTGAAACTTATAAAGACTTTTTAAATTCGCCAGATGAACTACCCAAAAATATTTTCTATTTTGGTTTGTTAATCTGTAAAAATGAAGATAACCCAAAAGAAATTTATGCTGTTAGTTTAGGTAAATCTCATTTTTATTTGTCAAAATTCATTGAATTGGATTTTGGAATTAGCTTAGCTGTACGTATGGCTAATGAGCAGTCTATTCTTTTAAAGAAAAGCCGATATTTCACAGGAACTAAACGTCATGAAGTTTCCTCTTATGAAAATTTTAATAAAGATAGTTATGATTCTGGAGAATCAGTTGAGCATTTAAAATTGAAAGCTTCAAATATAGAGGTATGGGGGGATAAAAATATAGTTTTTGCAGACTCTATTCAGTTGGATATAAGTAAAGAACCTTGCGAGTTATCAAAAATACTTAATGATATTTCAGATAGTATGAGTGGCGATGAAATTATTAGGTTGCCAAAATTAGAGCTAATATCAGATGAAATATTAATTAATGATCTTAACTCAAAAATTTTAACTGCGATCATTAATAATCAGACTAATGTGGGGGTTGAAGAAATTAGTATATCAGGAATCAATATTATTTTTAGATTTAATGAATATAATTATGAATTGGTTTTTAAACAAGAACGAAAAGAAGTTGAAAAGCTTGATATAGGAAATAGCTTAGATATTGTAAAAATTTCAAATTTTTTGAAAGAAAATCAAATTAATAATCTTGATGATGTAAAAGTAAGATTCAAGCGTGAAGAAAGTAGTAGATTAACTAAAGACTTAAAAGAACTTTTAGATTTTTATACAGAATATGAGGGATATAATTATTTTCTAAAAAATGGAAAATGGTTTAAGTTTAATCAAACATTTATGGATTATTTAAAAAAATCATTGATAGGGATTGAAATAGTTCCCAGTGATGCACTAATTGAGAAAGAATATTTAGATTGGAAGTCGCAAAAAGAAAAAGATATAGCTAATGATACTGGTACTGATAAGTTGAAATATCGTGAATATTACTTTAATAAAAAAATGAGTGAGGTTAATGGATATGAGTTGTTAGATCGTCAATTGGAAATAATACGATCATTAGATCCGGATGGTAAAAAATATAAAATAGAAGTGGCTGATTTGCTTAAGGATAATGAAATAATTTCTGTGAAAATTCCTAGTACAACGCAGGATCTAATTTATAATATTGAGCAATCAAAAAGTTCACTTGAGTTAATTAAACAAAATATAATTTCACTTAATTGTGAATTAAAGGCAGTAGCATTATGGATTGTTTATGAAAAAACTATTTCATCTATCATTGAAATAAATTCTATTCAATTTTTGTTAGCTCTTGATTCATGGAGAAAACGTGTAGAGTTTTTTGGCTTAAAACCTAGAATATATATTTCTAGATATATTAAATAGTGGAATCAATTAAAAAAAGCCCCTACACAAGTAGAGGCTTTCCGCTTAATTAATAAGCTTAATTTTAAGACACTTTATCACCGGCTTTGGCACCAGACTCAGGTGAAATCACCCAAACACCTTCACCATTACCCGCTGCAAGTACCATACCGTTAGAAATACCAAAACGCATTTTACGTGGTGCAAGGTTAGCTACCATCACCACTAATTTGCCTTTTAAATCTTCAGGCTGATAAAACTCACGAATACCACTAAACACATTACGTGGTTCAGCTTCACCTACATTTAAAGTGAGTTGAAGTAATTTATCAGAACCATCGACCGTTGCAGCTTCTAAAACTTCAGCTACACGTAGGTCAACTTTCATAAAGTCTTCAATACCAATGATTTCAGCTTCACCCACTTTAGGCTCAGGCTTCTTCTCAGCTTTCTTTTCTTTTTTCTTTTCCACTTTTGGTGCTTCTGCCGCAGCAGCTAAAGAGTCTTTAGATGCATCAACCATGGCTGCAACTGCTTTAGGATCAACACGCTGCATCAGTGGTTGGAATTGAGCAATTTCATGTGCAACGAGGATTTGCTGACGTGATGCAAAGTCAAAGCTTTCAAGTTGTAAGAAAGACTGAACTTGAGCCGCAAGTGTTGGAAGCACTGGAGCTAAGTAAATCGCAAGTTGACGGAATAAGTTGATACCAACTGAGCAAACATCATGAACTTGTTGTTCTTGACCTTCTTGCTTGGCAAGCGCCCACGGTTTTTTCTCATCAATATATTGATTCGCTTTGTCCGCAAGAGCCATGATTTCACGAATAGCCGCAGAAAATTCACGTGCTTCATAGGCTTGAGCAATTGAATCGCCCGCATCAATAAAGCTTTGAACCAGTTCAGGTTCAGCGCATGTGCTTGAAAGCGTATTATTGAAATTGCTGTTAATGAATTTTGCACAACGGCTGGCAATATTCACCACTTTACCTACAAGGTCAGAATTCACTTTTTGTACGAAGTCATCTAAATTCAAATCTGAATCTTCAACTTTGTCTGAAAGCTTAGAAGCAAAGTAATAACGTAAATATTCAGGATTCAAGTGCTGTAAATAAGTTTCAGCTTTAATGAATGTACCGCGAGATTTTGACATCTTCTGACCGTTCACCGTCAAGAAACCATTTACGAATAAACCAGATGGCGTGCGGTAGTTCGCACCTTCAAGCATTGCAGGCCAGAACAGTGCATGGAAGTAAACAATGTCTTTACCAATGAAGTGATAAACTTCTTTGTCGCTGTCTTTTTTCCAGAAATCATCAAAGCTTAGATCAGGACGTTTAGCTTTGATGTAGTTTTCAAAACTCGACATATAACCAATCGGAGCGTCTACCCAAACATAGAAATATTTGTTTGGAGCATCTGGAATTTCAAAACCGAAATAAGGCGCATCACGCGAAATATCCCAATCTGATAAACCCGATTCAAACCATTCATCTAGCTTGTTGGCAATAGACAATGGTAAACGACCTTGATCACGTGTCCATTTCTGTAAGTATTCTGAGAAATTCGGTAGTTTAAAGAAATAGTGATCTGATGATTTCTCAACTGGCGTTGCACCACTCAATGTTGAGCGTGGGTTTAATAACTCGGTCGCGTTATAGGTTGTACCGCAGACTTCACATGAGTCGCCGTATTGATCTTCCGCTTTACATTTCGGGCACGTGCCTTTAATGAAACGATCAGACAAGAACATGCCTTTTTCAGGATCAAATAATTGTGTGACAGGGCGAACAGCGATATTGCCTGCTTCACGGTTTTTAATATAAATCTCAGATGCACGTGCTTTGTTTGCATCGCTATGAGTTGAATCATAATGATCGAAATGCACACCAAAACCATCAAAATCACGAATGTGTTCTTTCTGAACATTGGCAATTTGCGCTTCAGGGCTAATGCCATTCGCTTCAGCACGTAACATGATCGCTGTGCCATGAGCATCATCCGCACATACGTAAGTCACGTCATGACCCATTGCACGCATCGCACGAACCCAAATATCTGCTTGGATATAACCGAGTAAGTGACCCATATGGATAGGACCATTGGCATAAGGAAGGGCATTGGTGACTAAAATTTTACGCACGGATATTGTTCTCTCATTCGTATTTACAAGGTGGATGATTTTACATGACTTAAGAGCGACTTGCACAAGGGAATCGGTGAAATCTTTTCAAATCTATAAGACTCTTAGATACAATTATGGGAAGTTAATATTTCAGATAGTTCCTATGCGTATACAAGAAATAAAGCAATATAGAAGTAATAGAGCTGAGCGAGGTGCAGAACCTATAAAAAATTTCTGTAACATTGGTATAGAGTGTTCTACAGCTAGTAATCAATTGTTGGAAAATAATTATCAAAGTGAATTTAGTCATTTGATTGAGAGATCTATTGTTATATCGTTTATAAGTGCAGTAGAAGTCTATTATAAAGATATAGTGGACACTATTTTTAAATTATGTAATCCAGAATTTATAAAAGAGCCTTTGAAACATATTCATCAAAATAAATATGATATTAATGACCTGATTGATTTACATGTCAATATGATTCATCCATGTGAATTGGTAACCAATGGTCTTTCTTTTCAAAACACAGAAAGTATTGAACGAGTGTTTTCTAAATTTTTAAAAAAGGGTTTTTGGAGTTCTTTAAATGGCATGAAATTTAGATTTAAGGATACGCCTAAGAAAATAGCTACGTATGAGGATAAATATCTTCAATCTTTGAAATATTTATTTAACTTGCGTCATGAGCTTATACATGATGCTGCAAAAAGGAAATTTATAGATTCTGATTTGATTAAACATATTGATAATGCAAGTCTTTGCGTAATTTTTTCTAATATAATTTTGTTGAAGATGATTAATGAAAATTTAGATCCTGAGTTAAAGAGAAAAGATTAAATAAGTCTTTTATTTAATAGTTTATGACTTGAAAGGGATGAATAAGTGGTAAAAAGTATGTATCCCAAAGGATTACATACTTTGCATCTGCTTAACGGTAACACTTTGCTTAGAGTTCTTTCTTAAAGAGATGATTTTCCCTTTAGATAAGAAATGGATGTGATAGCTTTTTAAACTATTGGTTTTGGGATCAACTGTAATTTCGGCAAAGAGTGGCGTTTGCCAAAGTTCATCACTTCCTACAGTTCCCAACCAAGCCTGAGCTTTAATTACAGCGGTAAATTCATCTTTAACTTGTAGATCGCTAATACTTAATTCACTGCACCAATGAACAGTCTTTGGGAATTCAATTTTTGAAAATTTCCAACAAATTGAAAGTGCCAAACTTGTTGAGATTCCAGCATAATCGTTGCTTTCATTATGAATGACAGGAAGTAATTGTTCTGCCAAATCACCTTCAAAAGAATCAATCATGCTTTGGATTCTTCTTTTACTCGAAAGAATATAGTTCAGGCGCTTTTGTTGAGCTTGCAGTTCATTTTGAATTTCTAGAAGTTCATTTTCATTCATATATAAAGCTTTATAAGTCAGGTTAATTTCACGATAGCGCAAAAGTATATCTGATCTTATTCCCTATATTGTGAATAGTTTTTAATACAAATTTAATGGTTCTAAAAATGATCGAAACACCAAGACTGATTTTACGCCAATGGCGAGACACGGATTATTTACCTTTTACAGAGATGAGTGCTAATCCAGAGGTTATGCGGTATTTTCCAAAAGTTTTAACGCGCGCTGAAAGCGATGTATATATAGATAAATTAAAGGCAATTATTGAAAAACAGGGTTGGGGCTTTTGGGCAGTAGAATTAAAACAGACTCAACAATTGATAGGCTTGGTAGGATTACATGATCAACCCACACAGTTTTCATTTTCGCCTTGTGTTGAAATTGGCTGGCGCTTAGATCAACCATTTTGGGGCAAAGGTTATGCAAAAGAAGCAGCAAATGCAGCCTTAGATTTTGCTTTTAATCATTTGCAGCTTGAAACTGTTGTGTCTTTTACCACTTTAGAAAATCTGCGATCACAAGCGCTTATGCAAAGCTTAGGGATGAGGAAATTAGTAGAATTTCAACATCCTGCTCTAGCTAAAGATCATCCATTAAGTTGGCATGTATTGTATGAGATTCAGCAGTCTGATCGTATCAAGTAATTTAGTTGTGTTATGCATTTATATGATTTTTATATATGAAAATTCAAATGGTTATTAATCAGCAATAAATTTGAATCATCCTGTATCCCATTTGTTTCAATTTGCAGCAAACACGATAACTGTAGGCAGAATCTTGTATAACTGTAATTGAAATCAACGACAGCTTTTACGAAATAACAAGAGGAAGAAGACATGAGTAATGACAAAATTGATCAGTTAAAACAGTTCGCAGCAAAAGATTTAGAGCAAACCAAAGCAGACTTTCAGCAGGCTAAAGATAAAGTTAGCGAGCTTGGAAGTGACATCAAACAAAAAGGTCAGGAAACTGTAGAGGATGTAAAAAACTTCGCAGCGAAAGATATTGATCAAACTAAAGCTGATTTACAGCAAGCTAAAGATAAAGCCAATGAGTTGAAGCAAAAAGGCGAGCAAGCTTTAGATGATTTAAAGACCAATGCAAGCGATCAATACGGTGAAAGTAAAGCTGCATTATCAGCTAAAGCAGATGAGTTAAAAGAAAAACTGGCGGATACTCAACATGCTGCCAAAGAGAAATTAGATCACTTAAAAGAAGAGGCAACGCATAAATTAGAAGATGCAAAAGCCAAAGCAGTTGAGTTAAAAGAGGAGGCAGCTGCAAAATTTGATGATCTGAAAGCTCAAGCTAGCAGCAAGTTAGATGATTTAAAGAAAGCTGCCACTGATACGATCAATAAATTCAAAGGTTAATCACGATAAAGCTTTAACAATCGACGCTGATAGACAAAGATAAATTGCGACATAAAATTGAGCAATTACGGTCTTTGATATGAGCGTCGAATCTTCAATACTGCTAAACTAACCACATTCAGTGAGTATGATCAGTTTTTGGAGTACAAAATGTCGTGGCTTTCTTCCTTAAAATCCGTTTTTTCGCCTGCGCAAGAAGTGAAGGAAGATGAAATCCAAACAGTCCTTCAAAATTATATTCTTCCAAACTCTGAAAATGCCTTGAAAGATCGTATCAGCCAAGTCAATGTTCAAGGTCGCATCCTACAGCTCACGATCAATACATTTCCTGAAGAAAAAGATCATTTACAACAAATCCATGATGAACTTGCAGATGCCTTAGAAAAGTGTGGTATCCAAGAACTCAATCTGCATATTATTCAGCAGAAACATGCTGCCCATGGCGAGGCGGGACATAGTTGTTCATCTAAGCCAAAAGCACAAAACACCAACCTTCCTCCAGTAATGGATGCATCTCCGAAAGCTGAAGCAGACCCAAATAATCCTCCGATTGAGAAAGCTGCGCCACAACAACGAGATGTTGCTCCACATCCACGTATTCAAAACGTAATCTTGGTTTCATCGGGTAAAGGTGGTGTAGGTAAATCAACCACAACTGTGAATCTTGCGCTCGCATTGCAAAAACTCGGTTTAAAAGTTGGGGTGTTGGATGCAGATATCTATGGTCCGAGTATTCCAACTATGTTGGGCAATGCTGGTCACACACCTCAGATTGAAAATGAACATTTTGTTCCTTTAGATGCTTATGGTATGGCCGTGATTTCAATCGGTCATTTGATTGGTGCGCATAACACTCCTGTAGCATGGCGTGGCCCTAAAGCCACTGGCGCATTGATGCAGTTATTTAATCAAACTCTGTGGCCAGATTTGGATGTATTGGTTATCGACATGCCACCAGGTACTGGCGATATTCAATTAACGCTTGCACAGCGTATCCCAGTGACTGGTGCGGTAATTGTTACTACACCGCAAAATGTTGCTTTAATGGATGCGGTAAAAGGGATTGAATTATTCAATAAAGTGAATATTCCTGTACTCGGTGTGATTGAGAATATGTCAACACATGTTTGTTCTAACTGTGGACATGAAGAGCAAATATTTGGTACGGGTGGTGGTGATCAGCTTTCTGAACAATATGACATACCTTTACTAGGTCGTTTACCTTTAGATGCAAAAATCCGAGAGAATGCCGATAATGGTAAACCAAGTGTCATTGCACAAGATGTCGCTTCTGAAAGCTATATCAATATTGCGGAAAGTGTCTTAAAACAGATGGAAAAACTTCCAAAACGTCAGAGAGATGACAAGCGCATTTTCTAACCGATGGTTATTTTTAAGTTCGGCCCAACATTTCGTTGGGCTTTTCTTTGTTTGATGTTGCAAATATATCGTTTGGTAAAATATAGCATGAGAGTTGCTTCATCACTATTTTATTTTCGAGTGATGATATGAAGTCCGTCAAAAGAGCTGTAAGTATTCTGGGATTGTGTAGTGCATTTTTACTGAGTGCTTGTAATGGTGATGATTCTCCAAAAGAGACTGAGCAATTAGAAACTAAATTACAACCCATCGTGATCCAAGGTGCTTTACCTGTCGAATCTGAACGTATGGCATCAAAATTAGATAACGTCAGTGTTGAAACAGTGGGTGGATGGAAGTTTTGGAAAGGAACTTATAAAGGTTATCCAGTGATCGTGTCCAAAACACGTATGGGCATGAGTAATTCTGCCGCAGCTACAGCACTTGCAATTGAGCGATATCAACCCATTGCAATTATTAACCAAGGTACATCAGGCGGGCATGACCCTGCTTTAAACGTGTTTGATATTGTATTAGGCAAATACACGACAAATATTGGTGCGTTTAGAACACCAAGATTACCGATAGGAGGCGGTTCAAACTCATTGGCATGGACAGAGGCATTTGATGTATTACCAGAAGATGAGTCTGACCCTGAACCGATTGCGATACGCAAATTTGAAGGTGATCAACAGTTACTGATTGCTGCACATAAAGCAAAAACTTTTTACAGCAAAGGGAATGTGGTTGAGGGAACGATTGGTTCAGCAGATGTTTGGAATAATGAGCTAGATCGAATCCAGTTTTTCCATACTAATTATCAAACTTCTGTGGAGGAGATGGAGGCAGCTTCCGTGGCACAGATTGCACATCAGTTTAATGTTCCATTTTTAGGTATAAGAATTTTATCTAATAATATTACCAATAATGGTGCATACAACCCTGCTACGGGTGAGGCATGTCAGGACTATGTGCTTGATGTGGTTGAACAATACATGAAACAACAATTAGATAAAAACTAAAGACCTAGAAGAAATCAGCTACATGATTTCTTCTTGATTATTTTGAATTCTATTTTTCCAACTTTTTATAACAAACCAGCGCCATAAGAGGTGAGTTGCACAATAAAACAGTAAAGCAAACAGAATGGCTTCTATCACTAAACCTGAAATTAAGATTTTTGCCAGACTCAAGTCGATATGTCCATGTCCAAAGTTTTTTAACCAATTGATGATTTGATGCAGCACACCTAATAACATCTCTTGATCAATCATATTGACATGATAAATCTTAGTTCCAAACCAAAAGCCTAAATAAAGTATAGGAACTACAGTGAGAGGATTTGTCAGCCATGCCATACACAATCCGATCGGCAAATTAACCTCAAACCATAGGATTGTCAGAATAATAAATAAACTATGGAAAGGTACAGGTAATATGCCCCAAAAGGTACCAATAAACATCGCTTTGGCAATAGAGTGACGATTCACATACCAAAGTAAAGGATTTAAGGTACTTTGCCCAAAAATGCGTATAAACTTGAGTTGAGCAACTTTCTCTGATGAAGGAAGCCACTTATGAAAAAATTGCTTAGGCATAAAATATTGGCGAGTAGAAGAATGAAAATAGTGTGATCAACTGATTATAAAATAGCACTTTTTGCTTAGGCTTAGCTTAAATTTCATGCTACATCTTAATCTAATCAGTAAAATGTTATTCAAAAATTCACGGTAATCGTACTTTAAATATACACAGATATCTAGGTGACTGTTCAGTAGTGAGCTACTCGAAATTTATAAAGATGAAATAAAATAAATAGTTAAATAATTGTAGTGAAATTAACGTTATAAGTGCTTACAGTTATTTTTTTGCTATAAAATTGTAATTGAATTAATCTCAGAGAATCCTTTAGTGAGGTCATTCAATGATTTCATGGTTTTTCATTGGTTTAGTTATAACCATATTATTTACTCCTGGCCCAACCAACACATTATTGGCATCATCTGGTGTTCAGGTTGGTGTACGCAAATCACTTTTACTTATTCCGGCTGAAGCATTGGGTTATATCGTTGCTATAACAGCTTGGGGTATGTTGATTGGCAAAGTATCAACAGCTTTACCATTACTTCCTACCTTTTTAAAATTAATGAGCGCTGGCTACATCTTGTATTTGGCGATTAAGCTTTGGCGTACAGCCAATCAACAAGTGGCATTAAATCAACCAACTATTCGCCCACGTGAATTATTGTTTGCTACGCTTTTAAATCCTAAAGCTTTGTTGTTTGCTTCTGCTATTTTTCCAGCCGTTGCATGGAAGAACCATGACATTTACTTAGTACATATGAGTGTTTTTGTTGGTTTGATTTTGCCGATTGCTCTGTTTTGGATATCTGTTGGAGCAATGTTGGCGACCAATAAGGTTAAATGGCTTTCACAATCAAAATTACAACGCACAGCATCTGTCGTGCTTATTAGTTTTTCAATCCCGATCAGCTATTCTGCATTAATCAATTTATAAAGTATCTCTGCTATTCTGCCTATCAGGATAGCAGTCTTATTTTCATTAATGATGATTTACGTTAAAGTACCTGCCAATCATTAATTTAGATTTTGGAAAAAAGTCATGGCAATAAAATCTGATCGTTGGATTCGTGAAATGAGCGAAAAACACGGCATGATTGAACCTTATGCAGAAAATCAAGTTCGTTATGGTGAAAATGGCGAAAAGTTGATTTCTTATGGGGTGTCGAGCTATGGCTATGATGTTCGATGCGCACGTGAATTCAAAGTATTTACCAACGTTCATTCAGCGATTGTTGATCCTAAAAACTTTGACGATAAAAGCTTTATTGACATTGAATCAGACGTTTGTATTATTCCACCCAACTCATTTGCCTTAGCACGTACCATCGAATATTTCCGTATTCCGCGAAATGTACTTACTGTTTGTTTGGGTAAGTCGACTTATGCGCGTTGCGGTATTATTGTAAATGTGACGCCGTTAGAGCCTGAATGGGAAGGTCACGTTACTTTAGAGTTTTCCAATACAACCAATCTGCCAGCACGTATTTATGCGGGCGAAGGTGTTGCACAAATGCTGTTCTTTGAAAGTGATGAAGTGTGTGAAACCTCTTATAAAGACCGTGGCGGAAAATATCAGGGGCAAACGGGTGTGACCTTGCCGAAAACATGATTTGTAAATTACATTTTGCAACAATCATAAAGTTTTTTGGTTGTTGCAATACAAACCTTATATTTAAAGAATAAAAATATAATATTCAGACATATATTTAAAAGAAATTATTTAAGAACAATAATTCATTCATCGGAAAATAAAACGCTTACCTAATATATTTTGCATTTGTGTAAATATTCGGCATAATAAAAGATGAATTTAAGTGGGCGAAATTCGCCTAAACTTTGAGCGATGCTTGGAAGCCTATCTTTTTAGATAAGTCGCTCAAAAGGATTTAAAAAAAATAAAGCTGATGCGGAGCATCGTGTAACAGGAAGGTCAAGATGACTACATTTCATACGGTATCATTTCAAAAAACTGTTTTGGCGAGTTTGATTGGTTTATGTTTAAGCCAGTCGATTTTTGCGCTTGAAAATCTTGAACCTCTAGATGATTCCGCACTTGCTGACACAACGGGTGAAGGCATTGCGATGCTACCTGAAGATTTTAGAATGGTGTTTCAGGGCGCAAATGATAATACGACAGAACAACTGACCGATTATACCAATCGTGGTAAAGACACGGGTTATATCCGTTTTATTCCTGTCGGACCTTTAACTGCAGAGGCGACGGCAAAAGGGGCGCAAAAAGCCGATCTTTTCCTGTATGGTCTAGCTATTTCGCGCGCCGATTCTGATATAAATAACCGTTATAATAGCTCGACAACAGGTCAAATCACCTCATGGGGGAGTGCTGACAATCCTTGGCTCTTAAAAGTACAAACAGTGACAGTTCCTAATTTTGCGGGAGCAAGCAGCGCACTGTCTTATCTCAGTTATGAAGCACCGACTTATGATATTGCAGGCTTTTCTGATGCAACTAAAGATGACTATCATTTAAAGCTCGGTTTATGGGCGGATGCATTTATGCGGGATCCGAAGGTCGCTGCACCAGATAATAATCCATCAGGCTGGAGTAATGGGTTGTCTAATCGCTTGCGCTTGCAGGCGATTTGGAATGATTTTAGTATCAATGGCAGTTCAATAAGACTGTTCCAAACTTTAGGCGGGGCGACCAATACGGGTGGTTTAAGCACGTCATACAACAATACGTTGGGGTTGGCGGGGATGTTAAGATTTAATGGTGGAGATACAAGGGCCGCAAGTGGCTTTAAGGCGACTATTACTGATGGGACGGTTAGCCGCACTACAGCTAACCAGGCGATTTATTTATATAGCCCAACAGCTGCATCACGCGCTCCTGCTGCTTGGGCTGATAATACATGCCAAGATGTAATGCAGTGTTATCAACTTCGGACAATACGAAACACTGATACCTATACAGGGGTGCAGTTCACACTTCCCACTAGTATGTCGGTATTGAGGTTTAGTACACGGGGTGCTGCTGGGGAGGATACTTCAACACCAGCAATCGGTGGTGGTGTTGCTCCTACATTTGCCGCCAATGAGGGTATGTTTATGTATGGAGTCAATATGAACTTGGTTCTTGGTCAGCTTTATCAGCCTTTAACACTTGGGGTTGCGCCAGATGGTAGAAATTTGAGTATGGAACTGGCGCGTGTTCCTAATCAACAAGCAATTTATAGTAAACTTTACACACGCTACGCTGCTGACTCAGCTTATGCGGGTAGACCAAATGCTGTGCCAGATTCTGGAATTACCTATACTGGATCAACCTGTAATGCGTATCAATGCAGTGCGACAGCTACGCATAGCAGTATTAGCATAGGTTCAACAGTATATTCAGGCACTGCAACTAATTTATTAACTGCTTATACTGAGGCTGATGCCATCGGCGTGTCGTTTGGAGCACTGAACAGCACAGCAACTACAAACATCACGCAAAATTATTACCAGTTGCAATATAAATATCGTCAGAAAAATAATGGCACAACTCCTCGTTGGACTTATCTTGGGGCTGATGGAACCTACACGAATGGTACAACCTCAACTACAGGGACTAGTTGGAATGAATTTACAAATGCGGATTGGATAAATGCGCCAGCGGTGGATTATTCAACATTTTCGATTAATCCACAAACGTCGCATACTGCCTATAAAGTTGAGGGGCGAACAGATGCTTCGGATTTTTGTACAGGGTCAGTGGCTCCCTCTGCAACTTGTGCTGGAGCAGCTTGGGGACCTTTAGCGGGTGCCATGGTGAGTGGGACAACATGGAGTAGTAATGGTGCTCCAGCAACACCAGTATCTACACGAGAGTTTTTAGCACCGGGTAATTTGGGTTCTGCAGTCATAGATGGATTCTTCATTCAACACATGAAACTCACCACTAAAGGGTTATAAGGAGCAAATCATGAAAAAAACAATGTTGTTTGCTTCACTTTTTATTGTGGCTTTTCAATTTTCTCATGCCGAGCTTAAACCCTTGGGGAATCAGGAGTTACAAGCCGTTGAAGCCCAAAGCGCAGCAACCATTAATTGGTCGTTGAGCTTAAACCAAACCAGTCCTGGGGTTTTTGCGAATGCGGCAGGACAATACTGTAATGGAACAGACGTAAAGTTTTGTCGTCTTGCAATGTCGTTTAACAATCGCACCACTTCAGATGGCAAAAAACAATGGTTGGTTCTAAAAGGTATTCAAGGCACCATAGGTTTGAATAATGTCGATATTGATGGTGTTGATTTGCTGTATAGCTCAGATAGCAATATGACGGGTGTTCCAGACCAAATTAAGGCCGCATTACAATTGAGTATTAAGGAGACTTCTCCGATTCTTATCCGTAATTTTGGATTTAATGCCATGTCAATTGAAACGGATACAGTGGCAAATGAAGGTTCAGGAAATATTCCTGGTTATTTGGCAATGGGGAGTGGTGGTACGGGTGTGACAGCCTATGCAAATGGTGTTTATACCGATACCACAAATAAATTTGACCAAGGTCGCGAAACGGGTTTCACAGGGATGATGATGAATGGCAATTTGGCATTACAAGGTAACTTAAAAGTGTTTAGTTGTGATGGATCAATGAAACGTTGCTAATTCAATTCGATTCATGGAGGATAGAAATGAAAAATAACAAAAACCGCCAACTGCCTGTATTTCGCCTGACTGCTTTGGCGATGAGTTTATGTGCAGCACAAAGCTCTGTCTATGCTATGCAAGCACTCAATGAAAACGATATGCGTTCAATAGATGGTCAAGATGGTTTGATGCTTGATACTTCATATGATCGTATTGATATTGATCGCTTATATTGGGAAGATAAAGCTGGTTTAGCAAATGGCACAGATACAGCTTTACGTGCTTATGCAGACAGTATTGCTATTACAGGGAGTAACTTAGGTACGACCTATAAAATCAATGCAGGTTCAGATACCGGTACAGGTAAAGCAGGGGTTGACTTAAGCATTGTGTCACGTTATGGCACGATTACTGCTGACGCATTTAAAATTTGTGATGCTGCGGGTAATAACTGTGGTCAAAGCCCATTTGGATTAACTGTGCAATCGACCAAAGACGCAAAATTACATTTTATTACTCAAGATGGTTTGTTTAGCCCGACCAGCTTATCGAGTGCTGAAATTTCATTGGTCGATGTCAATATTTATTTGAGTAATTTAGAAAACAGCACTCAGCCGCTTTCTTCAACCATTAACCAACTTATTTTGAAAGGCTTTAACTTCAATGTGAAAGGTCAGGGTTATATGTATGTTGACCCAATCAAAGGCCTTGTTTTAAGTACAGAGCCAGGTTCAGGTACGGGTACATCAGGTTATTTTGATTTAAATCGGGTCTGCGTACTTGCGAGCTGTACCGGCACCTTGGATGCAACCAACTCTAAGCCAGGTCTAAACATTGACTTTGTTGCAAAGAAAAACTCAGGCAATATCAATGGTAAAACGACTTATAACGTAGATAACACTTCGGGTATGATTCGTGTTGGTGCATCGGGTCGTTTAAAAAATGCCAGTTTAACCATTCGAGGGACTAACGGTGCTACAGATACCAATGATGCCATTTTAGGTAAAGCATATTCGGCTGCAGATGTTGCAAGTACGGCAAATATTATGGGCAGTTCGGGCATTGCCATGCGAGTAAAAGCCGACTTTACCAATGACGGCAGTAACCCAACTACGTTAGAGCTTGGTCATGGCGGTGACAATGCCTATGCATTACAATTTAGCAATTTTAGTCCCTTGCTGATTCGTAAACAGAATAATGGTGGGGCTTTCAACCCAGATGCTGCTTATTTCGATTCGGGCAATGTGTATGTCAACCTTGCCAACACCAAACGCTTGGCTTTGCCAGAAAACTCGGCGTTAAATGCAGCACCATTTCTAGCTGGAAAGCTGACAACATCGGATGATTATAAGCAGCTTGTGCATAGTGCCACAGGGGCTAACCCGAATGCTGTGGTTGTTGCGACACGAGGAACAGACTTTCAGGCTTTATCACGCCATACTGAGTTTATTGCCGATCAAAAGATTTATAATGATGGCGACACGAGCAATGACCCATCAAGTGCTCAGGCAACAACGGGAACATGGGGCTTGGGACTGCCGTTTTATAACCTCAACAGTAACCTTGCCATTTATGGCACCACTTTTTCAGGTAAGCCTTACGGTTCAGCAGCGGTTACAAATGCACAACGTCTTGGTTTTGCACTTGGTATGACGACTCAAGGCGTCAGTGCAGATGGTAGTAAAACAACTTCAATTTTATTGATTGATGGTAAGAAGTACGGTACGGCCTTAGATCCAAACAACGTGAGACAGGCAAGCTCTACAGGTGACCCAATTAACTATTATATTGGCGTGCGTAATATCGACATGCTGTTAAAAGGCTACGGTAGCATAGGTATGGAAAATGGGTCATTAAACCTAAACATTCCAGACTTTATGCTTTCTGCTGCAGGTCAAGTTGCGGTGGGTTATTTGCCAGGCTCACAATATAAAACCTCACTAGGTGGAACAGCGAAATATGCCCCAATTGATGGTTTTTTAACCAATAGTGATGTATTATTCGGTTTACGTTTGCGTATGGCAGGTAGTGTTGATATGACTATGGTGCCAGGTGGTGCAACAGCTGCAACTAACTTTATTAGCTTTGATGGTAATTTGGGTTTAACCAGTGGCGCAGTGCAAATAGTAGAGCCAGTCGATGGTTCAATTGTGGGCTTAGATAATATTACGGGTAAACTAGGTTTTAGTAATCAAATTAAAATCAATAATGGAAATGTTGATTTTAATACAGCATTGACAATTAATCCAAATAAACAAGCTGCAGATGTGTTCCGTATTAAGGATTTGAATTTTTACCCAACGGGTGGTGCGGCCCAGCGGTTAGGTGAAATGGCACTGACAGGTGGAATGTTGAACAGCAAGTTTAACATCACACCACATTAAGTCGGCACGGGAGTAAAGAAATGAAAGGATTAAATTATTTGGCTCTCATTGTGTTGGTAACAATGGGAAACTCTACCTTTGCAATGCAAGAAGGATTAACGGCATTAACAGATACGGAGTTATCTGCTGAAACGGGACAAGCCCTCTTTAATATGTCTTATATTGCACCAGGTGGGTCGAATCCAAGTGCTGATGTGGGTTTTTATAAATTAGGCATGGAAGCGCAACTTGATTTAAACGCGAATATCAAGAAATTTCAATTGGGTTGCGGTGGTTTTAAGGGGCCAGGTTGTGATATTGATATTGATAACCTAAGTTTTACGGGGATTGTTAATCCTAATACTCCCGATGCGGGTCCTGCTTCGGATTTTACTTTAATTAACCCTTTTTATGAACTTGCCATTAAAAACCCAACAAGTGCCGCAACACGTGAGGTGGTGGGTTTTCGTATAGGTGCTGATTCAGTGTGGGGAATGCTGTCGATAGGTGATCCAGGTTCAGATCCAGACTCAGTTTCAAGCCATACTGGGATTAATAGTATTAGTGGACATCTGCCTACGGTAATTGACAATGGTATTGTTCCGACAACTATATGTACTTTTGCCGCTAATGATCCTACAGGGTGTGGATTTGGTGGTTCAGTTACTTCCACTAACTCCACGATTAATGCTGATGATCCTAACTCAGGTGACAACCGCTTTGATTTAACTTTACAGCGTGCTAGCCGGGTTACGCTTAATGGGATTAAGGTAAAATCTTTACTGAATTTGACGATTACTGCAAATTTGGATCAGAGTTTAAAATTTATTCATAACATTACCGCGGGTACAGATAAAAATAATAATGGGAAATATGATTTAGGTGAAAGTGCACCCAATTTCGGTATTTCTGTACAAGGGCAGGATGTGCAATGGAATACCAATGGGCAGTGGTTAAATGCCCAGAAAGGCTGGTGGATGGAATTACCGGAGAGTAAAATTGAAAACTTTACCACAAGACGTGTTTATACCACTATAGGAGCGGTGTTTGGTTTGGATTTAAAAGATTTGAATCAAAACCAAGTTCCAGTCGATAACTGTTATGGCTCTTTAACGTTCTGTTAGTTTATTTTTCTATGGATAGTTACTGCTCATGCTAACTATGTTAAACTACAGCTCATATTTTAAACATTTGTCTACGGATTAGGGCAATGGGAAAAAACAAAAAACTAGGATGTTTATCGCTGTTGTTGTTCACTCCTGTGGCGATGGCAATGCAACCCCTTGACGATCAAAGTCTTTCTGCTATGACAGGTCAAGACGGCCTGACCGTAAGTGTAAATATTTCTAAGATTGACTTTAAGCAGGCCGCAATTATTGATAATGACGGCTTTAGCAATCCAGATGCAACTTTACCAGGGAAAGCGGCTTTAGTGATGGCTACTAGTCCAGGTGGGCCTGCTAATATTGGTGTTGATTTTGTGCAAACATTTAATGATGGTTCCATTCAAAATAGTTCGTCTGAATTATTTAAAGCCGTCATAGACTCTGATGCGGGCACAGGCACAAATGGTGCATTCGCCAATGTTGCCTTGACTTTGGGAAGTGATGTAAATGGTCTTCGAATCCGTCCGTTCTCGGTTTATTTGACACCAGACCAATATGATCCTGGCGATTCTACCAAACATGCTATCTCTACTTTGGTGGGATCAACCTACACACAGCACTCTATTTTTAGTACAGGTACAACCCTTAAATCTTCAAATATTAAAGAATTATTGCGTGTGAGTAATAATATTGATGTTAAGTTTGTGGCCAATAATAAACCGCGTATGAATATTCAATTAGGATCTTCACCACAAGGTCATTTAGTCATGTTTGGTGGCGCAGTTGATTCGGTTTGTGCTTCGACTACTTCTCAGCCAAGTGGGTGTTCATTTAATTTAGTTTCGGGAACGACAGGAGCTAAATTTGATTTACAAATGTCTGGCAAAGATGCTAACGGTTTCTCTTTGAATGGCTTCTATGCAGGTATTGAAGCTGGCGCAGGTAGTGTTCCTGGCGCTGTGGTATTTGGTAATACAGGCACTTCAGATAAACTAAATTTGAACTTAAATAATGTTTGGTTAGGAGACACTATTCCAGCAGGTAGTTTGAATTCGAGTATTTTTAATGGTGTGCAAAATGGTTCTATTGGAAATATTGGTGCTGCAGGTGTTTCTGCAACGAATTTAAAAATGCGTGTCAGTGGTATGTAAGTTTTCATTCACCATTTTCCAAAGCGACTTCGGTCGCTTTTTTTTATGGCTGAAAAATGCTATATGTTATTTCATGGTACGGATTCACAGGAAATGAACATGTCATTTGCGAAAAAATATGACTTGATCAGTGAGCAAGAATATTTAAACGGCGAATTGTTATCTGAAATTCGCCATGAATATATTGATGGTGAAGTCTATGCGATGGTAGGAGCACATAAATATCATAACCTAATTACAGGTGAAATCTTTCGGATATTTGCGAATCATTTATTAGACAAACCATGTCAACCTTATGCTTCAGATATGAAAGTTAAAATTGATCAGAAATACTTTTATCCAGATGTCATGGTGGATTGTAGCAATGAAGAGACGGACTACTTTGTTGAAAAACCAAGTATTATCGTTGAAGTTTTATCAAAATCCACTCGTCAGCGCGATAAAACATACAAACGTTTAGCCTATTTCCAAATTCCCACCTTAAAAGAATATGTCATGATTGAGCAGGACTTTGTCGAAATTGAATTTTGGTCACGAGATCAAGATAATCTTTGGCAACAGTCGGTTTATTATTTAGGTGATGATATTACCTTTCATTCGATTGGTTTGACTGTTTCAGTTGAAGATATTTACCGTCAGGTTAAAAATGAAGATATGCTAGAATGGTGGGAAAAGAAAGCCCAGCAGCAACTTGATCTGCATAATTAGCGAGTTAAATTTTTTAAAATTTCATCCAATTGTTTTAGTTTTTTTACCTGATCCCAAAGTGCCTGTGCTTCTGGATAGGCTTTGGTCATCATACCTAACCATTGCTTATAACGTCCAATCATCCCGACTTCGGTCTTGTACTGACCACTTAAAAATCGTTGTTGCAACTCAACCAAATCCTGCCATGACAGAATTGCTTGATCCTGATTTTGACGGATACATAAGGTTAAATCTGGTGTTGTAACCGCACCACGTCCTATCATCAAATCCTGACAATTTGATTGTTCTAAACATGCTTTGGCATCAGCATTATTCCAGATTTCACCATTGGCAATTACATTGATTTTTAATGCTTCAGTAATCGGCTGGATTTTTTCCCAATAGGCAGGAGGTGTATAGCCATCGGCTTTTGTTCGAGCATGAACTGTGAGCCAACTAGCACCGGCATCTTCAATAGCATGTGCATTATCGAGTGTATGGTTTTCATCTAAATAGCCGAGTCGCATTTTTGCTGAAACTGGAATGTGTTTAGGTACAGCATCACGAACAGCTTTGACTAAGAGATGTACCGTTTCAGGTTCATCTAATAAAACTGAACCGCCGCGATGGCGATTGACTGTTTTAGCTGGACATCCAAAATTTAGATCAATTGCAGGAGCACCGAGTTCAACGACTTTAGCAGCATTGGCTGCGAGCATTTCAGGATTATTTCCTAAAAATTGAACATGTACTGGTGTTCCAGCAGCTGTTTTACCATCAGTTTTTAGTTCAGGACAAAAACTGTAATAAATATGGTCAGGCAAAATGCTGTCAGTAATACGGATAAACTCAGTCACACACCAATCAAAACGACCAACATGAGTGAGGACATCACGCATAATTGGATCTGTTAGACCTTCCATAGGAGCGAGTGCGAGTTTCACAATGCATTACCTAGTTAAACAAAAACTGGTTTATACGCATTTTAAGAGAAGCTGTCTAGTTTTTATTGGGACAGTTAAATTAACGCCCTAATATCATTTCTAAAACAAATTTACTGCCAATAAATCCGATTGCTAGTAATACGAATCCAGTAATTGTAAATCGAATCGCTTTACGACCACGCCAACCAAATTTGTAATGTCCGATTAGTAAAGCTCCATATAAAAACCAAGAAATAATACTAAATGCAGTTTTGTGAGCGAGGTGTTGAGCAAAGAAATTATCAATAGTAAAGAAACCAAAGATTAGTGCAGCGGTGAGTAAACCAAACCCAGTAATAATTAAATCAAAAAGTAAGGATTCCATCACTTGAAAAGGAGGGAGCAGGTTGACCCAAATACGTTTTTTTTGTTTTTTCTTAAGTTCTCTGTCTTGAAACCATAATAGAACTGCTTGAATGGTTGCCATCAACAGAACCGCATAAGCGGACAAAGACAAAATAATATGGGTATCTAAACCGACTCCATGATGTTCAATGGTTTGATTGGATTGGCTCAAAGAAAACCCTAGGATTAGTCCAATCGCAGCAACAGGAATGCCGATTAAATTTAGAGGTAATATTGGGCGAATCAGACTTAAAATTAAACTTAGGCTTAACATCAGTCCAGAGGTAAAGGAAATGAGATTAAATACATCATAATTTACTCCTAACGGTGTGATCATATCCTGTGACAAGACAAGACCATGAAGTATCAATCCTAATACAACAATAAGACCATAACACCAAAGATTTGGAGTACGTTTTGACATTAAATGGATAAACAGATACCAGAATGAACTGGTATATGAGACAAGTGCCAAAATTGTGTAAACCAAGGGGAGACTGATCATGTCAAACCTTTTTTAGGGGGATGAATAATATTCACCATATAAGATATAAATTCGCTTCGAACTACAGTATCCTATAGCATCTTATGCATAAATTTTCTATTTTAAGAAAGATTTTTTTGCAACTAGCCATTTTAAGCGGATTTCGCAATGTTTGATACCTTAACAGAACGACTCACACAGAGTTTAAGAAATGTTACTGGCTCAGGGCAGCTGACCGAAGACAATATTAAAGATACCTTACGTGAAGTACGTATGGCACTTCTTGAAGCCGATGTGGCGTTACCTGTAACTCGTGAATTTATCGCGAAGGTGAAGGAAGAAGCACTTGGTCAAGAAGTAATGACTCAGCTTTCTCCAGGTCAGGCATTTGTAAAAATTGTCTATGATGAACTCACCAAAATGATGGGTGAGGCAAATGAGACTCTTGATTTAAGCGCAAAACCACCGGTTGTGGTCCTTCTTGCTGGTTTGCAAGGTGCTGGTAAAACCACGACAGCTGCAAAATTAGCGCGTTTCCTCAAAGAGCGTCAAAAGAAAAAAGTAATGACTGTTTCTGCCGACGTGTATCGTCCAGCAGCAATTAAGCAGTTAGAAACAGTATCAAATGAAGTTGGTGTTGGTTTTATTCCATCACAAGCGTCAGAAAAACCAATTGATATTGTCAATCGTGCGATTGAGCAAGCAAAAATTCAATTTGCTGACGTTTTGATTGTCGATACGGCAGGTCGTCTACATGTCGATGAAGACATGATGGATGAGATCAAAGAATTACATGCTGCTGTGAAGCCGACCGAGACTTTGTTCGTCGTTGACGCGATGACAGGTCAAGATGCTGCCAATACAGCAAAAGCTTTTAATGATGCTTTGGCTTTAACTGGTGTGATTCTCACTAAAACTGATGGTGATGCACGCGGTGGTGCTGCACTTTCTGTTCGTGCCATCACGGGTAAGCCGATCAAGTTCTTGGGTATTGGTGAGAAACTAGATGCGCTTGAGCCATTCCACCCAGATCGTGTTGCACAACGTATTTTGGGCATGGGTGATGTCCTTTCTTTAGTCGAAGAAGTTGAACGTAAGATCGACAAAGAAAAAGCCGAAAAAATGGCGAAAAAATTGCAAAAAGGCGGTACCTTCAACTTTGAAGATATGCTGATGCAATTTGAACAAATGAGTAAAATGGGCGGCATGATGGGCTTCTTGGATAAGTTGCCTGGTATGAGTAATGCGGGCATTCAGGATGCAATTGAAAAAGCTAATCCTGAAAAGCAAGTTAAGCGTATGGAAGCGATTATTCAGTCGATGACGATTAAAGAACGTCGTAATCCTGATTTAATTAATCCAAGCCGTAAAAAACGTATTGCTGCTGGTTGTGGTATGGATGTTGCTGAAGTGAATAAATTGATCAAGCAACAAGCACAAATGGCGAAGATGATGAAGAAATTTGCGAATCCATCAGGCATGAGCAAAATGTTGAAATCATTGGGCAATATGCAGAAACAATTCGGTGGTGGCGGCGGTATGGGGCCGTTATTTGGTAACAACGATACCAAAAAATAATAAATAAAAGTCCATACTTTCATTAGAAGGCGCATTAGCGCCTTTTTTATTAACTGATGGTTGGTGTATAAAAAAGTTAGTGTATAAAAATAGTACAAAATTAAACACTAAACGTTTAGTAAAAATTAGATAATAAAAATTAAATATATGATTTTATTGATAAATGTAAACTATGTCACAAGATATGAAAAATAAGGTTTTTATTTTGCATTGTGAAAATGCAAATCCAGAACAGCATTGGTATATCTGGTTAGAGCAACAACTAAAAAGCATTGGTATCTCTGCTGAAAGAGTTGTTCTGGCTGATTCAAGTCATCCTGATGCGGAGGTTTGGCAAACTTGCTTAGAGGCGCAATTAAGTACTATTAATCAACAAAGTATTTTGGTTGCACATGGATTATCTTGTCTAGCGGCAGCGAGATATTTAGCTGATAAGCTCAAAGGGACATCTATTAAGGCAGCATTATTTTTAGCAGGTTTTAACGAAACAATTCCGCAACATCCAGAATGGAGTCAATTTATTCAAGAAAATCGTTTCGATAGCAAATACCTTCGAACGAATATCCTTCGACGTATCGTGTTTTTTTCAAGCAATGATCCTGTCGTGCCTGTGCCATACACATTCAAATTTGCACATTATATTAATGCACAATTGATTGAAGTAAGCCAAGCAGGACATTTTTGTGAGGATGATGGCTATCGTGAATTTGAACATTTATTTAAGGTAATTCAAACATTAGTAGCAGCAGAATTGACCTGAACATAATGTTTTAAGCCTTTTAAAAGTAAATCCGATTCGATTTGCGGTTGATAATGCTTTAAAAATTTTTCAAACAAATTGGCATCACCACCTGTGAGTACGAGTTTTCTTGGCGATTGCTGCATGATTTGATGAATCGTGCTAATCAAGCCTAAAAGAATGCCATGATGGACAGCATCAACGGTGTTATGTCCTGGATCTAGATTATCAAAGGCAGAATCTGGAATTTTGATACCCTTAGTGTTTTGAATCAGAGAGTCACGCTGTAAGTACAGATTAGGTAAAATATATCCACCTAGATGTTGGAAACCATCAATAAGATCAATAGTTAAAGCCGTTCCACATCCAATCACACAATAGCTCTCATTCGGTTTAGCGGTTGCTAATACTTGCAACCATCGGTCTATTCCTAACTGGCTTGGAACATCGTAGCCACATCGTAATCCAGCATATTCAGTATGTACTTTGGCAAAAATGACGGGTATTTCTAAAATATCTAGGATTGTTTTAATACGATGATTATTTTCACTGTCAAGAACAGAAGATACCCCAACGTGAGTAATGTTCTGATAACGAAAATGTTGAATAAGTCCTAACAACAAGTCGGCAGGCGATTGGAGATGTAATTCAGCAGCATGCTCAATAATTTGATCTTGCTGTGTAATCCAATATTTTAAACGAGTATTACCAATATCAAGCCATAAACTTTTCATCGCATTGTGATCCCTTAGTTAGATGCAAGACGTAAACGACCTTGATAGAACTGTTGTATTTGATCTGATTTGATTATAACGGCACCATCATTCGAAATGCCTTGGAACTGACCATAGGTTTTGCCTAGTGCATGTTCAAACTCTACAAACTCATTGATCCAAATCGCATGATGATTAAATCGTTCAGCTAGATTATAGCTACCATGTTCGAACCATTGAGCTGCTTGTTGAATCGCAACATATAATTCAGCAATAAGCTGAAATCGTTCAAGTTGATATAATCCTAAATGATGTAGCGATGTAATTGATTGATCTGCATCTTCCACATTAGGGGTATTGATATTAATACCTACACCGACAATCGCTTGATTTACAGAAAGCGGTTCAACTAAGATCCCACCCCATTTCCCTTGTGAACTGTATAAATCATTTGGCCATTTGACGTTTAATGATAAGTTACGTAAGCATGGGATCTGTAAAATATTCAATGCAACTTCAAGTGCAAGTCGCCCATCAAGTGCTGTATTGGTTTGAATCAGTGTGCTTAAATAAACATTTCCATCAGGGGAAACCCATTCACGTTGGTGTTGACCACGTCCTTTGGTTTGTTGCGCGCTACACACAAGACCTGTTGTCATGCCTTTTTGAGCAAGCTCACGCATATCATCATTAGTAGATGTCGTTGTGGTTTTGAATAACACCACTTCTGGATATTGATTCTTTGCATTTAAGAGTTGCTGTAACTGGCGTGTTGCGAAATCATCCATCATTTTTTACAAGTAGAGTGGTCATGTATTCATGGAGTTAATCATATATTTGCTCATTGGTGCAATTGCTGGGTTCACCGCAGGATTGTTTGGTGTTGGTGGTGGATTAATAATTGTTCCAATTTTATTTATTGTATTCACTCAGCTGAATTATGATCCTAATGTCATTATGCACATAGCTGTAGGTACATCACTTGCAACCATAGTTGTTACCTCAATCAGCTCAGTCATGGCGCATCATAAAAAAGGCGCAGTGCTATGTCGGTATTTAAGAATCTAGCTCCAGGATTGATATTAGGCTCTTTTTTTGGGGCGGGAATTGCTGATCTGATGTCAGGACAACATTTACAGTTAGTGATTGGCATTTTTGCGGTGTGGATGGCTTATAAAATGTTTAGAGGAGCGCATGCACAGATTGATCCTAATAAGCATTTACCTTCAGCACCTCTACAATTTGCAGCAGGGGGCGGAATTGGTATCGCATCCGCGATTTTTGGTATTGGGGGCGGGAGTTTAACGGTTCCTTATCTCAATCGACATGGTGTAGTGATGCAACAAGCTGTAGCAACATCTGCAGCCTGTGGTTTACCAATCGCTTTAGCAGGTGCGATTGGATTTATGTGGTTTGGTGCAAAAGAACAAATTGATGTTCCCAATACGATTGGCTATGTACATGTATATGCTTTTCTGGGGATCAGTGTGATGAGTTTTATTACTGCCAAAGTTGGCGCTAGGGTAGCGCATCGACTATCAGCAGCGATGCTGAAGAAGTGTTTTGCAGGATTATTGGTTTTTGTTGGAAGCTACTTTATTTACAAAGGTTTAATTTAGCTCTTAATTGCATGCAATCATTACTATTACGTTGATTTAATAGGCTGTTTTATTCTAAAAGTGCACGTCATGTTGTTGACGTGTAACCACTGAAAAGAAAAGACTTTTTAGCTTAAAGATGGTGATCTTCGTTTGGAAATTAAGTTATGAACAATAAGGTTGTTTGCTTGTAACTACTTTTTCATTGGATAAACGAACGAGGATGCTAGAATTTTAAATGAGACCTATTTTGCATAAATAAAAATTTATGAGAATAAGATCAATAAAAAATCAATTAGAAAAAATGTTTCAGATATTCGGTTGATGCTTAGTAGAGTATCTAAATAATTGATCTTTAAATTATAAAAATAGATTATTAAGTCAAATTTAAAGGTGAAATAGTGTCTAAAAGTAGTGATTGGCTTAAAAAGCAATGAAATTGTCAGACAATGATATAGAATTTATAAGGTCAGATCAGTTAAAACAAAAAAGCGCAAACAGCATTGGAAAATGCGTATAACAAAGATAGCGAGGGGCTCATGAATCTCGAAGAGGCGGATAGTCTTTCTGAACAGATTGCAAAATATATTAGTGAACAAATAATTAGTGGTGAGCTTGTCGAGGGTGAACGCATTCAAGAATTGCGCATTGCTAAAGAATTAGATGTCAGTCGTGGCTCTGTCCGTGAAGCATTGTTATTACTAGAACGTACATATTTGATCGAAATTTTTCCACGTCGTGGGGCGATTGTTTCTGAAATGTCTGCTCAGCAAGTCAAAGCTTTGTTTGATACCAATGTGATGGTTCTTGGGCATATTGTGCAGCGTATTAGTGAAACTTGGCGAGTAAATGAAGCTGAGCAACTACAAGAGTTATTGGATCAACTTGTCGAGTTTGTTCGTGCTGGTGATATAGAGAAATTCTATGATGCTATTTTTAAATATCTAGCAGAACAACACGAGATGGTGGCTAATCCTTACATGATGCAATTTTATAAGGAATTGTTGCCATCACTACGTCGTAGCTATTTTTTAACCTTAAATACATCGCGTCGAGAACTACAAGAATCATTTACCTTGTTTAAGTTAGTGATTGATGCAATTTTGATCCGAAAATCACAACAAGCTGCTTTATTTATGGAAGATTTTTGTCGACACTTGAGCAACCTTGTGTTGGAATCTCTAACACGAATGAAACAGATTGAATTGGCTTGGGCGAGACGCTCACGCCGTTAGTTAGGGCAGTATGCGTTTAAGCAGTTTAAAACTTTCAGGCTTTAAATCTTTTGCCGATAGTACCACTTTACATTTTAAGGCGAACCGCACTGCGGTAGTTGGGCCGAACGGTTGCGGAAAATCGAATGTGATTGATGCGATCCGTTGGGTTATGGGCGAATCAAATGCACGTCAGTTGCGTGGCGGTAGTATGCAGGATGTTATTTTTACAGGGACATCTAAGCGTAAACCTGTCGGTGTTGCCAGTGTAGAGCTTCGTTTCGATAATACATATGGAAAATTAGGCGGCGCATACAATGCATATAATGAGCTTGCTGTTCGTCGTCAGGTCACACGTGAAGGTAAATCAGAATATTTCTTGAATGGCACACGATGCCGCCGTCGTGATATTACCGATATTTTTCTAGGAACGGGTCTAGGACCACGTTCTTATGCAGTCATTGAACAGGGTATGATCAATCGTTTGGTTGATGCTAAACCTGAAGAAATGCGAGTGTTTATTGAAGAAGCTGCTGGCGTATCTCGCTATCAAGCACGTCGTCGTGAGACTTTGCAGCATTTAGAACATACTGAGCAAAACTTAGCGCGTTTAGAAGATATAGCGGCTGAATTAAAATCACAGCTGAGAACGCTAAAACGCCAGTCCGAAGCCGCCATCCAATATAAAACCTTAGAAACTCAGATTCGTACTTTAAAAATCGAAATACTGTCTTTCCAAGCGAATCAAAGTCAGAAGTTACAACAAGAATATACTGTTGAAATGAACGAGCTTGGCGAACGCTTTAAATTAGTTCGGTCAGAGTCGCATACAATTGAGCATGATTTAGAAGCGACAAGTGCTTTATTTCAACGTTTGATTCAGCAATCATCACCTTTGCAGCATGAATGGCAACAGGCAGAGAAAAAACTGGCTGAATTGAAAATGACTTTGGAGCAAAAGCAAAGCTTATTTCAACAAAATAGTAGTAGTCTGATTCAGCTTGAACAACAAAAACTTCAAACTAAAGAACGACTACAGCTTTCTGAACTTCAGGTCGAAACTTTAACTGCACAATATGATGAGCAGAGTGAAGCCTTAGTTGAATTGGAGCAGCAAACACAATCGACCGAACATCACTTTAGTGATCTTCAGGCGCAACAAAAACAAGCACAACAACAATTTGATCAAATTAAAACCCAAGTTGATCAGCAGCAACAAAAAAAGTTGCAAATGGCGGCACAAATTGAACAGCTTGCTAAAAATGTGCAACGAATCGAACAACAAAAGCAGACTTTGCAGAACCAAAGTAATCAGATTCGTGCTCAGGTTCAGGATGATGAGCAAGCGCAACTAGAACAATTACAGCAGAAATTACAACAAGAAATCATTATTTTAGAAACCGAAATAGAGCAATTTCAACAAAATACAAAGATTTTGCAGGATCAACAACAGCAAGATAAAACCAATCTACAGAGTTTAAAAACAGAAATTCAAGTTCTATTGGCTGAACAGAAAAATTTGAATCAATTGCTGGCGAAGCAGAGTCCAAAACAAAATCAAAATGCTGTTCGATTGATGCAAAGCTTGCGCTTAACAACTCAAGGCAAATCTCATGCTGTGATCATTGAGAAATTTTTAGCTAAATGGTTACAAGCACAGTTGATCGAAAGTGGACAAACATTCCAAGAAGATGTGGCACGTCAGTTAAAATCATCCACGCAGCAAAAGATTCAAATACAACAACTGCGTCGTTTAAATGATTTTATTGAAGCTCCACAATCTTCGCTCTGGGCAAATGTTGCCGTTGCAGATGATTTAACAATAGCATTGAGTTATCAGTCTGATCTTATTCATGCACAATCAATTTTGACGCTTGATGGTTATCATGTCGGGGCTGATTGGGTGATCGCTCTGCACTATGATGAAGATAGCCAAAGTGCACAGGGCATGCTAAGCCATCAAGTGCGTTTAGAGGAAATCGAACAACAACTTGCAGAAATGCAGCCACAATTACTTGATCTGGAAAACCAGTTTTTCCAACAACAGCAAAGCCTGCAACAGCAACAACAAATCTTGCAGCAACAGCAGCAAAGTGTGAAACAAAAGCAAAAAGAGTTGCAGCAACTGGATGTGCAGATTGCCAAGCTACAAAGTACCGCACAGGCTTTTGTGCTGCAACAGCAGCAACTGGCAGAGCAACTGAAACAACTGGATGTGCAGCTTGAAGAAGATGCCATGCAGCGTGATGATCTGGAGATTGATCTACATGCACTCGCAATTAAATTAGAAGCGGTGTTGCCGAACTATAAGACGCTACAGTTTCAGGTGGAAAACTTGAATGAGCAGTTGGATGAGCAACAACAGCAGTTGACTCAAAAACAACAGCAACGTGAAAATCTACGCCGTCAGACCTCGCAAGCCAATCAGCAAATTGAATTGTTAGAGAAAGATATCTCGTTCCTGAAAACACAATATCGTCAAATCATCGAACAAATTGAGCAGGCCAAGAAGTTTGTTGATCCGATTCAGCTTGAGCTGCCGAACTTGGAGTCTGAATTTCACGAGCAATTCCAGCAAACAGAAAAGCTACAGAAAACATGGAATGAATGGCAGCTTGAACTCAATCAAGTACAAGAGAAACAGCAACAACTCACAGAACAACGTCATCAAGCTCAACAGAAAGACGAGCAGGTGCGTGAGCAGTTGGAACAAAAGCGTTTAGCATGGCAGGCAGCAAAATCAGATCGTGAACATTATCTGGAACAACTCAAAGAACTTAATTCCGAACCTGTATCTGATCTGTCGATTGAAATTAAAGAGCATCAGCAAAAACTGGAAAAAGCACAACAACAGTTTGAGAAAATTGGCGCAGTGAATTTAGCAGCTTCTCAAGAATACGAAGAGGTGTCACAGCGTTTTGATGAGCTTAGCCATCAGATGCAAGATTTGCAAAATACTGTTGACCAACTAAAAGATGCAATGAAAAGCATTGATCAAGAAACACGAAAGCTATTTATGACCACCTTTGATCAGGTCAACCAAGAGCTACAAGTATTGTTCCCTAAAGTTTTTAACGGTGGTGAAGCTACTTTGAGTCTTGAGGATGACTGGCAGTCAGGTGTCAAATTGATGGCTCGACCACCAGGCAAACGTAATAGCTCGCTCGCATTGCTGTCGGGCGGAGAAAAAGCACTCACTGCTTTAGCTTTGGTGTTTGCGATCTTTAGATTGAATCCAGCGCCTTTCTGCGTTCTAGATGAAGTAGATGCGCCGTTGGATGATGCGAATGTACAACGGTATTGTAATTTGGTAAAAGAGCTTTCTGAACAGGTACAATTCATTTACATTACACATAATAAATTGGCGATGACAATGGCAACTGATTTATTGGGAGTGACCATGCCAGAGCCAGGTACATCAAAATTAGTGACTGTCGATTTAGAACAGGCAAAAGAATACGGGTTAGTTGCGGAGTCCTAATATGGAAATGAATACAATAATAGGCATTGTTATTGCCGTTGTGATTATGCTCGTTGGTTTGATAATGATTTTAAGAAAACCAAAACTAGTTGAGCCTTCACTAGAAGCAGATTTGCACATTAATCCTGAAAGTAATCAGCCTGTGATTCCACGTCATGTGAGAGATCAGATTCTGAAGGTGGAAACTCCTGAGCTAGCTGTTGAACGTGTTGAGCCTAGTTTTAAAACCAATCCAATCGAAGCTGCTCCCGTTATTGCTTCTCAACCAGTCACTGTAGTTGAAAAAGCATCTGAACCTGAAAAAGTTCAAGAGATTGCTGAATCAGTTGAAGTTAAAACATCTGTAGCAACTGAAGCTGAACTTCCCACTCCAACTCAGACAGAAGGGAAGGCTTTAGAGGATCAAGTAAATCCTTCCGATAAACTTGATGAAGCGAAAGTTGAGCCTGAACTCACGTTAAACCCAAGTATTGAGACTGTTGAGATTGCTGAGTTTGATGGTGAAAGTAATATTTTAGATGTCCATTTGCATGAGCAACAACGTTACGATGATGAAAGTGCGTTAGCAACTGCTGAAGAAATTATTGCCTTAAATGTCTATCCAAACCCGCGCCGTGCACTTTCTGGAGACAAAGCATTAAAAGTATTACTGAAATACGGTTTGCGTTTTGGTGAAATGTCATGTTTCCACCGCTATGAAAATACTGATGAACCAAGTGCTTTGATGTTTTCAGTATTGCGCATTACAGATAATGGTCCAGCAGGTTTTGACTTGGAGACGTTATCAGGTGAACAAGTACAGGGCTTGGCTTTCTTCCTTGCTCTACCAAACAGCAAAGCTGTTACTGGCTACGATATGATGACCAGTATTGCAGGATTAATTGCGCGTGAAATTGATGGTAAAGTTTATGATGAGAATAATCTCGAGTTTTCTCCACAGTTGAAAGAGCATTGGCGTCATCATGTGATTGACTATCGACCAAGTCAAACAACTGTTTAAAACTCAAATCTTTTATAATAAATTTAATGAAAGACATAGGGCGGTTTTCCGCCCTTTTATATGGTGAAATTTAAATGGAACAAAACTCAGTTATTGAGCAAATGCGTCAATTGATTCAATTGATCGCTAAACATAATCATGCTTACTACGTGATGGATCAACCTACGATCACCGACAGTGAATATGACCATTTATTTCATCAACTTAAAGCATTAGAACAACAGTATCCAGAGTTTATGCAAGCTGATACACCCACGAATAAAGTCGGTGGACAAGCATTATCAAAATTTGAAAGTGTGACTCATGTGGTGCCGATGCTGTCATTAGGTAATGTTTTCAATCAGGATGATTTATTTGCCTTTGCACGTCGTATTGATGAGCGCCTACCGAATCAAAAGGTTCAATACGAGGTTGAACTTAAACTTGATGGTTTAGCGATTTCACTTTGGTATGAAAATGGTGTGTTGATTCGAGGCGTAACTCGTGGTGATGGAGAAACAGGCGAGGACATTACTCAAAATGTCAAAACCATCCGTAATTTGCCTAAGATATTATCTTCTCAGCACCAAGCTATTCCACAACTCTTAGAGGTGCGTGGAGAAGTATTGATGCCAAAATCAGGTTTTGAAAAACTCAATGCAGATCAGGAGGCTAAAGGTGAAAAGACCTTTGCTAATCCACGAAATGCTGCTGCGGGGAGTTTAAGACAGCTTGATCCCAATATCGCAGCATCCCGTCCATTGGCTTTTTATGCTTATGGTATTGCTCAATGCGAGCCTCATCATGGCTTAACGACGATGCATGACAGTTTGCACTGGTTGACCAAATTTGGCTTTGAGATCGCAGAGCGTCAATATCTTTGTGAGTCGATTGAAGAAGTCCAACAACGCTATGAGCAAATTCAACTTGAACGTCCGAATCTCAAAGTTGAAATTGATGGGATGGTGGTCAAAGTCGATGACCTTAAACAGCAGCAACAACTGGGCTTTTTAAGTCGAGAGCCACGTTGGGCGACAGCCTATAAATTCCCAGCGCAAGCGGCTTTGACCAAGGTTGAAAATATTGACTGGCAAGTTGGGCGTACTGGGACGCTAACACCTGTTGCTCGTTTAGCTCCTGTCTTTGTTGGCGGTGTGACTGTCTCGAATGTAACTTTACATAATATTGGTGAAATTCATCGTTTAGATGTACGTGTTAGCGATACTGTCAGCGTGTATCGCACGGGTGATGTGATTCCAAAAGTTGAAAAGGTATGGGCTGAATTTAGACCTACCGATACTGAGCTTGTTTATTTACCAACGAATTGCCCAGTATGTGATTCTCCTGTCGTCATGCCAGAAGGTGAGGCCTTAGCTCGTTGTTCTGGTGGTTTATATTGTGCAGCACAGCGTATTGAGGCGATTCGTCACTTTGTTTCACGCAAGGCTATGGATATTGAGGGCTTAGGTGATCGTTGGGTAGAGTCATTATTACATCTAGATCTACTCAGAGATGTAGCCGATATCTATCACTTACATGAACATCGAGAAAAATTACTCAGCATTGAAAAAATGGGTGAAAAGTCAGTTCAAAACCTTATTGATGCAATTGATGCAAGTAAGAAAACCACATTGGCACGCTTCATTTATGCTTTAGGTATTCGTGGTGTAGGTGAAACTACGGCACGTATGCTCGCCAATACTTTCCAGACCTTCGATGCTTTGAAAGCTGCAGATATTGATGCTTTGAAGAAAACACCTGATGTAGGTGATATTACGGCAGAATGGATTGTGGATTTTTTCCAAGCCGAGCATAACTTAGAGGTCTTGGAGCGCTTACTTGCTGCAGGGATTCATTGGGATGCACCAACTGCACCAACTCGCCAACCTTTGAATGGTGAAAGTTGGGTGGTGACTGGCACATTGGAAAGTATGGGGCGTGATGAAGCAACCCAGCGGCTTCAAGCTTTAGGTGCGCGTGTGAGTGGTAGTGTTTCAAGTAAAACCAAATGTGTCGTTGCTGGTGAGAAAGCAGGGAGCAAACTTGATAAGGCACAAAAGTTAGACATTCGTGTAATGAACGAGCAAGAGTTTTTGGATTTCTTGGCGCAGTACGGAGGGGTTGAATGAGTATTAAAGCATTGAAAGCCCATCTTGTCACAAAACCTGAAAAACAATTGCTTCAAGAGATTGTTAAACTATATCAACAGTTTTCAGTGGTTAGAGATTTTTATGATTCACAGATAAGTACAGAGGGGGCAAATGACGTACTTTCTAAATATAAAAAAATAATTCGGGATGAATTTTTGCCCAAACATGGATTTGGTGATGCAAGGTTATCTGTTGCACGAAAAGCGGTTATGGACTTTAAAAAGCTTAATGGATTAAATATACATCTAGTTGATCTTGCAATCTATTATGTTGAAACTGGAGTAAAATTTACCAACATGTATGGCGATATTAATGAGCCATTTTATAATAGTATGGAGTCAATGTTTGCTCAGGCAATGAAATGGATGAAGCAGCTCAATGTGGAAAGTCAATTTCAACAAAGAGCAGCAAAGATTTGTCACGATACAGATGGCATTGGCTGGGGATTTGATGATGGACTATGTGAAATTTATAGTGATTATTTTGATGATTAGTTCTAAAAAAAATGGAAACAAGCCTATTGAACTGAATGTAGTTGAATAGGCTTTTATTATCATGCACGTTTTTTTACAATGCCATCATCAAGTAATTGTTGGAAATGTTCGCAAACACTTTCTCGAATGTCTCTATATTCGATACCCAATTCATTTACGCTACGTTGAGCATTAAAATAAATTGGATATCCCATATTGAGTTTTACGAATTGACGAGAGTGCCCAAATATTGGTGCGACCAATGAGAATGCTGCTTTAGGTAAAGTAAAGTGTGGAAAAGGATATTTATAACCAAATTTTTGTGTAAGTGCTTTGCCCATCTCTAGCAAGCTTAATGTGCCACCACAAATGATATAACGACCATGTGCTTGTGGATTTAATGCCGCAGCGACATGGGCATCCGCAACATCTCGAACATCCACGATTCCATTCCACATTGGTGGGACACCAAATAAGGTTGTGCCATTACCAAACTGTTGTAATACTTCAATACTGCCTGATTGACTCGCATCAGTGAGTGATGGACCCATAACAAGAGCAGGATTGATACAAACAAGGCTCCAGCGATCTTGTTGTTCAGCCATTTCCCAAGCTTTACGTTCAGCAGCCACTTTTGAATATGGATAAGGTTGGTGAGTTTCACTGCTGCTATTATTCCAGTGGCTCTCATCAAATTCATTATGAGCAGTATTTTGAATCTCAATTGCATCACCGTAGGTTGATGCAATACTTGAGGTCACAACAACTCGTTTTACTGAATCAGTGCGGTTTACACTGTCTAGTACATTCTCAGTCCCTTTCACAGCAGGTTCAATAATGTCTTTAACGGCATCTTTGTAATTGGTCACTACGAAAGGGGACGCAGTGTGAATGACAACCTCACAGCCTTTCATAGCTTCATCAAATGAATGTGCTTCAAGTAAGTCTGCTTTAAAAAAATGAATTTCACCTGGTGATTTTTCAGCGAGGTCATAGAGATGTTGAATTTTATCTTTTTTTGAGGGGTCTCGAACGGTTGCGTGAACTTTATAACCTTGGTTGAGTAAGCGTTCTATAATCCAGCCTGCAATATAACCCGTCGCACCCGTGACTAGAATTGCTTTACTTTTATCCATTTTTTTTCCTAATGATTTTTGTGATTGAAGATATTTAGCGAATTTTGCTCAAACAAACAACAGCTGACCAGTCATTTTTAATGTTTTTTTGATCAATTCCACGTTCAAATAAGAAGTATTGTTAATCGTTACAAAAATCAAATAATACAAAATGATGTAACTTTACCGCTTCGAATGGGGTAATAAATCTGCAAGAGCTTATTTTATCTAAACAAATTATGCGAATTAGAACTGTAAATGCGTATGTTTCTCATTTTAATTTTATAAAAATCATAAACTTACACAATTAATTTTTTGCAAATGTCTTATAAGTTGCTCATAATACTTGTATTCGAAAGGAGTAAATATTATGCGTGGCAATCCAGAAGTCATCGACTATTTAAATATGCTCATTGGCGGTGAGTTGGCTGCTCGTGATCAATATTTAATTCATTCAAGAATGTATGAAGATTGGGGCTTGAGCAAAATTTATGAACGCATTGATCATGAAATGCAAGAAGAAGCCTCACATGCAGATGCCATTATTCGCCGTGTTCTGTTTTTAGGTGCACAACCAAACATGAACCGTGAAGACATTAATGTGGGTACTGATGTGGTAAGTTGTTTAAAAGCCGATTTAGCACTTGAATATCATGTACGTGAAAAATTGGCGACAGGAATTAAACTCTGTGAAGAAAAAGGCGATTTTATTAGCCGTGATATGTTGCGTCAGCAGCTTTCTGACACAGAAGAAGATCATACTTATTGGTTAGAAAAGCAACTACGTTTGATCGAATTGATTGGTTTACAGAATTATATTCAATCGCAAATCTAAGATTTGTGAATTAAAAAAACTCAGCATATGCTGAGTTTTTTATTTGATATTCTATTT
>Ga0209426_1000515_pt1 | contig 37678 bp, 33 predicted proteins | sample Deesub1362B_J571_FD_187697 | JGI IMG/M metagenome (GOLD analysis project Ga0209426, IMG submission 187697) | Deep oceanic, basalt-hosted subsurface ecosystem from Juan de Fuca Ridge flank, Pacific Ocean, CORK Borehole 1362B_J2.571 (SPAdes)... ...
TGTGGATACCGGAGATCCTTCCAATCCGGCGGGTGAACCTTTCCTGGGATTCGCTCCGGATGTGGGAGCAATTGAAACCCAATATGCCCTGCCTGTGGAACTGAGTGCGTTCCGGTTTGCCGACGGCTGGCTGGAATGGATTACGGAATCGGAAACAAACAATTACGGGTTTGCTGTATGGCGTTCTGCTTTCCCGACCATGAAAGATCGGGAGCGGATCGGTTTTGTTCCGGGAAAGGGGACATCCACAAAGAGGCAGGTCTACAGATTCCGTGATCCCGATCCGCTTCCGGGGACCAATTATTATCAGCTGGAACAAATCGATCTGGATGGCACCGTTACGTGGTCCCGGGTGCTGGCGGTTGAATATGGAAATCTTCCATCCGAACCGTTCCTTGTGAAGGCCGTTTTTCCGAATCCAGCCAAAGATCAGCTGGCTATCACCTTTGAGCTGCGGGATGCGGCGCCCTTTTCTGCTGAGGTATTTGATCTGCTGGGCCGCCATGTGGCTACCCTGCAATCCATGCAGCAGGCGGAACCGGGGACGCATACAATCCAGTGGAACCTAACAGATGCAAAAGGGGCCCGGATACCTTCCGGCGTGTATTTTCTGGTGCTTACCGTTCAGAACAGAGTTGTTCGCCAAAAGCTAATGGTGGTCCGTTAAGGCAGGAAGTGAAGCTCCAGGCTTAAATTTCGGTCTGGTGCGCCCATTGCTTCAGGGGAGGGATATTTTTTCACCTGGGTGTCTTTTGAAACCGCGGAAGGTTGCTCCGCAGCCTGTTCCGTGTGCTGTTGCAGGGAAGAATTGCGCTATACGATTTTGGGCTGGACGCCGATAATGAATAGTAGGAAAATCCAAGGATTGGGGAACCGTATGCGGAAAAGAGAAAAATGGTTCATCCTGCTCCTATCCGGTGTTCTACTGGCAGAAGTTCTGGGGCTGACAACCTGTTCCAGCGATTTTTCGAGCAATCCGAAAAGGAAAACCTCTGAGAAAGAGGTTGTGGTCATTGCCGAGCTGCGTGCCAGCGCCTCAGAGACGGTAATCAATGGAGAAGCGGTGCGAATCTGGGCACGACTGGCGGATGCTCTGAACCAGCCAGTTGCCGGGCGCGTTGTGCAGTTTGCTACCGATCTGGGATCTATTACGCCTGCCGATACCACTGATAGCGATGGCATTGCGGAGGCCACATTTCTTCCCGGTTCCAAACCCGGAACGGCCACCATTACTGCATCCTATGGTAGCAAATATTCCCGGACCGTTACGGTCCGTGTTGATTCCATCATGACGCAAAATCTGTTATTGGAAATTCGGCGGACATCCATCCTGGGAGATGGGATTGACAGCGCCGTGGTGCGGGTTTTTCTGAGGAACAGTGACGGGAGTGGCATTGGTGGGGTGGCGGTGCGGTTTGAATCGGATGCAGGGCGGTTCCGCCATCCCAGACTGTTTACAGATTCCACCGGCGTCGTGACCAACATGTTCCTGGCATATCCTTCCCGCCAGGATTCCCTTGCTACCCTCCGCTGCACCGCCCTTGGCATGGTGCGTCAGGGGCAGATCCTCATCCGGGGAATAGAATTTCAGCTGACGGCCAATCCCACATATCTCATAGCCGATGGCAGCAGCCAGGCCAAAATTACCGCCGTTCTCAAAGAGACCACATCGAAAGTTGCGATCCCTAACCGCCCAATTATCTTTGCCACAGATCTGGGAACCATTCCATACCGGGCCTTTACCAACGAAGAAGGGCGGGCCGATGTGATGCTGACCAGCGGAACCCGGACCGGGACGGCCCACGTGGTAGCCTATTATGGGGCCGGGCTGCGCGACACCGTGACCGTTGATTTTCTGGAATCCCAACCGGCCTACCTCCAGGTTACCGTGAATCCAAAAGTGCTCCCAGCCGATCACCAGAGCAAAGCGGAAATCCGAGCCTATGTTACAGACCAGTCCAACAATCCGGTGCCCGATGGGACGCCGGTGGCCTTTACCATCATTGAGGGATCGGGAACCATTGAATCACGAAAGCTTACCCAGAACGGTGTGGCCGTCAACGAGCTCATTTCCGGCAACCGACCTGATACCACGCAGGTAGAGGTGAGTGTGGGCGGTTTGCGGGATACAGTAACGGTCATATACACGGTCGGCGAGCCTGCCGTGCTGGTGCTGACCGCCGATACCACAGCCCTTCCTGCTGATGGTATCACCACTACCCGGATTTATGCGCGGGTGGAGGACATTTCGGGGAATCCTGTACAGGATGGATTCACCGTTCAGTTTGAAGCATCTGTTGGCAATATCACCCCCGAGGCGGTAACCCGTAACGGTGTTGCAGTTGCTCAGTTCTCCAGCGACAAAACCGGTGTGGCGGTTATCACGGCCCGCGCCGGTGAGCTGAGCGATGAGATAACCCTTTCTCTGCTCCCCGGTCCGCCCGCTACCCTGCTGCTGAGTTTTGATCCAAAGAGTTTGGGGGTTAAAGATTCTGGCAGAAATCAGTCTGTACGCGTCATTGCTGAAGTGCGGGATGCCAAAAATAACACCGTACAGGATGGTACTCTAGTAAAATTTTCCATTTATTCTTCTCCCGGAGGAGGCGAGACCCTGAGCTCGACGGATCCCGTTCCCACGGTGAATGGCAAAGCCGAAGTTTCCTTGCTAAGCGGAATCCGTTCGGGACCTGTACGGATTCAGGCCGAGGTTGTGGATGCCAGCGGTCAGCCTGTGGTTCCGGCCATCCGGGCGATTTCTACCGAAATTATGATTTTTGCGGGTCCGCCCTATATTGAGGACGTCAACGATCCTACTACCAGTCACCTTACGGTTGGCACCAATCCGCTGAACATTTTGGGATGGAACATTGTAAACAACACAGCTACGGTAGTGGCCGTGGTGGGAGACAAATACAACAATCCAGTTCCACCGGGAACGGCCGTGTATTTTACCACTACGGGCGGCGTGATTTCCACACATACAGGATATACCAATGAAGAAGGCGTGGCAAAAGTCACTATTCACACCGGTCAGCCTTATCCGACCATTTACCGTTATTACCACACTTTTTACGACCCGAATGCCAACCATCCCAACTTTCGTTTGCCGACAGCAATCATTCCCGGGCCCATTCCCGATTTTGAGGGCGGAAAGGTACTGAATTCGCAGGGGAATTACGGAGAAAACGATGGGATTGTCCGCATTCTGGCCTGGACAGAAGGGGTGGATTCCAGTGGCAATAAGGCGGCGGTTTGGGCCGTAACCAATCTGGTCTTCTCCGGTCCCATCGCCCATTTTACTGCCACCGTTTCGGACACCAGCATAGCTCCGGGTGAATCTGTACATATTCAGATCGAAGTGTATGATGTCAATGGAAATCCTATCGTAGCAGGGTCTACCATTTCTGCGGAGTCCAGCGCAGGGTCGCTATCGTGGACCAGCTTTGTGACCAGTGATCCAGGCCAGACAGTGTACGACCTGTACCTGACCAATGATCTGGATCCGACGGATCCCAATGCCCGAGAAACATCAACCCGGGTGACAATCAAGATTACAAGTGACAATGGCAATGCAGTACTTTCTACACCTTCCATCCGTTTGCGGCTGAGGTAGACCTATGAACTGGCGGAAGAAAATAGGTTCTGTTTTGTTCCTGATCCTTATACCGTCCGGTTTGCTGGCACAGCGATTCTCGCCTGCTATTTGGGATTGTGCCAGCGAGCGGTGGATGGTTTCTGCCGGAGGCCTTTATCTGAGGTTTGAAGATCAGTTGGGCGATTTTGACTTGCGGGGGAAAGTCCCGGTTCTGGATATGGCCGTAGCTCCTTTTGAGGGCCTGATCCTGATTGGGGGAATGCAATTTGGCCCGGTTCGCCTTGAGCGCAATTCCGGCACGCTTACGCTGAAGCCGCGCTACCCTGTTGATGCTGGCCTTGTCCTGGGGCCTTTTCCCCTGCGAAATAACTGGCTGGGATTTTCATTCTTTTTGTGGGGAAAGCGGCTCAACTACCGGGGGCAAAATTCGTTTCCTCATACGATTGGCGATCTGGAATGGACCAGGACACAGGACTATCAGTACCGGGCTTATTTTGCGAGCAGTGGCTTGCTTTTGCGTGTAGATCTTTGGAGAGCCAGTTTTTTCGGCGGGCCCGTACTCTCCCGCTATTTCCAGCATTTGGAACTTGAAGAAACACTGACAGATGGCCAGCAGGTGGTGCCTTTTAGCGAGGCCTTGCTGGAGGAAACCTCGCCGTGGTATTCTGGCTACGTGGCCGGAGTTGGTGTTCGCCTCCCCCAGCGGTTTTCAATTTCTGTTCAAATCTACCGCACTCAGGCAGGGCAAATTCAAGTGTTCCTGAGCCTTGCTCAGACCGGCAGTCCTTAAATTTCCCCCTTCTTTGTTCCCTGCCAAGAAAAAGGTTGACAAATTAGACTTTTGATTGTATTATTAGCGGGATTTGCAAATCCCCTTTAAGCCAATCCAGTGAGGTCGGCAAGGGGCAATTTGGAAGGTTACCTCCAGATTGCGGTCGGCCAAGCTGGAGGTTTTTTTATGCCTGAACAATGGAAGGGTGTTCCCATGGTCAAACGTGTAAAAGCAAAACTGATGGATGAGAACGACCTCAACCGCACCCTTACGCGTCTGGCGCATGAAATTGTAGAACGCAACAAAGGGGTGGAAAACCTGGCCGTTGTTGGAATCCGCACCCGAGGAGTTCCGCTGGGGAAACGGATTGCCGAAAAGGTTTCCCAGATCGAAGGAAAGGATGTTCCATTTGGCACTCTGGATATCACCCTCTACCGTGACGATTTTAAGTTCAAGCATCCAGTTGCGCATGTAACCAATATCCCGTTTAAGATCGACCGGATGACCCTTGTGTTGGTGGATGATGTGCTCTACACCGGCCGTACGGTGCGCGCCGCTCTGGACGCACTGATGGACTACGGCCGTCCTGCACGAATCCAACTGGCCGTCCTGATTGACCGGGGACACCGCGAGTTGCCCATCCGCCCGGATTTTGTGGGCAAGAACGTACCGACGGCCGCGGACGAAGAAATCCGGGTGAAAGTAAAAGAAATCGACGGCGAAGATGCGGTGTATCTGGTTGAAGTCGATCAGCCAAGTTACTGAATTAGCCGGAGAATAGAAAGCTTTCGTCTGTAAATGTAAAGCCGAAACGCGGAGGGGAAATTCTGCCGGGGAATGTTTGGGGAAGAAAAAAGCGCGGAGATTCCTATTTGCGTAAACCGGAGTATTGATGGGCTCAGAAGAAACTTCCATGGTATTTTGCAAGAAGAGCGGGAGATTTGCAGGGGTGTGACATGACGGAGAAACGGAGGCATTTGCTGGGGTTGGAGGGGGTCTCACGTGAAACCATCCAGGGCATACTGGATACTGCGTTTTCCTTTAAAGAAGTGCTGTCGCGACCCATTCCCAAGGTTCCTACGCTGCGTGGAATCACTGTGGTAAACCTGTTTTTTGAACCCTCCACCCGAACCCGTATCTCGTTTGAACTGGCCGAGAAGCGCCTTTCTGCAGATACAGTAAATTTTTCTGCATCTACCTCCAGTGTGTTGAAAGGAGAGACCCTGAAAGATACGGCCCGGAACATCGAGGCCATGAAGATTGATGTGGTGGTTATCCGACATTCTGCGGCAGGGGCTCCTCACTTTCTGGCGCGCTGTCTGGATGCGTCCATCATCAATGCAGGGGACGGCGCCCACGAGCATCCAACACAGGCTCTGCTGGATATGTTTACCCTGTACGAAAAATTTGGCAAGCTGGACGGACTCAGGGTTTTAATTGTTGGAGATATTCTGCACAGCCGGGTGGCGCGTTCCAACATTTTTGGACTGAAGACCATGGGAGCGGATGTTTCGGTTTGTGGGCCACCGACCCTCATACCCGTGGATGTGGAATCTCTGGGGGTTAATGTATATTACAATCTCGATGAAGCGCTTCGGCATGCGGATGTGGTCAATGTTCTGCGAATTCAGCTGGAGCGGCAGGGCAGAGGGCTTTTTCCAAGCTTAAGAGAGTACCGAAACCTGTACGGTATCACCATGGAACGGCTCAAAAAGCTGGGAAGGGATATTGTCATTATGCATCCGGGGCCGATGAACCGCGGGGTGGAAATCGACTCTGAAGTGGCAGATAGCGAGTATTCGGTCATTCTCCACCAGGTAACCAATGGGGTTGCCATCCGTATGGCCGTTCTTTATTATGTGGTGGGAGGCGAAGAGAGATTGTCGCTGGAATAGCTGAACCCAAACGGATAGAGGGAATGATGGAGGTGAAAAGAGGCAGGTTTTTGTTTAAGGGTGGGAAGATTTACCGCCAGAAGATCGGCCGGTTTGAATCGGGCGATGTGCTGGTGGAAGACGGCCAGATTGTGAAAGTGGGCGAAGTTCGCGCGGATGGGTTCGATGGCGAGGTGGTGGATGTGTCGGGGTGCTTTCTTGTTCCCGGATTTATGGATCTGCACACTCACTTGCGGGAACCGGGAAGGGAAGATGAGGAAACGGTTCAGTCGGGGGCAGAAGCGGCTCTGGCGGGAGGTTTTACAGCCGTATGCTGCATGCCAAACACGGAGCCACCCATCGATAACCGGGGGATGGTGGAGTTTGTGCTGAAACAGGCCCAGGGTGCGCTGGTTGATGTTTTTCCGATTGGGGCTGTCACGAAAGGCCGCCAGGGAAAAGAACTGGCAGAAATGGCGGATATGCTGGATGCCGGTGCCGTCGCTTTCTCCGACGACGGTTCGCCCATTGCCAATACAGAAATTCTTCGCTACGCACTGGAGTATTCCAGGATGTTCAATGTGCCCATAATCGATCATTGCGAAGATCCCTATCTTTCAAAAGGAAAATCGATGAACGAAGGCCGGGTTTCTACCCGGCTGGGGCTGTATGGTACGCCGCCGGTAGCCGAAGCTTTACTGGTAGCCCGCGATCTGATGATGGCTGAATTTACCGGAGGCCGCGTGCATATTGCTCATGTTTCAACGCGTCAGTCCGTGGAACTGATCCGGGAGGCGAAGGCCAGAGGCGTTCGGGTTACGGCGGAAGCCTGTCCGCATCATTTTACTCTGACGGACGAAGCCGTGGTTAGCTTTGATCCCAATCTGCGGGTTAACCCACCTCTGCGTTCGCCGGAAGATGTGGCGGCTGTTATTGAGGGGCTGAAAGATGGGACCATTGACATTATCGCCACTGATCATGCACCACACTCCATTGAGGAAAAGGATGTGGAGTTTGATGCGGCTGCTCCTGGTATGATCGGACTGGAAACCGCGGTTGGCCTGGCTCTGGACCGACTGGTTCACTCTGGAAATCTTGCACTGGAACAGCTTGTGGAAAAACTGGCCATCCGACCCCGGGAAATCCTGAACCTTCCGGTTCCTTCCATTGAAGAAGGACAGAAAGCCAATTTTACGGTGCTGGATCCCAACCGCGAGTGGACGGTAAACAAAGAAATGTTCCGTTCGCGGTCGCGGAACACACCATTCCATGGGTGGAGATTAAAAGGAAAGGCAGTTGGCGTCTTCAATAAAGGGTGCTGGGTCAGGATTGAGGAGGAAGGAGAAGGGAAATGACCACAGGTTTTTTCGGGGCCATTCCGAAAGAAATTTTCCTCACCCGTGGGGTGGGAAGGCACAAAGAAAAACTGGCAAGTTTCGAGATGGCGTTGCGCAATGCAGGCATCGCTCAGTTTAACCTGGTAAGCGTTTCCAGCATTTTTCCTCCTGGATGCAAGGTTGTCTCAAAAGCCGCCGGCCTAAAAAAATTGAAACCGGGCCAGATTGTTCCCTGCGTTATCAGCAAGAACCAGACGAACGAACCGCGGCGACTGATTGCGGCATCGGTTGGACTGGCCATTCCCAAAGATCCGACCAAGTACGGCTACCTTTCGGAACATCACAGTTTTGGCGAAAATGAACAAGTAGCGGGGGACTACGCCGAAGACCTGGCAGCTGAAATGCTGGCCACCATCCTGGGCTTGGAATTCGACCCGGATACCAGCTGGGACGAAAAGCGGGAAATATGGCGTATCAGCGGCCAGATTGTCAGAACGCGGAACATCACACAAACCGCCCTGGGCTCGGCCAACGGCTACTGGACCACAGTGGTGGCCGCCGCTATTTTGATTGTGTAATACGGTTGAGCCGGATCCGGGCTAACCGGCCTTTTTCAAACGGGCCGGCTGAAATGTTTTCTTCGGAAAAAAGAATCCGGCTTTTCTGAAACGGCCGAATCGCGGGTTTCTTCGTCTGTTAACCGGCATTTGGCAATCCGGTTTCCGGAAACCAGCTCCTGTCCCGATAAGAATCCACTTCTATGCTGAGGCCCGCCGGTGAGAGAACAAAGTGCGGCATTATCACTTTAGCACCAGGCTCTTGGTGACCATAATTCGTGGTTTGGTAAAAGCGGGATCTGTAATGTTCAGCTTTTTAAGGAGCGGCAGCGGAGCAAAGCGGTACATGAGCACGGCGCGGATTTTCCGCACATTTTCCACGGGGAGGGTATAGCGGATTTTCACAGGAACGCCGGGCATGAGTTTCCGATCCATTAAAATTTGGGTTGCCTGCCAGGGTGGAACGGGGCCATTGCCTTGAGCATCCCCCAGGATTTTCATGAAAACGGCGGCGGTATCTTCCCGTAGCGGGTTTTCCTTCCAGTTTTCCCAGACCACGTGACCGCTGCTATCCAGAGCTACAACTTTCAGAATGACCATCCGCAGCGGCGTTCCGGTGGGAACAGCGTGACCGGCACCGCGGTTTGTAAGCGTTATATCGAGTTTCCCTGTTTTCGGGGAGTATTTTAGCCGAAGGTCCACAGCTTTTTTCAGCAGATCTCCCAAAAAAGATCCGGGGAACAGGTGAGAAGCGATACCGTTCTGCGCCGGCATGTGGCAATCCAGACAAGTTTTTCCGGTTGTTTGGTGGTACGTTTCCCATTCTTTTCCGGTCGCGCAGACCTGAATGTCCCGCGGTGTTTTCATTTCAGCGTGGCATGGCAGGCAAAGTTCTCCGTTAGCAAAAAAATCCCGGTGTTTGTTCCGGTGCGCTTCATTCTCCGGGGCCGGCCAGTCGCTGAAAATGGTTTGAAGATCGATGCGGACCCCTTCCGCCGAATGGAAGTCCGTAATTTCCCGTGCTCCATGACAAAACTGACAGGTTACCCCATCCCGATTGTACGGCGTTTCGGGCTCTGAACGGTCGAAAACGGTGGACATCGGCGAATGACACGCGATGCATTTTTCTTTCAGCTTTCCCCTGCTATCTCTAACTGCCCAGCGGTACATGGCTGCAAAAAGGGGATCTTTCTGTACGGTGGACTGTCCGTGGCGGGATTGGGACCACGCGTCAAAAATTTCCCGGTGGCAATCCGCGCAGAACTGCGCTGGGTGGAATCCCTGCTGCGCCAACAGCAAATTGGGACAAAGAATCCCGAGCAGGATGGTCAAAACAGTGAGTGGCCGCATGATCCTTTTCCTTTATTTTTTGAAAAAATAAGGGGACACATTTGAGAAGGCAAGTATTTCGTCAGATCCGGGCCGACAGGTAGGCCACTTGAAAACAGAAAACACAGATGATGGTGCCGAAATCCGATTTTTCAAAAAACGCTGCAAACTGCAAGAAAAAAAGCGGTTCACATGGAAAGGTACCAACTTTTGCCATTCCTGTTCTGAGCCCTCATTTTTTTCGCGAAAATCGGACCGGCCCGTCGCCGGAGTCGAATAAAAGGAAGAAAGGAGGAAACAGCGGGGTGGCATTTGCGTATGCTGTGATACTGTTCGCGGAGTGCTATGCCTGTGAGGATTTTAAACGAAAGGAGAAATTGAAATGACGATGCGTGCGGCCATTGAAGGGTTTTTGTCCCAGAAAAATCTGGCAGTTGTTGGAGTTTCGCGGAGCGGGAAGAAATTTGGCAATACCGCTTATCAGGAGCTAAAGGCCAAAGGGTACCGCGTATTTCCTGTGAATCCGCATGCGGAAACGGTAGATGGCGATGTTTGTTATGCCAGTTTGAAAGAACTGCCAGAAACTGTTGGCGGTGTTCTGATAGTGGTTCCCCCTAAAGAAACCGAGAGAGTTATACACGAAGCGGTTGATACCGGTGTTCGGTGGATCTGGATGCAAAGAGGGGCAGAATCGGAAGAAGCCATCCGGCTTTGTGAGGACCATGGATTGAATGTTGTGCATGGTCAGTGTATTCTGATGTTTGCCGAACCTTCAGGAGTTCCTCATCGTCTTCACCGCTGGATCTGGAAGTTGATAGGCAGGTTGCCGCGCTAGCTGGGACAACGCTTGCCAGTTGCCATGTGAAAGATGAAGCCATCCCGTTTTGCAAACTGGTGGCGAGAAAGGAGAGAGACTACCCGTGTGTGAATGAAATTTTTCTGGAGAAATTCGCCCAGCCTCACTATATTGGCTTTGCGTTGCTGAGATTAAGTATCGATATTCTAATCAACGCGGTGCGGCAATCATCGCAGGAAAGTTTGGGTGGTAATTTTGGGACTTTATGCTTTCGAACGACCCGCGTATTCGGAACAATCGTCTGGGGGATCGGATTTCTTTCCATCGTGTATGTTATTCATTTTTCTCCAGCCCGAACATTGGCCAGGATTAGAGAGGAGGAATCGGATAGATGGCGGTTAAGGCACGGCCCTCCCGGGTGCAGCATTTTCCAGAATTGAGCCGCGAACAGCTTGTCCAGGCGTACCGAAATATGCTTCTGGGACGGTTTCTGGATCAGAAGATTATGGTGCTTTTGCGCCAGGGAAAAGGATATTTTCACATCGGGGTGTCGGGCCATGAGGCGGCTCAGGTAGCGGCTGCCCTGAACTTCCGACCCGGGCACGACTGGTTTTATCCCTATTACCGGGACATGTCTTTTTGCCTGCAGCTGGGACTCACGCCGGAAGAGGTATTGATGGGCTTTCTGGCACGGGCGGCCGACCCCAGCTCCGGCGGACGTCAGATGCCCAGCCACTGGGGGCACACCGGGCTGCGCATTGTCTCTCAGTCCAGCCCAACGGGAACCCAGTTTTTGCAGGCGCTGGGTTGTGCCATGGGTTGCCAACGCGAAGGAAAAGATGAAATCGTTTATGTATCTGCAGGGGAGGGAACAACCAGCCAGGGCGACTTTCACGAGGCGCTAAACTGGGCCAGCCGGGTCCGTGCACCGGTGCTATTTTTCATCGAAGATAACCATTATGCCATCTCGGTCCCCATAGAAGAACAGACCTCCGGTGGTTCGGTGTACAATATCTCCTGCGGATATGAGAATCTCCGCCGGTTTCAGGTGGACGGCACTGATTTTTTGAAAACCTATGAAGCCGTGCGAAAGGCTGTTCGCCGTATTCGGCGCGGCGAAGGACCCTGTCTGGTGGTGGCCAAAGTGGTCCGCCTGTTGCCACATTCCTCTTCCGATGATCATACCAAATACCGCAGACCAGAGGAACTGGAAAGAGACCGCCAGAACGATCCCATCCCAAAGATGGAAAAGATGCTGAGGGATGAAGGCATTCTTTCGGAAAAAGAAATCCAGGCTCTGCGGCATGCTGTGCAGCAGGAGGTGGACGAAGCCGCAGAAAAAACCGAGAAATTGCCGCCACCCAGACCAGAAACCGCGACGCTTTACGTTTATTCGCCCTCCGAATGTGTGAGAAAGCCGGAAGAAAAACGAAAGGCCCCCCGTTTTGGCGACCCGGTGGTAATGGTAGATGCCATAAACCACGCCTTGGACGAAGAGATGGCTCGCAACGAAAAAATGTTGATTTTTGGTCAGGATGTCGCCGACGACAAAGGGGGCGTATTTACTGTAACCAAGGGGCTTACGCGTAAGTACGGCAGGGACCGCGTGTTCAACGCGCCGCTGGCAGAATCGAGCATTATTGGCGTGGCGGTTGGACTGGCCACACGCGGGTTTAGGCCGGTTGCCGAGATCCAGTTTGGCGATTACATCTGGACCGGGATGATGCAGCTGCGTAACGAGCTGGCTACGCTCCGGTACCGGTCCAACAACGCGTACCAGTGTCCCGCTGTAATCCGTGTTCCTGTAGGTGGCTACATCCACGGGGGACTGTGCCACAGCCAGAACATCGAAGGTTTTTTCGCCCATCTGCCCGGAATCCGGATCGCTTATCCTTCCAACGCGGCCGATGCCAAGGGATTGCTGAAAACGGCCATCCGCTGCGACGATCCGGTTCTTTTCCTCGAACACAAAGGCCTGTACCGCCAGCCGTTTGCCAAGCGGCCAGAACCGGATGCCGATTTTCTACTTCCTTTTGGAAAAGCAGCTGTTTGTCGCGAGGGTTCGGACCTTACCATTGTTACGTATGGAGCCCTGGTGCAAAAATGTCTGGAAGCCGCCCGGATTCTGGAACGCGATGGTGTTTCGCTGGAAATCATCGATATCCGCACTATTAATCCTCTGGATCTGGAAACCATCTTGGAATCGCTGGCCAAAACCAGCAAAATTGTTGTGGCCCATGAGGACACGTTCACAGCCGGTTTTGGGGCTGAGATTGCTGCCCTCATTGCCGATCATGGTTTCGAATATCTGGATGGCCCCATTCGCCGGGTCGCTGCCAAAGATTCTCCCATTCCTTATGCTCCGGAACTGGAGAACGAAGTCCTTCCGCAGGTGGAAGATATTCTTCACGCCGTAAGAGATCTTCTGGATTACTGAAAAGAGGGGAACTTCCGGGGCTGCAGTTCGGGGCTCCAGAGTTGGAAAATCCGGTTGAATTTTGGCCGATTTTATTCCTTCTTTCTTTACGGAAAAGCTGGAGATTGCAAACCCGTGTCTGGCGGTGTGCAAGGCCAAATCCGTTCTGCGGTCCGTGAGTCGGTCAGGAAAATACAGGAGAGTTGCCGATGAACTACCTCGATCTTCCGCCGGAGTTTGCCAGCTTTGAGTCGGCTGAATACTGCATCTTACAGGTCCCTTATGAACGGACCACCACCTATAAAAAGGGAACCCGAAATGCCCCCAGAGAGGTTATCGAAGCCTCTCATCATCTGGAGGACTACGATGATGAATTGGATATGGAGCCGTACCGGGCCGGAATTTTCACGGTCCCGCGGCTGGATTTTGCCGAAAATCTCCGCGAAGAGGACTGCCTGTCGCTCATCTACAGGGATACGCGTTCCCTACTTGCCCGGAACAAGTTCATCATAGCGATTGGGGGTGAACACTCTCTGACATATGGCCTCGTGCGGGCTTACCGGGAGAGGTACCCGGACCTTACAGTTTTGCAGCTGGATGCTCACGCCGATTTGCGGCAGGTGTATTATGGTTCGCGGTTCAATCATGCCTGTGCCATGGCGCGGGTGCGAGAACTGGCGCCGGTTGTACATGTGGGCATCCGGGCCTTGTCCAAGCCGGAAATGGACTGGATCCGTCGGGAGGGCTTTCGCATCTGGTTTGCCCGCGATATGATCCGGTCTGACGACTGGATGGAGGAGGTACTTCAGGCCCTTTCGGGTCCGGTTTACCTCACGTTTGATGTGGATTATTTCGATCCGTCTGTTTTGCCGGCCACGGGAGCCCCGGAACCCGGAGGCCTTGGCTGGTATCCCACCATGCGTTTTCTTCGCCGACTGTTTGCTGAAAAAAAGGTGGTGGGGGCCGATGTGGTGGAACTTCTGCCACAACCGGGAGATCATGCTTCGGCCTTTACGGTGGCTAAACTGGTGTACAAAATGATCGGGTACCGGGAAGCGGCCCGCCAGCGCTAAGTGGCCCTATCGACCCGGTCGACCGTCCGCTATTGCGAGTTTCGGGAATTCCTGCTTTTGAAAAGAATAAATCAGGGAGAGGGAAATGGCTCTTCGTTTTGAGGGAAAAACCGTACTGATTACCGGTGGCGCCAGCGGAATTGGCAAAGCGGCCGTTCGCCGCTTTCTGCATGAGGGAGCGCAGGTTGCCGTTTTCGACTGCAACCGCCAGGCTCTGGACCGACTCCGGGAGGAAATCTCTGTTGTGGCGGTTCCAGTGGATGTGTCCGACGTTGCGGCGGTCCGGAGCGGATTTGCAGAGCTGGATCGGGTTTTCCCCCGGCTGGATGTGGTTATCAACAACGCCGGAATCAGCATCCGCCACGGGTTTCTGGACATTACACCGGAGGAATGGAAGAGGGTGGTCTCCGTGAATCTGAATGGTGTATTTTATGTAGCGCAGGAAGCCGCCCGGAGGATGATTAGGCAGGGAAGCGGCGTAATTATCAATATGGGGTCCACCAATGGGCTGATTGGGTATCCGTATTATGCGGACTACAATGCTGCCAAAGCTGGAGTGATTGAGCTGACCCGAACCATGGCTCTGGAGTTGGCGCCGGCAGTCCGGGTTGTGGCCGTGTGCCCGGGGTATGTCCTTACACCTATGCAGGAAGCGGAATACACGCCGGAGATGATGGAAGAGGTGAACCGGAAGATTCCGCTGAGGCGACACGCACATCCGGATGAAATTGCTGCATTGTTTGCCTTCCTGGCGTCGGATGAGGCTGGCTACTTCACCGGTCATCCCATCATCATTGATGGAGGTGAAATTGCGGGCGGCCTTGCCAGCCGCTAATTGGAAAATTTTGACGCATCAGGGCTGGCAGGATACAAATTGCCTGTGGAACCCTCTTGCTTCCGCTGAGGCAGGCGCGTGTGGATGAATTCCGCAGAAGCCGTTTCGGGCAAAGGGGAAGCTGCGGAGAAAAATTGGGAGCGATCTGGCGCAGAACCTTGTTTAAGGATACGGGGAATCCCCCCGGTTGTTTTTCGAGTCCGGAATGAATTGGCGGAAGCAGCATTCTCCCTCCCGGGCGGAGGGCCCGCATCATCAGGTTCTTGGCTGCCCCGGTTCCAGAGAGGCGGTGGAGGTCGGTCAATCTATTCACAAGCACAGTGGTTGAAGGGAGAAAGCACAACCGGCAAAACGAAGGATCAGTCCAAAAAAGAAACCTGCGGCAACCTTTATGTGCTTCAGACTCATACCTTGTACCGTTCGGTTTGTGCCGATCCGCGATCCGGTCTGCCCACACATTCCCGTATGCGCGGAGCGGGCCAAGTCTTTGTTTCCGCAGGAAAAACACTCCACAGCGACCGGTTACCGGAGAGAAACACCGCTGCTACCCATTGAGGAACTGTTCTGGGGGTGCGGCAGGGAGATCCGGGCTTTCCGGGTCTCTTTAGCTTTCGAGATCAATTCTTTCAAGCTACTGGCGCTTTCAGGAGATTTTGATCGGCAAGAACATCAGCAAACGACTTCACAGATAGAAGTTCGCTGGGAACGGGGTTAGGGGCGATGCTTTGCGGAGCGGTTTTGGCGATGCCCGGCGGGTTCATTTGACTTGGTACCGCGAATTCTGGCCTTTTTTGGCGACGCACGATCTGCCCTTGAAGGCGATGTCCAGGTTCCGGGTGGAAGAAAGTGCAGTGCGGTAACCCGGCCGTGATTTAACCATGGCCGTCGGTTCAAACGGAGTGGATGTTCCCGTAGAGCGGTTCCTGTTCCGCTCAAAAAATCTGATCTCCAAAAGGTGTGTCAGACAGCCGGTCGCTGGGATTGGTAGGGAGGATGGCCACAAGAGGCTTGTCGGAAATGCGGTTTTTGGAGCTGTCGAAAGAGGAAATAGAGAATGGGTCTGGGGCATGTTCCCGCCCGGACTGAAAAAAACGGACTGGCGACTGGTGGCGAAAATGGCGTTTTCCGGAAATGTTGGGGTGTTCAGGAAATAGGGTATAAGAGGCTAAAGAACAAACGGCGGAAGAAGAGGGCTTGCCGGGGTGAATTCTACGGATTGGCTGTGAATAGTATCAATATGCCGTGGGAAAAATTCGGAAAATGGCCGCAAGGCATTTACCGATTTTTCCACTTTGAAAACGGGATACGGGGAATCCTGCCGGTGGGGCCCGATGGGATGTCCGATGCGAAAATTGTGAAGAAAATCATTCCATAACAAACTGAACAAAATCTTGACAGCCCTTTGAAAAATTATTACATTTTAGGGCTTCATATTCGGGGAAGGAGTACGTTTGAACATAAAAACGTTGTACGGAGGAGTTAGCATTGAAAACCTATTCGGCGAAGAAGGAAGAGGTTCAGCGTAAGTGGTACATCGTTGATGCTGAGGGGAAAGTGCTGGGCCGACTGGCAAGCCAGATTGCCCGGATTCTGCGCGGCAAACATAAGCCGATTTATACGCCTCATGTGGATACGGGCGATCACGTGATTGTGATCAATGCGGAAAAGGTGCGGCTGACCGGCAGAAAATGGGAACAGAAAGTGTATTACCGTCATTCCGGCTATCCCGGCGGGCTGAAAGAGATTGTAGCCGAAAAGATGCGACGCGAACATCCGGAACGGGTTATTGAGCATGCGGTATGGGGAATGCTGCCCAAGAACCGCCTGGGCCGGAAAATGATGAAGAAACTGCGTGTTTACGCCGGTCCGGATCATCCGCACCAGGCGCAGAAACCGGAGCCGTTGGAACTGGAAGCTTAAGGTTGAGGGAGTAACTCGATGAAGGACGAGCGATATTACGCAACAGGACGCCGGAAAGAATCGGTTGCACGGGTTTGGCTTTCGCCCGGAAACGGGCAAATTGTGGTAAATGGCAAAGATCCTCTGGAATACTTCAAGCGCGAAACCTTGAAGATGATTATTGAGCAGCCCTTCCAGGTAACGGAAACCCTCGGGAAATATGACGTGTACGCGACCGTCCGCGGAGGAGGGCTGTCTGGTCAGGCGGGAGCGCTGCGGCTGGGCATTGCCCGTGCTCTGACCAAGGTCAATGAGGATCTGCGTGTGCCCTTGCGCCGCGCGGGTTTTCTTACCCGCGATCCGCGCATGGTAGAACGTAAGAAATACGGACGGCCCAAAGCCCGCAAGCGGTTCCAGTATTCGAAGCGTTAATGGGGAACGTTGGAAATCAAGCATAGGAGTGTGTGAATGCCGGAGATCCTTTTGGAACAGCTGCTGATGGCGGGAGCCCACTTCGGGCATCTTACCCGCAAGTGGAATCCCAAAATGAAAAAATATATCTTCATGGAAAAAAACGGGATCCACATAATTGACCTCAAAAAGACCCTGGAAGCCCTGAATGTGGCGTTTGAGGCTATCAAGCCTATCGTCCGTCGCGGGGAAAAGGTGCTGTTTGTGGGAACCAAAAAGCAGGCCAAAGATATCATTCGCACCGAAGCAGAACGCTGCGGCATGTACTATGTGACGGAACGGTGGCTGGGTGGGACCCTTACCAACTTTTCCACCATCAAAAAGAGTATCAAGCGGCTGAAAAACCTTGAGAAAATGAGCGTCGATGGCACGTATGAAAAGCTGACCAAGAAGGAGGTGCTGCGGCTGGAGCGCGAGCGGGAGAAAAAGGAAAAGCTTCTGGGTGGAATCAAAGACATGACCATTTTGCCTGGAGCCCTTTACATTGTGGATCCCAAGAAAGAAGCCATTGCTGTAGCAGAGGCCCGCAAGCTTGGCATCCCCGTTTTTGCCATTGTGGATACCAACTGCGATCCGGACGAGATCGATTATCCCATTCCGGCCAATGACGACGCATTTAAATCTATCGGTTTAATTACACACGCCTTTGTGGATGCCATTCTGGAAGGTATGCACGAGGCCGAAATTGAAGCCGAACCAAAAGAAGAGGAAGTGGTAGAATCGCAGAAAGAAGAAGAATCTGAAGGATAAACAGGACACGCTCCATTCCGGTATTCTGAAAAGCACTCATTACGAGTGCTTTTTAGTACCTGGAGCTGGGGTAAACGGGAAAAGAAAGGAGCAAGAAACGATGGCAGTAACGGCTGAGATGGTCAAAGAGCTACGGGAGAAGACCGGAGCTGGAATTATGGACTGCAAGACGGCCCTTCAGGAGGCCGACGGCGATTTTGAGAAAGCAATTGAGATTTTGCGGAAGCGCGGAGTGGCAGCTGCGCAGAAGCGGGCCGGCCGGGAGACCAAAGAAGGTGTGATTGATGCCTACATCCATCCTGGAAACCGGATCGGGGTGCTCATTGAGATTAACTGCGAGACGGATTTTGTGGCTCGGAATGACGAGTTCCGCCAGTTTGTGCGCAATATGGCGATGCAGGTTGCGGCGGCCAATCCGCAGTACGTTTCCCGCGACCAGGTTCCGCAGGAAGTCATCGAAAAAGAGCTGGAAATTTACCGAAGTCAGGCAAAAGAGTCTGGAAAGCCGGATCACATCGTAGATAAAATTGCCCAGGGCAAACTGGAAAAATTTTACCAGGAGGTCTGCCTGTTGGAGCAAGCCTATATCCGCGATCCGGACCGCACGGTGGAAGATATGCTGAATGAAATCCGGGCGAAAATTGGCGAAAATATTGTCATCCGGAGATTTGTGCGGTATCAACTTGGTGAATAAAGTCGGATAAAGCGAATACCCAATATGTTTCATATTGGGTATTCGTTTTTTGGGGAGAGTAAAAAGGATGGAGAAATCGGTTTACCAGCGCATTCTTCTGAAGCTCAGCGGCGAAGCCCTCATGGGCAAGAAGGAGTTTGGAATAGACGCTGGCGTTGTCAAATTCATTGCCCACGAGATTCAAGACGTTTTTCAGCTGGGTGTTCAGATCGGGGTGGTCATCGGTGGGGGGAATATCTTCCGCGGTCTTTCAGCCAGTGCCCAAGGATTTGACCGTGTGCTGGCCGATCAGATGGGAATGCTGGCAACGGTGATCAATTCACTGGCCCTGCAAAATTACCTGGAACGGCTGGGGATTACCACGCGGATTCAATCGGCAATTCATATGGAGGCCATTGCCGAACCGTTTATCCGGCGGCGTGCCATCCGGCATCTGGAAAAGGGGCGCATTGTCATTTTTGCAGCGGGGACGGGCAGTCCCTATTTTTCTACGGATACCGCGGCGGCATTGCGGGCCATCGAAATTCAGGCAGATGCCATTCTGAAAGGGACAAAGGTAGACGGCGTCTACTCGGCAGATCCCGAAAAAGATCCCAATGCGGTGAAATTCCGGGAGATCAGCTACCTGGAGGTGGTACGCCGAGGGTTGAAGGTTATGGACATGACAGCCGTAACCCTGTGCATGGAAAACAATCTTCCCATACTCGTTTTTAATATGACGCAGCCGGGGAATTTCCGGCGCATTATTTTGGGAGAGGAGATAGGAACCAAAGTGACAGGTGATGGCCATGCAAAAGAGCCCGATTTACAAAGACGCTGAAGAGCGGATGAAAAAATCCGTGGAAGCGGTTCGTGCTGAGTTAGCCAAAATCCGAACCGGCAAAGCGACAGCCGAGCTGCTGGATGGCATTAAAGTTGAATACTACGGAACACAGGTGCCCATTAATCAGGTTGCAAATATCACAGTTCCCGAACCACGTTTGCTATCGGTTCAACCCTGGGACAAAAACATGATCGGTCCCATTGAAAAGGCGATACGGAGCTCCGATCTGGGACTGAACCCAACCAATGATGGTCGGGTGATTCGGATTCCCATTCCACCTCTTACTGAAGAACGGCGCAAAGATCTGGTACGTCTGGTTCATAAGCTGGCTGAAGAGGGGCGCGTGGCCATCCGTAACATCCGCCGTGATGCCAACGACAAAATAAAAAAGCTGGAGAAAAACCACGAAATTTCGGAGGACGAAGCTCACCGCCAGCTGGACGATATTCAAAAACTGACGGATTCCTACATTGAAAAGATTGATGAGCTTTTGAAGATCAAAGAAAAAGAGATTATGGAAGTATAGGCAGAGAGCCCTGGAAGGAGAAATCGCAACCCTTCCGGGGTTTTTTATTTGTCTGGATTAAAATTGAGACATATTCTAATTTAGGTGAAAAATATCCGCCAGAGGAAACGGGCAACGATGGTGGCAAGAAAGAAGCCGGAAATCTGTGTTTACCGCTATTTGGGTGAGGTCCCTTACGGGCAGGCCTGGAAACTCCAAAAAAGGCTTCAAGAAGCACGGATTACCGGTGAAATTCCGCATGTTTTGCTGTTGCTTCAGCACCCGCACACCATCACCATCGGGAAAAGTGGGACACCCAAGCATCTGCGCGTTCAGGAAGCATGGTTGCGGAATCAGGGTGTGGAGCTATTTGAGACCGACCGCGGAGGAGACATCACCTACCATGGACCGGGACAGCTGGTAGGGTATCCTATTCTGGATCTTCGGGAGATCCGGCGCGACATTAACTGGTATCTGCGGCAGCTGGAGGAAGCGATTATCCGTACGCTGGCGGAATATGGCATCAAGGCCGGCCGCACCGAGGGTCTAACCGGCGTGTGGGTGGGTGATGCAAAAATCGCGGCCATCGGCATCCGAATTCGCCAGTGGGTAACCATGCACGGCTTTGCACTGAATGTCCGTACCGATCTGCGGTTTTTTGGTTACATTGTCCCGTGCGGGATTCCGGATAAAGGGGTGTGCTCGATGCAGGAGTTTGCCGCCCATGCCGCAGTAGAAAACGTCATCGGGCGTCTGGTCGACCATTTTGGTGAAGTTTTTGGCCTGCGGATGATGCCTTTCAACCACTATTCCTGGCCGGCGGTTAGCCGGATTTTTGAGGAGTTCAAGCTGGAAGAACCCTCGCTTCAAGGTGCGGTGCAGCCACAGCGGGAGTAGCGGCATATCTGCTGTGCAGGTGAGGAAAGAAGCATTGGAAGACGCTTGTCCACTGTGAGTTCCGTTGGCGGCCTCGGGAATCAGTGGGCAAAGGGATGGTTTTTGCATTAACTTTTTTCTGGTTGGCGCATCAAAAGAAGACGGTGCGCTGACGGAAAAAATAGGAAAAGGAGGGATTATGGCAGAGGAGAAGCGCTATAAGGTGGTAATTATCGGTTCTGGTCCTGCAGGTTTGACGGCTGCCATTTACGCAGCCCGTGCCATGTTAAAGCCACTTGTAATTGAGGGAACCCAGCCAGGGGGGCAGCTCATGATTACTTCGGAAGTGGAAAATTTTCCGGGGTTTCCCGATGGCATTGACGGTCCCAAACTCATGCAGGATATGCGCCGCCAGGCGGAAAAATTTGGTACGGAATTTTTGATGGATGTGGTGGAAGATGTGGATGTTTCTGTGCGGCCGTTTCGCATCAAAATGAGCGGGGGCGAAATTCTCGCCGACACCATTATTGTGGCCTCCGGTGCATCGGCCAACTGGCTAGGACTGGAGTCCGAAAAGCAATTGCAGGGGCGGGGGGTTTCGGCTTGTGCCACCTGTGACGGGTTCTTTTTCCAGGGGAAAGAAGTTGTCGTGATCGGAGGGGGCGATTCTGCCATGGAGGAAGCTCTTTTTTTGACCAAGTTTGCCTCCAAAGTAACTGTTATTCACCGGCGCGATCAGCTCCGGGCTTCCCGTATTATGCAGGAAAAAGCATTTGCCAACCCGAAGATCGACTTTATCTGGAATTCCGTCGTTGAAGAAATTCTGGATGTGGCGAAGAACGAGGTAACCGGTGTACGTATCCGTAATGTGAAGACGGGGGAGACCTCTGTGATACCCTGTCAGGGGGTTTTTCTAGCCATTGGTCACACGCCCAATACGCAAATTTTCAAAGGCAAGTTGAAAATGGATGAGAAAGGTTATATCATCACGGAGGGAAAATCGACTCGTACGTCGGTGCCGGGAATTTTTGCTGCTGGCGACGTACAGGACCCGACTTACCGCCAGGCCATCACTGCAGCCGGAACAGGCTGTATGGCCGCCATTGATGCGGAACGATTCCTGGAAGAACAGGCTTTTGCCAGAAAATAAGAGAACAGGCGTACCGGGTAGAAGGCCGCCATCTGCAGCCGGCCCATTCAATAGATTGTGAGGTGGGTTCCATGCTGGTTGATGTTGTGATGCCTCAGCTGGGGGAAAGCATCGCTGAGGGGACGATTTTGAAGTGGCACAAAAAAGTAGGCGATACAGTCCGCAAAGACGAAACGCTTCTTGAAATTTCCACTGACAAGGTGGATTCTGAGATCCCTGCGCCTGCATCTGGCACGCTTCAGGAAATTCTTGTGGAGGAAGGGAAGACGGTGGAGGTGGGTACGGTTCTGGCGCGCATTGCAACCGGTGCGGAGGAAAAAGTGGAAACGCCACCGCTACTGCCCGAAAAAGACAGAACCCAGCCGGTCGAAAAACGGGAAGAGGGTCGATCCGTTTTAGATTACAAAAAAGGCGAGAGGGTGCGCCGCTTTCTTTCTCCTGTGGTCCGGGCCATCGCCCAAAAAGAGGGTATTCCCTTGGAAGTGCTGGAAACGCTTCCTGGTTCCGGAAAAGGTGGGCGGTTGCGGAAGCAGGATCTGCTGGCATATCTTGAGAGACGCGAAAGAGAGGCCTCCCGGTCGGCGGCAGTGCAGGAAGCGCCGGAAATTGCGGCTCCGTCGGAGCCGTCCGCGAGAACGGGCGCTGCGGATCGTGTGCGTCGGGTGCCCATGGACCACATTCGCAAGGCGATCGCTGAGCATATGATCCGCAGTGTTCGCACATCTGCCCACGTGACGTCGGTGCACGAGGTGGACGTTACCGGGATGATGGAATACCTGGCGCGCCACGGCGATGAGTTTTTGCACAGGGAAGGGGTGAAATTGACACCCACTGCTTTTTTTGTTCAGGCAGCGGCCAAAGCTTTGCGGGAATTTCCGGTGTTTAATGCTTCCATCGAGGGGGAGGATATTCTGTATCACCAGGACATAAACATCGGTGTGGCGGTTGCCATGGAAAGCGGACTGATCGTTCCGGTAGTGCGCCATGCGGATGAGCTGAGTCTGACAGGCATTGCCAGAACAGTGGCGGATCTTGCCAATCGGGCGAGGAACAAAAAGCTGAGTCCCGATGAAGTACAGGGTGGGACGTTTTCCATCTCCAATTACGGCGTATTTGATACACTCATCGGTACGCCCATCATCAATCAGCCACAGGTGGCCATTTTGGGCACAGGGGCGGCAAAACAGCGTCCCGTAATTGTGGATGGGATGATCGCAATCCGCTGGATCATGTACCTGAGCCTGACATTTGATCACCGGATTGCGGATGGTGCTCAGGCAGGAAGGTTTTTGCAAAGGATCACAGAATTGCTGCAGGAAATTCGGGTTGAGGACTGAACGATGGCGAAAAATCGCGGTAAAAGGCCGTCATGGCTGAAGGTCCGGCTGCCGCAGGGTGAAAATTACCGCGACGTGCGGAGCATTATCGATTCGAACCGGCTTCATACAGTCTGTGAAAGCGCCCGGTGTCCAAATGTTGGGGAATGCTGGAACCGCCGCACAGCTACATTTATGATCCTTGGAAACATCTGTACAAGGAGCTGTGGATTCTGTGCGGTAAAAACGGGCCGTCCTACAGAACTGGATTTGGAAGAGCCATTCCGCGTAGCAGAAGCGGTGGCGCGGCTCCGTCTGCGTCATGCGGTAATTACTTCGGTGAACCGGGATGAACTGGAAGATGGAGGGGCCAGTATTTTTGCGGAGACCATCCGCCAGATTCGCAAACGGGTGCCGGGGTGCAGGGTAGAGGTGCTTACACCGGATTTTAAAGGGGATGAAAAGGCCCTTGATCTTGTTGTTGAGGCGCGACCGGATATTTTTAATCATAATCTGGAAACTGTCCCCAGACTTTACCCGACGGTCCGTCCACAGGCAAAGTACGATCGCTCGCTTTATGTGCTGGATTATGTAAAGCGGAAAGGATTGGTTACCAAATCAGGGCTGATGGTCGGCATCGGAGAGCAGCCGGAAGAGATTATTGAAGTGCTTAAAGATCTCCGACGTATTGCTGTAGATATTGTAACCATCGGCCAGTATTTGCAGCCGACACCCCAGCACCTGCCGGTGGATCGCTATGTGACGCCGGATGAGTTTGCCTGGTACAGGAAAGTAGGACTCGAGATGGGATTCTCGCACGTGGAATCGGGCCCGCTGGTGCGTTCATCGTACCATGCGGATGAGCAGGCGGTACAGGCTGAAGCGGAAAGTGGGACGGATGGATAAATGAAAAGGAATTTTATTTAAAAAAGCGGGTTTTTGTGAACCGGCTTTTTTGGGGCGTTGTTTTTGTTTCAATCCTGCCGCAGTCCGATTCAAACGATTACATGCTTCAAAAAGCCAACCATTTTTTTCGAGTTTCAATCCTGCCGCAGTCCGATTCAAACCGCCTCCAGAATTTTCTCCAAATCCGCCGACTTGTGTTTCAATCCTGCTGCAGTCCGATTCAAACCCGATTGCGGGAAAAAATCCTGAAATAATCTCGCCAAGTTTCAATCCTGCCGCAGTCCGATTCAAACTGGGAAAAAGACCGCCGGCTGGGTGTTTCCTAAATCGTTTCAATCCTGCCGCAGTCCGATTCAAACGCTGTTCCTTTATGGGTTTTGTATCGCCAAAAATGGGTTTCAATCCTGCCGCAGTCCGATTCAAACACAACCCCCCGAAAACCCTCTGAAACAAAATTTTCTCTGTTTCAATCCTGCCGCAGTCCGATTCAAACTGTTTTCTCAAGGCATCGCAAAAGATTCAGCTTCAATGTTTCAATCCTGCCGCAGTCCGATTCAAACGGTGGGATTCCTCTTCTATTGCACGAATTGGTGCCTTGTTTCAATCCTGCCGCAGTCCGATTCAAACTAGCCATATCAGTACCGATGCCGTGAATATGGATGTGTTTCAATCCTGCCGCAGTCCGATTCAAACCCTCGGCGGGTTTCCTGTGGCTGTGACAAATCCCGAGTTTCAATCCTGCCGCAGTCCGATTCAAACGCTAACGAATATCGTCGATGGTCAGACGGTGGCAAAGTTTCAATCCTGCCGCAGTCCGATTCAAACCGAACGGATCAATTCCGGCATGACCGTGGATACAATGTTTCAATCCTGCCGCAGTCCGATTCAAACCTTTTGAGCTTGCAAAATGAATTTATCATTGATCATGTTTCAATCCTGCCGCAGTCCGATTCAAACTTCAATCTCTGGTTACTACAGCTGTAATATTCCAAAGTTTCAATCCTGCCGCAGTCCGATTCAAACACAGTTGCGGATCGGCAATTTTTCCTCATCGCAATAGTTTCAATCCTGCCGCAGTCCGATTCAAACAAAATAAGCGTTCCTTGGCTTTATATTCCATCCAGGTTTCAATCCTGCCGCAGTCCGATTCAAACTGAATGTGCGAATTCCTGTTTCTTCATTCCATGAATGTTTCAATCCTGCCGCAGTCCGATTCAAACTAATCAGCAGGGCAAAAAATGCTGTTGCTGATTTCTGTTTCAATCCTGCCGCAGTCCGATTCAAACCCAGCTTTGCCAGCATTGCGTTAGCGAAAAGCTGGCGTTTCAATCCTGCCGCAGTCCGATTCAAACGCTGTTGAGGCGGCGGCCAAAGATTGGGGGGTGATCCGAGTTTCAATCCTGCCGCAGTCCGATTCAAACATACAAATCAGGAATATACCGCTTCAAATTTTTACCGGTTTCAATCCTGCCGCAGTCCGATTCAAACGTTGTGAAAGAAAATGGGGTGTCATATGCAAGAATCGTTTCAATCCTGCCGCAGTCCGATTCAAACAAAGGTTCACCCAAAAATTGTAGGCCGAAATTTTATGTTTCAATCCTGCCGCAGTCCGATTCAAACCACAGAAGTTACGCGATGAGGAAATTGAGGATTTATAGTTTCAATCCTGCCGCAGTCCGATTCAAACTGATTCTGTGGATCCTTGTCTTTAAGAACATTATCAAATGGTTTCAATCCTGCCGCAGTCCGATTCAAACTATAGAGCCACTTTCTTCGATTGACGATCCATTTAAGTTTCAATCCTGCCGCAGTCCGATTCAAACGGACATCCAAAAACAGGACCTCATCGAAGTGTTCGAGTTTCAATCCTGCCGCAGTCCGATTCAAACAGATGCCAATGCAAGAAGGGTTGTTGTTCCGATTTAGTTTCAATCCTGCCGCAGTCCGATTCAAACGCTGTGCAACTATTCTTTGCTAAGTACTTTATCCAGTTTCAATCCTGCCGCAGTCCGATTCAAACAGGGATGCCGTTTTCTTCTGCAAGTTTGATATATAGGTGTTTCAATCCTGCCGCAGTCCGATTCAAACCTCTTTTTGTTTTCCTTTTCCCTCAACTTCCGGTAAGTTTCAATCCTGCCGCAGTCCGATTCAAACTGTCACCCTTCATAAAGTTCTTGTGTTTTTCCATGTTTCAATCCTGCCGCAGTCCGATTCAAACGCTGACAAAGTCTGAATGCGCCATGATCGGGAAAACCGTGTTTCAATCCTGCCGCAGTCCGATTCAAACAGAATATCGGGAGGCGTGAGGCTTTTCCGCATACGTGTTTCAATCCTGCCGCAGTCCGATTCAAACAAAAAAGCTGGCAAAAGAGGCAGCTATTAAATTGAAGTTTCAATCCTGCCGCAGTCCGATTCAAACCTTCAATCCCTGGTTACTACAGCTGTAATACTGCAGAGTTTCAATCCTGCCGCAGTCCGATTCAAACTGAAGTGAAATTTAGAAAAAATGGGAGGGTAGAAAAAGTTTCAATCCTGCCGCAGTCCGATTCAAACAAAAATATGAACTTTTTTGCTAAAAGTTGCTTTAATCGTTTCAATCCTGCCGCAGTCCGATTCAAACCCAAACTGTCTGTACGGGTGTAGTTTCCGCACAAACGTTTCAATCCTGCCGCAGTCCGATTCAAACAGAAGATGTTTACCTGATACAATTCGGTTTCAGATTGTTTCAATCCTGCCGCAGTCCGATTCAAACATAGAATACTATCCAAACCATTCACCTGTAGAATAAAGTTTCAATCCTGCCGCAGTCCGATTCAAACTCTTTTTGGCGACTTTGTCCACATTAGGACTATTACGTTTCAATCCTGCCGCAGTCCGATTCAAACTGGGAGGGTATCAAAAACTGTACCTACCCCCTATTTTGTTTCAATCCTGCCGCAGTCCGATTCAAACCGCACTTGGTCGATAAGACTGGGTGCGCCTTTCATTGTTTCAATCCTGCCGCAGTCCGATTCAAACCACGCTGCCTTTGGAATTTTTGCGAAGATTCCGTAGGTTTCAATCCTGCCGCAGTCCGATTCAAACATTTTTTGTTTTCTTTCTCTCTCTCAATTTCCATTAGGTTTCAATCCTGCCGCAGTCCGATTCAAACACATGTGCGAAATCGAACATGTCAACTGGGAAAATGTGTTTCAATCCTGCCGCAGTCCGATTCAAACCCAAAATCCCGAAAGCGGCATGGATAAGAGCAAGACGTTTCAATCCTGCCGCAGTCCGATTCAAACTTCTGAGGGCAGCTTGAACTTCTTTGCGCCGCTGATGTTTCAATCCTGCCGCAGTCCGATTCAAACTGTTAACGCCGATTGTTACCTTGGGACTTGGGTTGTGTTTCAATCCTGCCGCAGTCCGATTCAAACAGAATAGACTCCCAGAAGAACCTTACGGTAAGAATCTGTTTCAATCCTGCCGCAGTCCGATTCAAACTTATATGCAGATGTTGTTGAAAATCAGGTGCTTTCATTGTTTCAATCCTGCCGCAGTCCGATTCAAACTGCACTCAAAAAAGGGACAGTTCCAAACGACCTTAGTTTCAATCCTGCCGCAGTCCGATTCAAACTGTTACGGTACTAAGTATACTTCTAACATTATTCTGTTTCAATCCTGCCGCAGTCCGATTCAAACTTTAATATTGATGAGAAATAACATGGAGGTGCAAAAGTTTCAATCCTGCCGCAGTCCGATTCAAACAGCAACAATTTGTATCGTTTACTTCTTTATTTGGGGTTTCAATCCTGCCGCAGTCCGATTCAAACCAAGTAGATGTAGCAAAAATCGTGCCAGAAGGGAGGGGTTTCAATCCTGCCGCAGTCCGATTCAAACGAGTGAGAGAAAACTTGCCATTCTAAACATAACAACGTTTCAATCCTGCCGCAGTCCGATTCAAACATATCCTGTTCGTTCTTTTCATGGCGTAAGGAAACATGTTTCAATCCTGCCGCAGTCCGATTCAAACGGGAAGTGCTCTGGGATTTCTTCCAATGCCCATTATGGTTTCAATCCTGCCGCAGTCCGATTCAAACCCATCTATATCGCCCAAAAAAATAACCCCTTATAACACCAATCAAAGAAAAAATGTCTGTCGATTCATTATCCTGCTTTTCTACGCAGAGGATCGACAATCACTCAAAGAATCGTATCCAGAGGATTCTTTTCTTGACCCATAATCTCCCTTTTAAGCAAAACCGCATCTCTTACCTTAAAAATAAGCACTGAATCCTTCTTTAAATCAAGCACTTTTTTTAGCTTTAGCTTTAGTTCTTTTAATTTCGCTTCGCTCAGGTCGCCTTCAAATACGCTGTTTTGAATCCAATTCAGGTACTGTCGACATACTTTCAGCGCTTTGGCTACCCGTTTTTCTTCCACATCGTAAACCAAAATCACATGCATGTGCCCTCTACCACCAAAGTTCAAACGGCCTGTAATTCTCCTGTCCCATCAAATGTTTGATCAGCTTGTAACATTCCAGCCGGATCAGCCGACGGTAGCTGACATTCCGGCCGATTTTTCGGTGCTTGATGGTTGTGGATAACCGCTCATCAAATTCTTTGATGAACAGTTTGCGGCCTTCCTCGTTTAACCAGCATATCTTCCCTTTCAGGGTTACGTGTTTTTTCTGGGTGATCTGTCTTTTGTTGAGTAGCGTGAAAATGAGCCGGTCGGCCAGGAGAGGTTTGAAAATTTCCGCAATATCAAGCGACAAAGAAAAGCGTTTGGTCCCAGGCTCGTGAAGGTAAGAAATTAGCGGGCTGAGCTGGGTCCGATAGATTTCTGACAGACAGGTGGTGTAAACGAGACTGTTACCAAAGCTGATCATGGCGTTTATCAAATTGTCCGGTGGATGTTTGGTACGTCGTTCAAATTCAATTTCCTGTTCGATGATTTCTGGCCACGCCGAATAATACCACTGCCGGATATTTCCCTCAATTCCCATAAGTTCTTCGATCGATGATACTTTCTTCAGCTCTTCCCGCAATGCCGTGATGGAATCGAGGTAGTTCTGAAGGGATTTCCCGCGGTTGTGGTAATACTGAAGGTTGCGCAGCATGTTGGCAGAAGCTCCCAGAGTAAATTGCCTGGCCAAAAAAAGGCGTTCATGCGGATTGTCGTATGCACGCACCTGGCGCACCAGAAGTTCGCCGCTGTTCAGAAATTCTCTGGGATAGAACGTGCCTGAATAGAAACCAAAGTAATTAAAAATGTGAATGGGAATACCTTTGCTCCCACAGAAATTGAAAAACTTCCGGTTAAAATCTGCTTCGCCAAAAATATAAATGGAGTCGATATCCTCTACCGGAATAACTTTTTTCTCGGCGGTTTCTTCGTAATCGATGTCAGGTTCCGAATCAATGAGCTGTGGTTCTTTTTCCAGCCTCTCTTCAAAATCTGCGATAGTTTCGGCATCACTTTTACTCCGGTAGCGGGTGAAAAAGATCGTATGCTGTTTGCGGCTCAATCGGCCCGGATTAAAAATGTAGTAGTTCCTAGCCATTTTTCAGCTCCAGCAAAATTCTCTGTACGAACAATGTTTGCAATATGGCTTTTTTCTCGCTTTTGGCGGCACTGGCTTGCGGATAATTTCCACTATTTTCTCCAGTTTCTTTTTTAGTTCGGCTTCATCCTCCTTAGTGAGAGTAACAGAAATCCTCTTCCGCTGTTTTGGGAATTCTAAAATGCCGTCGAGCGTTCCAAAACCGTGTTCCTTCAACATCCAAAGATAGTACTTCAGCTGCCAGATATGTGCTGTAAGAGCGCGGTCGCTCTTTTTTACTTCATGCACCAGACCATCCGGCGTAATTCGATCAATCCGGATGTTTTCAAAAATTGATATCTCTTTTTCTGATCGCGTGTAGAATTCTTCTGTAATGAGCCGCCCGAGGTGGACAATCTCAGAATCAAAACTCATATTGATGTCGTGGGCAAAATACCACAGTTCGGTATGACATACATGAAAATAGTTGACCATAACGCCGGTGACCGAACGGCTGAAGAAATCCTCTTCCGTTCGTGACGGATATTTGCTGTTCGGACAAAAACGCGATACGGGGCGGTCCGCCGTCGTAAGTTCTGGCGCGTTTCGTTTGGGTTTTGTGGATGAATTCACAGAATAAATTCCTCCTCTTTGGCCCTGATAAAACCGGTTTCCGGATTATAATAGGTGTCTACCCAATCGTTTGGGATGTATCCGAGCGTACTGCCAGTCTCCTCCCAGAAATGTTGCTTGGCGAATCTTAATGGAATTGAAAGGACGTACTGCCTGAGTTTGCTGCGCAGGTGCAGGTATTTTTGTCGTCTTTTATGAATATCTTTTTCTTGCAGGACCGCAGTTTTATATTGTTGCCACAGCTCCGCTGCGTGTTCATCAATTTCGACGAAAACATCTACGAACGGTTGGGTGGTCCGGATGAGCTGGAAGTTTTGAAGGGCGTTGTAGCGGCCTTCGGCCCACCAGGCTTCGAAAATGGTTCGGTCGGTAATCTGCTCGTATTTTCGAACCAGTCGCTGGTAGTTTTCGTGGATGAGGCGGTAGAATTCGGGTTCATGAAGCTGTTTTTTTCCGGCCAGAAGTTCCTGGCAGATCTGGATGTGGCTTTTTCCATAAATCCGATGGGCCAGAAGGGACCCGTGCTCATCTTTTAAACACACGATGTGCAATTCGCCCTCAGGTTTCATCCCGTGCCGGTTCACACGGCCGGCTGCTTGAACCAGAGAGTCAACCGGCGCGATGTCCCGATACACCCGGTCGAAATCCAGATCCACACCCGCCTCGATGACCTGGGTGGTTACCAGAATTGCCGGTTCGCCCCTGTTCAAAAGGTCATTCAGGCGTTCAATTCTCTTTTTGCGCTCAATCGGCAAAATGTTGGTGGAAAGGTAAAAAAGCGGCGTTTTTTCCTGTAGCTCGGCTTTCAGTTCGTTGTAAATCCGGATGGACGAGGAGATCGTATTGAGGATAATTGCACAGGAGCGGTCCGTTTCCAGCAGGGATCTCAGCCGGTTTGCAAAATTGTCGAGTTCCTCTGGTTCTGAGTGGAAGAATGCCCGGACCCGGTCCAGTTGCTCAAACAGTTCGGAATGGTTTTCCACCAGCTCGGTACAGGAACCTGGCGGGAAAATAATCGGTTGGGTAGCGGTCATCAGAATGGCCGTGCAGGCAAAATGCTGCGTGACTTCTCTAATAAGCTCCCGTACCGCCGGCCAGTATTCCACCGGCAGATTCTGTATTTCGTCCAGAATCAGGATTGCTCCCGCAATATGGTGAAATTTTTTCAGGGAACGGTTCCGGACGGAAAAAAGGGTTTCAAAAAGCTGAACAAATGTGGTAACGACAATTTCCGATTCCCAGCTTTCCGTCAAGAGCAAAGCTTTATCCAGTGGAAGATCCTCCCCAGGTGAAACCCGATAGCGGATATCCGCGAGATGGTGATGTTTGAGCAGATAGGGTTGAGGCCGGGTTGCGAAGTCGGGGATTTGTTCCAGCACCTGGCGAAAAACCTCGAAATTCTGGTCGATGATACTGGTGAATGGCAGGGCGTACACAATCCTTGGCAGGTATCCTTTTTCCCTTCGGATTTTCTCCCGGATTTTCAGGGCAAAATTGAGAACGGCCAATGTTTTGCCGCTACCCGTGGGAGCTGTTAACGTGAAAATACGTTCCTTTGGGCTGTAGATGACTGTCTGTTCGTTCAACTGGTGGTAAAGTGACTGACGTATCCGCAAAATGCCGGGTGGAAGGTGTTTTTTCGGCAATCTGGGAAGAAACGAATCCACCAGCGAGTCTCGCAACTCCGGACGCAAAGGAAAAAGTGCCGCGTCGGCAGCATGCCGTTTATCCGCATCAATGAGGATAGAAAAAAGCAGGTACAGGCGCCTGTGAAAACCCTTCAGATTTTTTGACCCGGCGGCATCTTCCCAGCTTTCGGCCGCTTCCAGCAAAAGGTCAATGAATGGTGAAGAGGGGCTTTTCATCTGCCGGACAAAATCTTCCAACGCTGCTGGGTCCAGGCCCATTTCCTGCAGGTCCTCTCCAATCTGCAGGCTGTTTTTCTCCAGATCCAGCAGCTGTTTCTGAGAGATCGCTTTGATTTGCTGAAGTCTCTGAATATCGCCTATGGCACCGGCATCTCCCGCGTCCAAATACTCCACATAATCTTTGATCCAGTCCTGGAGGCCGGTTAAGTTGCCATGGTGGCACCAGATGGCAGAAAAGATGAGCCAGAGGGACTCCCAATCTGTCCGTTCAGATGACCGGTACCAGGAAAAGGCCCCCCAGAATGCGGAAAGCTGACTGTGGTGGCGCGCGCTGCCCGAATCTTCCCCTTTTTGCAAGTAGTTCTGAAAATAGGAAGTGAATTTCCCAAAATCATGGGTTAATCCAATGTGATGGGCCAACATCACGACATGGTCCTTCACATCCATATTGTCGGGCAGCTGCTGCGCGTAATACTGGCAAAGTTGTGCCACCTCGCGCAGGTGATCCTTCAGCAATGTGGCGGAACAGATCTCTCCGGTTGCGGATTTTTCCACGTGAGAATAGAATTTCATAGTTCCAGGCAACCCTTTCCACTGCTGAAGAGGGTCCGGTTTGGCCCCTTGGCAAATTTGCCCCGCATGGCGGTCGGCGCTAATAAAATAGAATCGTGCTTTCCTGATCCCCAATTTGGATCCGGTATGTTGGCTTGCGGAAAATGGCTTTAATCTTATCCCGGTTTCGCTCCCAGATCAGATCGATCACGGGTCCTGGTTCTCGATCCGGAAGAAATTCCCTGCGAACATGCTCCCGGAAGAAGGTTGGCATCTGCCCGTCCAGAGGTTCAAGGGAAATGGAGTTTGCTTTGATCAGGTGCAGCGCTGCAACGCCCCGGATGATTGTTTCCGTTCCCGGCGGGATTTCCTCCAGAATCTTCACCTCGCCTGGCCATTCAATCCATGAAAAGAAGGGCGCACTGCCCATAAACGGGATATGAGCGGACATCTTCTCCCTAAGTATTTTTTCCAGCATCAGCTCCACATCTTTGTGTCGGAAAGAAAGGATAATCCGGTAATGAAGTTCCCCTTCCGGAAACGTTTCCGAAACCACCAGCTCCATGGGAATCTGGGTGTGTTCGTCATCCAGAGATCGGTACAGGTCCTGGCGGTTTTTTATGTAAGCGTAGTTCACGGTTTGCATAATCTTTCGCGGACGCGACAGAATCTGAACGGCCATTTGCATGTTGTTTTCATTTAGAAGTTCGTAGTAGCTGTCCCGTTCCAGTTCGAGGAGACCAGCTACCGTTCCAGCCACGACAGTTGGTGGTGGCAGCGAATAGCTCAGCGAGGAAGAGTTGGTATCAAACTGGCGGAAATGGGCAAAGATGCCCTTCCAGTCGAACGCCAGAAGGTTCATTTTCAGCCTCCGTTCTCTACGCCTCGAGTCGGTTGGCATTCGGCAAGGCGGCCATATTCCCTTTGATCTGGATGTCCGGGTCAATCCAGAAATGGGTTGTCGCAATGTGCTGCTTTACCGCCTCCAGTTTTTCGATGAGCCGGCTGAGGTCCAGAATAATGTCATTGATAGAGAGGACCTCCTCGGCCTTTTTGCCGTCGGCAAGTTCTATTTTAATCCACTGCCGGAAATCGGGCAGAATAAATTCCTTGCTGTTGTATTCGACGCGGATGTATACACGTGGCGTCTGGCCGATTTTGCTGCGGGTGGCATGAAGCGGAATCGCCTTCAGCATAGCTTCATCCAGAAGTTGTATGTCATCGTGCCGCAATTTCGTTCTTTCCGCGTTGTATCCCGAAATAACGCCGTGGAAGGCGATCAGCGAGTACTTTACGCGGTAATCTTTGCCGATTGTCCCCTGTTCTCTCCCGGCTTCGGAACTGAAGCGTGAAGTGATGGTCTGCGAATCTAGCAGGTACACCCGGTTCAGGGAGTACCCCCAGTTGAACTGTACGGGGCCGGTGAACGAAATCGACTGACCTTTCTGGTCCTCCAGCTTTACCGGGATGGTAGCTCCAAAAAGCCGGATGTCCACCAGTTTTTCCAGTATCCGGTTCAGATCCTCCTTGGCCAGTTTTTTGGCCTTTTGCTGCCCCAGAATTTCGGTGATCCGCTGACCCGCCGTTACAACTTCACCCTCTTCCGACTTTTGCACATAGAGGTCGTGGCCTCTGGCACTCAGATAATCCCGGATATACCGCTTGAGGCGGACGTCGCTAACCAGGTTTGTCTGGGTCGGATAATCCATCCGCGGTCTGTTTTCCTCATCCGGATCCCCGTTTGGATTGCACATCTGAGCGTCGTAAATGAACAAAATCTGGGAATTGTTCATGGCAGGTCCTCCTTACTTTTCTTCCGTCTGCTCGAAATTTTCGTTTTTCGGTTTGGCTGTTCCCATAACCTGAAAGGCGTACCCGGAAAGCAGGTAGAAAAGCCGCTCATCCGATGTCATCGTTTCCCTTTCACTGCCCATCTGGTACAGGGCGATGGCGCTGGAGAGCCACTTTTCGGCGTAGCCTGCCTGTTTTTGGTACTGGCGGATTTTGTCAAATATTTCTGCGAACAGCCGCATGGTCTTTTCGGCGCTCATCCCCTGGTAGTTAATTTTGCTCAGTACCGGCTTATTTTCGAGCCCCTCTCTGTACTGAACATTCGCAATGATCCCGATCACATATCCCAGAAGCGCCATCCCCCGCTGGGCTGGCGTGTAGCCCAGCCTATCAAATACTTCGTTCAGTCCGTGCGGCATTGCGGTTTGCAGATTTTCCTGTTCCATGGCTGTTTCTCCCTCCAGAAGGTTCAGTTTTTTCAAAAATAACAGAAACAGATTCCATTTGACGGTATCCCGTGCCAGCAGAAACAGCGGATCTCCCTTCCCGCCGATCTGATACTGGGCATGGGATTTAAAGTAATGGATTTTTGCCAGATCCTTGTAAACCGGATAGAGGGACCTGCGTGAAACGGGAACGCCCGTAAAGATGTTGGAGTAGAGCTGGAGTAGCTTTCTGTATTCCTGGTGATCGCTCCCTGATCTGCGGACAGGAATGATGTAATAAATTTGGTTGAGATCAAACTGTGTTTCCTCCCGGAAATGTTCCGCCCGAAACTGCTCTGTTCGATTCAATTCCTGATAAATTTCCTGAACTCGGCTGGGGGGAACCTCCCGGATCAAAAGGAGAATTTTGAAAGCAGATTGAGCTTTGCGGAAAAAAAGGAAATTCCAGATGAATGGGATGGGGTCCGCTCGTTTCAAAAGTCGTTCAACTTCTTTTTCTTTTTTGAGCAGAAGCTTGATGCTTGCAATTTCGTTAAACCGGTCAGGCATTTCTCTTAAATAACGAAGCAACCGTTCTTTGCTGGAGATGGGCCAGAGCATCTCAGGAAGAATGTAAAGATTGAACCCCCCCAGCCGGACCTGAAGATGCCGGGCGATCCACCTTTCCCCGAAAAGCCACTTCTGGTAGCACGGCCGACAGATGGAAACGGCCTTGTAAAAGTTTTTCGGATCAAAATGTGAAGCGAAGCTTACCTTGTCTGTCATGTAAAACTTGAACATAAACCGGGTGGTGTTTTGGGTAACCTCTCCTTCCTGGCTGCAGATGGAGCATCTGCCCCAGAGGGAATGTTCAAACGCTTCTTCCAGAGATTTTTGCGAAAGTAGGCGGATGTAATCCTTCTCTTTCGCCAGAAGTTGACCGTCAACAAGAACGGTATAGAGTACCTCCCGACTTTTTGTTCCAAATTTACTGGAGATGTATTTCTTGGTTTCGGCTACCATCGCTTTTGCGTACTGTTTGACATCCAGCGGCCCGGGATGTTTTTTCTGGATCTCTACAGGAAAGGGAAGTGTGCCGGGTTTGAGCAGGTAGGTGGCTTTTTGACCTTTTGCATCGGTCTGAACGTCGAAGAACCGGTCTACGACCGTTTTTAGTTTTGTCTTCAGCTCACCATCCGGCAGGAACTTGAACAGATTCGGAAGAGTCTGCGTAAACAGGTAGCTGAGATTTTCCGTAGTTGGAAAGAACTGCGGGCGGTTGCCCTTTTCGGAGCCCGTGAATGCGTATTCTTTCAGTGTTTCCCGGTCCAGATGCGGTCCGGCCGCTTCTTTTTCCATGTCAAATTGAATGTTTCCTTCCTTGGTTCGGAAGTTCATTCCGATTATGTACCGGTGGGTTTGACTTTCTTGCACCAAAAAATCCAGCAGCTCATCTGTATCTCCGGCGCTGACAATTTCACCGATCTGCGTGATCAGATGAAGCATTTTTCCTCCCCGGTTTTGTTGGAATGTTTACAGGACGGCTAGGCTTGCCTCTTGGATGCACCTGTAGCATCCGGCCCTTGTGGGAGCGTTTCAATCATGCCAAATCCCTGCGCATTGTGCTCTCCCAGTCCACATTCCCAGGCGATTTTCATCAACTCCGGGTTTCCTTCCAGCGCGAAATGATATTCAAATGCGCGGATGTGTGTGGCATCGGGAGTTCCTTCCTTGATTGTGATTAACCGGGAGCGCGGTTTTGAACCTTTGCTCAGGGTGAGCCGCAGCCGCTGATCCGTGGGAAGTTTGCGGTGGATGATTTCGTATTTCTGAAGGAGATTCTTGCGGATGAGTTCTGAATAACGGGAATCATCGGGTCTGAGGTATTTGGCATGCAATCTGCCGCGGTGCAGGTGCATGGTGCTTACCACCACTGGAGATAAGCAACGGAAGAATGTTTTTTCGCCGAACTCCGGTGTCGGGATCATTTCAACCTGCTGAATTTCGAACCGGGCCCTGCAACCGCTTCCGGCAATTTCCAAGGTCCGGTGCAAAAACAGGCCGTTAACAACCCCGCGCACAAATTCCTCCTGAAATGGACTGCTGATTTGCAATTTCCATAGCTGGCCGGAACCAGCAAGCCGGTTTCCCTGAATGCGCACATCCGGAATCCATAGTTTTGAGAAGGTGAACAGCTTCATTGAACGGCCTGAAAAAGCGGTATACCCTCTTTCGTGCAAGAACGACGCATACGAGGGTTCCGCCTTGCGCAGAATAGCGTAAATGGCGGCCGACAGTGGGTACTGATAGTTTACAGGAATACAGGTAAGCCCCTCATCCCTGGGTTTTAGATAAAGCCGGATCCGCATGCCCCCCCAGCAATAAGTCCATTGCGAATATACGGAATCTGGAAAGTTCTACTGTTTAAATCTGATTATTTTTTCAGGGCTGGAAAGAACAGCAAAACCCCTTCAATTCGTTTGCCCGCGTTGAATGAACACGGTTTTGGAATGACCTTTGCCAAATTTTAACAAAATTAGATGAATTGTCAATAGAAAATATCGCGTGGAATCCATTGACGGAAATACCCATCTTCGGTGTTTCTGCGTTGTATCTTTTTGCACATTTGGGAATCGGTTTTCAACCTCGCCGTTGTTCCGGAAAGGTCCTTTCCCCCCGGAGACCAAAGGCGTGATTTTCAGTTTCCACTTTGGATGCTTTAAGGGAGCGCACTTTCGCTTTTCACCCTTTCCGGCCCACCAGTTCATCAAATTCGGCGACAGGGATAGCCGGCAAAGTCGAAAAGGTGATCCCGGTAGCGCGGGTGATGTCTACAGAGGCTTTAAGTGCGCGCTTCATGTCGGGAAACTGGGCAATCAGGATCAGGTCGTATGCGCCCAGCAGGGCG
>Ga0209426_1000516_pt1 | contig 37674 bp, 43 predicted proteins | sample Deesub1362B_J571_FD_187697 | JGI IMG/M metagenome (GOLD analysis project Ga0209426, IMG submission 187697) | Deep oceanic, basalt-hosted subsurface ecosystem from Juan de Fuca Ridge flank, Pacific Ocean, CORK Borehole 1362B_J2.571 (SPAdes)... ...
GGCGATCGCTCGGGCGCTGAAACAGCACCGGATTATTATGGTGCATAACCATGGCAGCTATGCCATCGGCCAATTGCTTGAGGAGGCCTACCATTTCACCACCGCGCTGGAGCAGAGCAGCCAGGTTATCTGCCTGATGAGGTCGCTCCAGGTAAGCCCGCTGAAAGAGTAGCCTATTTCGGGTAGACCGGCGTGCACCAGTCAAGATATTTCGGGTTGTTGCCTCGTATTACCTCAGCGTAAAGTTCCTGCAGTTTTCTGGTTATCTCCCCAATCTCTCCGTTGCCTATCTGGCGGTGGTCTATCTCGGCCACTGGAGTGATGTGGGCGGCGGTGCCGGTGAGAAACACCTCGTCAGCGTAGTAGAGTTCAGCGCGGTCAACCGGCCGCTCAATGGTCTCGATACCCAGCTCGTTTTTGGCTAGCTTGATGACGCTATCGCGGGTGATGCCAGGCAGGATGTTATTGTAGATCGCCGGGGTGACCAGTTTGCCGTCAATGACCAGGAAGATGTTTTCCCCGCTCCCCTGGGCGACGTAGCCGTCATGGGTGAGCATAATCGCCTCATCAAAGCCGCTCTCCACCGCCTCCGATTTGGCCATGGCATTGCCGGCGTAATGGCCCATGATTTTCACCTGCGGCGGGACCGAGTTGTCCGTGGGACACTGCCAGGAGGAAACGACGCACCTGGCCTTGTCCACATCTATATATCGCCCCCAGGGGATGATGAACACCAGGTAGTCATCCTCAATGTCATGCACGCGAACGCCCAGGGCCTGGCCGCTCTTGTAGGCCAGGGGGCGCACGTAGATATCCTCCTCAAAGCCACACTTGCGGGCAAGCTCCACCGTTATCTGGCAGAGCTCATCTATGGTGTAAGGCAGCTTGATCTTCAGCACCTGGCAGCCTCTGAGCAGCCGCTGGTAGTGCTCCTTCATGCGGAAGAGGTAGATCTGCTTGTGCTGGCTGTTCCAGTTGCCCCTGATGCCCTCAAAGATGGCCGTGCCGTAATGGAGCGCCGAGGTCATGACGCTTATCTTGGCTTCAGCCAGAGGCACAAACTCATTTTTGAAAAAAGCATACGATGGCATTGGAAGGTCTCCCTTTCTAGCAGTGATTACCCTCATTATAGCTACTGCGCAGAGAGAAAACAAGGGATAGATTTCGGGTGGAAAGCGCGATACACGCCGGGTTTCTGGATTTTCCGCTCCCTCTACCGGCCCGGGGTGTGAATAGCGTCGCCGTCAGCGGACTGGGGGAAGATGTCCTTTAAGCGCAGGGTGCCCCCGGTTTGGATGGCGCTGAAGCCGTATTTGCGGCGGATGCGGTCAATGGCTTGGTTCAGCTTGGCCAGCCTCTGTGCCGACGCATCCAGCATATCCAGCTGCCGCCCGGACGCTACCAGGCTTGAGGCGCCGATGCCGAGGAGGCGGATGGCTTGCTTTCCCCCGGCCAGCTCCCTTTTCATTAGCTTGAGCGCGGTGTCAAAGATGACTTGGTCAAGGTCGGTGGGCTGTTCTAGGGTGCGCTGGCGGGTGATGGTGGTGAAATCAGCGTATCTCATTTTTAGCGTGATGCACCTGGCCAGCTTGCCCTTCTGGCGCAGGTCACTGCCCACCCGCTCGCTGAGATAGCGCAGCGCTGCCCGGAGGAAGGAGGGGTCTTTGATATCTTGGGGGAAGGTGGTTTCTCGGCTGGTGGACTTGGCGCTGGTGGGTGGCTCCACCTTGCGCTCGTCAATGCCGCGGGCGTAGCGGTGCAGCACCTCGCCCCAGGCGCCGAAGTGGCTTTTGAGCCTCTCTGGGGGGAGCTTGGCCAGCTGGCCGATGGTGTTTACCCCCAGGTCTTTTAGTATCTGCTGGCTCTTCTTGCCCACCCCGGGCAGTTTGTCCACCGGCAGCGGCGCAAGGAAGGTGCCTTCCTCCCCGGCGGGCACCTCCAGCAGACCATCGGGCTTGGCCAGGTCAGAGGCGACCTTGGCGACCACCTTGCTGCTGGCGATGCCCACCGAGGCGCAGAGCCCAAGCTCATCCTTGATCCGCTGTCTTATCCTTTCCGCCATTTGGCGGATTGAGCCGTGAAGGGACTCAAAGCCGGTGGCATCAAGGTAGGCTTCGTCAATGCCCAGCGGCTCAAGGTAAGGGGAAAAATCGGCCAGGATGGCCATGAACTTCTGCGAGACCTCCCGGTATCTATTGAAGTTGCCCTCAATGAAGATGGCCTGGGGGCAGAGGCGGCTGGCGGTAACCAGGGGCATGGCGGAATGGACGCCAAAGGCGCGGGCTTCATAGGAGGCGGCGGCAACCACGCCCCTGCGGTCAGGTCTGCCCCCGACGACCACTGGTTTACCTTTGAGCTCTGGATTGAGCACCTGCTCCACGGAGACGAAGAAGGCGTCTAGGTCAATGTGCATAATCCGGCGTGCCATTTTTCACATCCTGACCAGCTGGATTGCCTTTAAGGGACAGGCCCGGGCGCAATCGCCACAGCCCCGGCAGGTGGATGGGTGGAACATGGGTATCTGGCAAGGGGCCTCCTGCTTGATCAGTTTATGCGGGCAGGCTGAGGCGGCAAGGCAGACCCCTTGGTTACACTTTTCCGGCTGGCACTTATCAAAGGCCAGCAGCGCCATCTTATTCGGCATGGTCCCCGGCCTGCATCGCCTTTTCGATTCTTTTCAGCTCCTCCAGCTCCTCCTCTAGCCTCTCCAGCTCCTGCCACATTGCTATCGGCACCGAATGCGCCGGCCAGCGCGCCCTGAGGTCAGCCAGCTTCGCCTCGAGCTCCTTTCGCCGCTCCGTAACCTTGGGCCGGCCCTCCTCCCGGGAGACAAACCCTTTAACCCTGCGCTCAAAGACGCTTCTGGGCAGCAGGACACGGCGCTGGCATTTGAGGCATTTGATGCCAATATCCGCCCCCACTCTGACCACCCGCCATTCGTAGCTGCCACAGGGGTGCTTCTTCTTGAGGCGGACCACGTCATCCAGCTTTATCTCCATAACCATCCTTCACTTTCTTTTCAGCGGATGAAAATCAAAATTACCAGTCCGACGATGGCCACCGTTAGTGTACCCACAACCATCGCCTGCCACCAGCGCAATTTCTGGGCGGCGGCAATGGCAATAGGGAACAATATAAGATACCATGCCACGGCGATAAATTGGTAGGCTACGGCGAAGCCTCGCCAAAACCCTGGTCGGGCGATTATTTCTTGCCATTCTGCTGGGCTCATCACGCCGAGGAGGAACAGAAGGGTCTCAATTGTTTCCGGAATCCAGGTGACAAATGAAGGTATCGTCAGGGCAAACCCCAGAACGGCGAAGGTGCCTTCAAAGGTGCCCCTTCCCTTGAAGGCTTGGCTCATCAGTTGCGCTAGGCCGCTGGCCAGTATCCAGGCCAGAAAATACACTGGCATGGCAAAGAATATTTCCCAGAAATAGTAATCCTCAGCCGGGATGGCTATCCAGGCGGGAGTGCTGATGTCAGCACCGACAACCGCTAGGCCGATGATGGTCAAGGTGTAGAGGATGCCGATGAGCAGGACAGCGCCGAGGCTATGGGTCAGCAGCTTGGGGTCGGCGAGCAAGAGGTTGAAGGCGCGCCGAGGATTAATAACAACGCCGCCAAGATAGCTCCAGAATCGGCCCATTTCCTCCCCCGTTTTATCAGGACTGGCTACGGTAGTGGTTGATCTGGTCACGTAGCTCAGCGGCGGCGCGGCGGGCTGCCTGGGCAAAGTCCTTTCCCTGCGAGGCGTAGATGACCTGCCGTGAGGAGTTGATGAGCGTCCTCTCACCGCGGGCATCGGCCCCGTGGCGGACGGTCAAGGCCAGGTCTCCACCTTGGGCGCCGATGCCCGGTATCAGGAGCAGCATATCAGGGTGGTAGCTGCGGATAAGTTTTAGTTCTTCAGGGTAGGTGGCGCCGACCACCAGTCCAACATTGCCGTGGGCGTTCCATTGGCTTGCCTTGAGGGCGACGAGTTCAAACAGTGGGCGGGGACCATCCTCTGCCTCAGCGCGGAGGGCCTGAAAGTCAACGGCGCCGGGGTTTGAGGTCCGGCACAGGATGAACACTCCCCGCTCATGGTACTGGATGAAAGGCTCAATTGAGTCAAAGCCGAGGTAGGGGTTCACCGTGGTGGCGTCAAAGCCAAGATTATCGAAAATGGCTTTAGCGTAGGCTTTGGCCGTATTGCCGATATCACCCCGCTTGGCATCACCGATCGCCGGGATATCGTCGGGAATATAGGCCACAGTCTGCTTTAAGGCCTCCATCCCTTCGGCTTGCAGAACCTCGTAGAAGGCGAAGTTGAGTTTGTAGGCGCAGACTAGGTCAGCGGTGGCGTCAATGATGGCTTTATTGAATTCAAGGACGCTTACCCCGTCAGGCATCCGCTCTGGGTCAGGGTCAAGGCCGACGCAGAGCAGGCTCTTATTTTTTCGGGCTATCTTGGCCAGCTTTTCGCTGAAGTTCACCGGGGTCCTCCAGGGGGTGGCGAGACGGGTTGGTCACTGGCTGGTATCATATTGGGTGGTCTGGGCCTCGGGGGGCAGCATGTTGCCCAGGATTTTCTGGAGGGCCATGGTGTGGCTGCAGAGCCCCCAGCTGGAGAAGAAATGGCAGGAACAGTGCCACTTTCCCTCTTTATAGCCAGTTATATAGCGGTCATTCTCCCCGCGGAATTCCACTGAGAATTCGGAGAAGGTAATCCGGTCAGTCTCTTGGGCGTAGCGCTTGGCCTTTTCAATCTTGCCGATCAAGCTGGACTGCATAATCAATCCCTCCTCAAACTTAAAAAGCACTGGCCTGGTCGGGCGCAGTGCTTTCCTTCCCTATAATAAGCGTTCAGAGCCAAATGCATCATCCTGGGCCAATTAAGCTCTCATTTATTTAATTCTAGCCTCTTTGCCGGGATAAGTCTAGGCGGAAAACTGGAAAATATAACGGGAAAATGAAAAAAGTTCGAAAAAGGCCTCATCGCCGGCGAGTTTGCCCTGAGATAGGTTAATACGGTAAAATATGCCGAGAATTTTTGCCTGAGGTGACCCGGGTGCCTACTTATGAATATGAGTGCGGTGATTGTCAGCACCGGTTTGAGAGAAGGCAGAGCTTTGACGCCGAGCCGGTGGCCATGTGTCCGGAGTGCGGGGGGAAAGCTCGCCGCGTCATTCACTCCATTCCGGTTATCTTCAAGGGAAGCGGCTTCTATATTACTGACAGCCGCCAGAGCCGCAACCCTGGAGGGGAACGAGCCAGCGAGACAAAAGAGGAAGGGAAGAAGGAGCCGTGAAAGCGCTGCTGCAGCGGGTTACCCGAGCCTCGGTCAGCATTGATGGTGAGGAGGTGGGCAGGATAGGCCGGGGGCTGGTGGTTTTCCTCGGCGTCGCCAGCGGAGATACCGAGAAAGATGCCCAGTACCTGGCTCAGAAGGTGGCGGGCCTACGCATTTTTGCCGATGAGGAGGGCAAGTTCAACCTTTCCGCTCTGGAGGTGAATGCGGAGCTACTATTGGTGAGCCAGTTCACTCTTCTAGCGGATACCAGAAAGGGACGCCGGCCGAGCTTTATTGAGGCGGCGCCGCCAGCTCAGGCGGAGGCGCTATTTAGCTACTTTGTTGAGCAGATGCGCGCCACGGGACTTAAGGTGGCAACGGGGCGGTTTCAGGCGTATATGCAGGTGGAAATCCACAATGATGGCCCGGTGACCATCATGCTAGATAGCAGCCAGAAAGCGTAAAATTCACCTTGATATTAAGGGTTCCTCTGGATTAGCCAGCTTGAAGGCTTGTGGGTCAAACTCAAGGCTGATGTCCAGGGCTTTTACCGAGTGGGTGAGGGCGCCAACTGAGATGAAATTGACCCCAGATGCCGCCGCCTGACGGACGTTGGCTAGAGTAATTCCTCCCGAGGCTTCGGTCTTCACCTGACCTGAGAGTGAGCTTAGCACGCGGCGCATTTCCTCAGGGCTCATATTATCCAGCATGATGATGTCTGCCCCGGCCTCGGCGGCCTCCATGGCTTCCTGGGCGGTGTCAACCTCAACCTCAATAGGCATCCCCTGGGGGGCACTGCGCCTGGCCTTGGCCACGATATCCTTCAAGCTCATGCCCAGGGCGCGCAGCGCGGCGAGGTGGTTATCTTTGATCAGGATGCCATCACCGAGGTGCAGGCGGTGGTTTCTGCCTCCACCCAGGCGCACGGCGAGCTTCTCCAGCGCCCTCAGGCCAGGGGTGGTCTTGCGGGTATCGGTGATGCTGGCGCCAAGTCCCTTGGTCCTGGCGACATATCTGGCGGTCTGGGAGGCGATGCCGCTAAGCCGTTGCAGGAAGTTGAGGGCGGTGCGCTCGGCTTTGAGGATACTGGCCACCCGGCCGGAGATGATGGCGACGGTATCTCCGGGCTTTACTTTAGCGCCATCTTGGAGCAGCACCTCCATTTTGAGGGATGGGTCAACGCGCCGGAAGACCTTCCTGGCCACCTCAATGCCGGCAAGTATCCCCCTCTCTTTAGCCAGTATGGAGGCTTTGCCCGCTAAATTGGGTGGGATGAGTGCCTCGGTGGTGATGTCACCATGACCCAGGTCTTCGGCCAGGGCGAGGTCAACGATGCTATCGATCTGTTCCTCAGTTGAGGGCGCTTTCTTCATTTCCTTGCCCCTTAAAGACTATCTCGGGTGAAGATGATGTGGCGCTGCCACTGGGGGGAGCTCTGGGGGAAGTCGGAGCGGAAGTGAGCCCCCCGGCTCTCCTCCCGGAGAAGCGCGGCCTCAGTCATCAGGCGGCCGGCCAGCACTAGGTTGTGCAGTTCGTAGGAGGGACGGTCAGTGGGTGGGGGCAGGGACTTCTGCCAGGCGGCCAGAATCTCGGCGGCCTGGGTCAGGCCTTCCCGGTCGCGGATGACGCCCACTTTATCCCAGAGGAGCTTTTGCAGGGCGGAGAAGCTGGGGGCCGGCGCTGACCTTGGCGTCTCCCTTTGCCTCAGCACGCAGTGCAGGTTGGCGCCGCTGGTATCCTTGGGCGCTCTCCCCTTGGCTTCCTTGGCCGTCCGTTGCATGATTCGTTTGCTGAAGACAACCACTTCCAGCATGGAGTTTGAGGCGAGCCGGTTGGCCCCGTGCACCCCAGTGCAGGCGGTTTCCCCGGTGGCGAAGAGCCCGGCGATATTGGTTTCCCCCCAGCAATTGGTCTTGATGCCGCCCATCATGTAGTGGGCCGCCGGCGCCACCGGCACCATCTCCTTAGTGATATCCAGGCCGTGGTCCAGGCAGAAACGGTAAATGTGGGGAAAGCGGGTGGTGATAATATAGGGTGAGAGGTGAGTCACATCAAGGAAGACCTTATCTGAGCCAGTTTTCTTCATCTCATAGAGTATGCTGCGGGCAACCGTGTCTCGCGGGGCCAGGTCTCCCTGGGGGCTATAATCAGGCATGAAGCGGTGGCCATTGATATTGCGCAGTATCCCGCCCTCGCCTCTGACCGCTTCCGAGATGAGGAAGGGGGCTACCCCGGGCAGGTGCAGCGCCGTGGGATGAAACTGGAAGAACTCCATGTCCATAATCTCCGCCCCAACCTTGAAGGCGAGGGCGATGCCATCACCGGTGGCGATGTCGGAGTTGGTATTGAATTTGAAGAGCTGTCCGGCACCGCCAGTGGCCAGGATGAGATAGCGGCACTCGAACTCGGCGGTGGAGCCGGTGCGGGAGTCAAGCACCTTTATTCCCCTGGCGGTTTCCTCTTCCACCAGAATCTCGGTGGCCAGGGTATCTTCAAGCACCGGGATCTTGGCGGCGCGCACCCGCTTGCTTAAGGTGACCTCAATGTGCTCCCCGGTGGCATCGCCCCCGGCGTGCAGGATGCGGGGGACACTGTGGGCTGCCTCTCGGGTGAGCGCGATCTCACCATTAATGGTGTCAAAGGGCACGCCCAGATTGACCAGCTCGGCGATGCGGGCGGGGGCTTCACTAACTAGGATGCGCACCGCCTCCTCATCGCACAGCCCATCCCCGGCGGTGATGGTGTCCTTGAAATGGAGCTCGGGGGAGTCATCCCGGCCGATGGCGGCGGCAATACCTCCCTGGGCGTGTCTGGTATTGCAGTCATCAATGCTGCCTTTGGTGATCACCAGCACGCTGCCCTGCTCTTTGGCTAGTAGAGCGGTGTAGAGCCCGGCGATGCCACTGCCCACGATGATATAGTCATAGTGGCTCATTTGGTTATCCAAAAAACCTCAGTTTCTGGCGAAGCTGGTTACTTTTCTCGGCGGCCGGCGACGCTGTCTCTGGCTACCCTGAGGGTGGCTCCTGATTCCACCTTGATAACGATGCTATCATCGCTTAAGCTTTCCACCACCCCGTAAATTCCGCCGGCGGTGATTACCTTGTCACCCCGGCGTAGCTCCTGCATCAGTTGCTCATGCTCCTTCTGCCGCTTGCGCTGCGGCCGGATGATGAGGAAGTAGAAGACGCCGAAGATAAGCACCAGGAAGATGATGATCGACCAGTCAAAGCCGCCTTTCTCCGTTCCTTCCGGTGGCGCGCAGCCACCAAGCAAAACGAGTAGAGCCATGAGCCAGCTAGCCAGTATTCCCAGTCTCAACATTTTGCCTCCTTATTCAGTTTGATAGCTTGCCCTGGAGTGACCAGGGGCTTGTCCTTTCAATTTTGATATTTACCAGCTTTCCCAGGTGGTCACCATCACTGCTGAAGAAGACCAGCTTGCCGGTGCGGGTGCGGCCCTGCCACTTATCCTTCGCTTTCCCTTCAACCAGAATCTCCACCGTCTTATTCAGCAACTGGGCATTGATCTCGGCGGCGATTTGCTCTTGGAGCTGCTCGATAATGTTCAGACGTGCTTTTTTCTCGGCGGGGGGGACATTATCCTCAAGCTCTTTGGCGGCGCTGGTCCCCGGCCTGGGGGAGTAGGCGGCCACATGCACCGTGTCAAATCTTAGCTCAGAGAGAAGATTTACCGTTTGCTCAAACTGCTGGGTGGTCTCAGAGGGAAAGCCGACAATGACATCGGTGCTTAAGGCTACTTCAGGTATCCGGTCTCTTATTTTGCCCACCAGCTCCCGGTACTGGGCCGCGGTGTAGCCACGCCTCATCGCTCTCAAGATGGCGTCATCGCCGGCCTGAACTGGGAGGCTTATCTGCTCACAGACCTTGTCCAGGCGGGCTACGGCGTCAATGAGTTTATCGCTCATGTCCTTGGGATGATTGGTGAGGAAGCGTATCCGCACCAGTCCCTTGATGGCATTTAGCTCGCCCAATAGGTCGGCCAGGTCAGGTTTATCTGGCAGGTCATGTCCGTAGGAATCCACGTTCTGTCCCAGGAGGGTCACCTCTTTCGTCCCGCGGCGCACTAGCTCCCTCACTTCACAGACGATCTCCGCCAGCGGCCGGCTTCTCTCCCGGCCGCGGCGATAGGGGACAATGCAGTAGGAGCAGAAGTTATCGCAGCCCTGCATAATGGGGACGAAGGTGCTGGGGGAGGGGTGCTGAAGCGGCGTCGGGAGCTTAGCAAGATTTTCCAGCCAGGGAGGTGGTTCTCCCGGCCCGAAGAAGTAGTCAATGTGAGGGAAGCTCTCTTTGAGCTGGTCAGCCTGGGAGTCCACCAGACACCCGGTGACCGCCAGAGTGACATCAGGATGCGCCTTCTTGAGCGCCTTGAGTGACTTGAGCTTATTGATGACGCGGTTCTCGGCGCTCTGGCGCACCACGCAGCTATTGAGCACGATGATGTCAGCCTCCAGAGGGGACTGGGCCGGCTGGTAGCCCAATTGTTCCAGATAGCCGGCCAGCCGCTCCGATTCTGCCTTGTTCATCTGACAGCCGATGGTCCAGACATAGTAGCCAGGCATGGTTTGACCGCTCACCCCGAAATCTGGTTTCCCAATAAAATATTACCCCTTTTCAGGGGCATATGTCACTTTATCTGGCGGAGGGAGTGGGATTCGAACCCACGACCCCGGTTTCCCAGGGTAAGCGCTTAGCAGGCGCCCGCACTAGACCACTATGCGATCCCTCCGCACTGCCGTTAGCGATGCTCTTTTTATTTTTAATATAGCATAACCATCTATTTTGCTCAAATCTCTTTTTCGTTTGCTGGCGCTTGCTGGCTGTGCTATGATGAGGAACGCAAAAATGGCTAGGGAAATCGGCGTTATCATTGATGAGGGCTTTGCCGGGTGCCCTGAGGCAGACTGGCTGCGGGGCATCGCCGAACAAGTGCTCATCGCCGAGGGCGTTGGCCCTGACGTGGAGCTTGGCCTGGTTATCACCACCCAGGAAAAAGTCAGGGAGTTGAACCGGACTTACCGGGGGGAGGATAGAGCCACGGATGTGCTCGCCTTTTATCTGACCTCCCCTGATAAGGAGGCGGACTTCGTTTCGCCCCCTGACGGGGTAGTCCGCCTCGGTGAGGTCATTATCTCCTACCCTCAGGCAGTGGTGCAGGCGCAGGAGCAGCAGCATTCGGTGGAGAAGGAGCTTATCATCCTGATCATCCATGGGGTACTTCATCTCCTGGGGTATGACCATGAGGCGCCGGAGGATGAGCGCCGCATGAGGGCGAGGGAGAGGGAAATCTTGAACCGCATTGAGGCGGGGCTGGTTTCTTAACGCCGCGCTGCCCCGATAATCTCGGCGATATCCTTTATCTCCTCTTTTTTCATGAACTCTTCTATTCCTTCCAGAACATCCAGAGGGGCGCGGGGGTTTTGGAAGCTGGCGGTGCCCACCTGAACAGCGCTGGCTCCAGCCATGATGAACTCGATGGCATCGCGGCCACTGGTGATGCCACCGCAGCCGATGACGGGAACATCCACGGCACTTGCCACCTCATAGACCATAGCCAGCGCGATTGGCTTTATCGCTGGCCCGGAGAGCCCGCCGGTTTTATTGCCCAGTAGCGGCCGGCGCGTGGCGATATCAATCGCCATGCCTCGCACCGTGTTGATTAGAGCTATGGCATCGGCACCGGCCTGGGCCACCGCCAGAGCTACTTTCACGATCTCTCCAGTATTAGGGGTTAACTTGACTATTATCGGGAGAGAGGTAGCGGCTTTGACCGCGGCGGTCACCCGAGCGGCTGGCTCGGGACTAGTGCCAAACTCAGCGCCGCCCGCCTTGACATTGGGGCAGCTGATGTTCACCTCAAGGCCGCTAATTCCAGCGGCGCCGTCAAGCTCATGAGCTAGTTGGGCGTAATCTTCAACTTTCTCCCCGGCGATATTGACGATGACCGGCACGCGCCAGCCCGCCCAGACCGGCGCCTTCTCTTCGAGCAGGGCTCTCACGCCGATATTCTGCAGGCCAATCGAGTTGAGCAGGCCGGAGGCGGTTTCAACAAGCCGTGGCTGAGGGTTTCCCTCTCTGGGCTCAAGCGTGGTCCCTTTGCAGACGATAGCGCCCAGCCTCTGGATATCAAAAAGGTGACTGTATTCGGTGCCGTAGCCGAAGGTGCCGGCGGCGGTCATCACCGGGTTGGCCAGGCGCAGGCCTGGCTTGTGCTTCGGGGCAAGCTCAACGGAAAGGTTCATTCTCACCGATGATTATAGGCTATATATTCGGGGGAGGCAAATAAATTGGCTTGGTCAGGAGATGTTGGTTGGCTGGCCATATTCTCTGGCCCTGTTGCGGCGCAGTCTGGCGATGCCGAAGGAGGCAAAGAGTGCCGTGCCGCTCACTAGGATAATGGTCGCCCCGGAGGCTAGGTCAAGCAAGTAGGAAAGCCACAGGCCACCAAGGGTGAAAACAGCCCCGGCCAGAATGGCCAGCCCCATCATTTTCTTGAGGTCATGGGTGAGCTGCCGGGCGAGCGCGGCGGGGATGGTGAGCAGGGCGATGACCAGAATGATGCCGACAACCCTGATGAGCACCACCACCGTCAGCGCCACCAGACATAGGAGAAGGAGATAAAGGCGCTCGGTGGGCACTCCGGCCACGGTGCTGAATTCTTCGTCAAAGGAGAGAAGCAGGAACTCCTTATAGAACAGCAGGACCAGGGTGATGATGACGCCGTCCAAAATCAGCATCAGCATTAAATCGGAGGTGGGCACGGTCAGAATGTTGCCGAAGAGATAGCTGAAGAGGTCTGGGGCATATCCTGGAGCCAGACCGATGAAGATTATCCCCAGCGCCATCCCCATCGCCCACAGGATGCCAATAGCGGTATCCTCAGGGAGCCTGGTTCGCCGGGTCACTAGCCCGATTCCCAGCGCTGAGGCGACGGTGAAGACCATGGCGCCCAGTACCGGATTTATGCCGAGGAGAAAGCCGAGGCCAATGCCACCGAAGGAAGCGTGAGCGATGCCGCCGCTGATGAAGACCACTTTCTTGACCACGACATAGACGCCGACGATGCCACAGGCGATTGCTGCCAATAAACCAGCGGCTAGGGCGTGCTGCATGAATTCATACTGGAGCACCGTGGGCATGACTAATGCTCCTTCAGTACCCGGTGGGGGACGGTGCCGTGGGCGATGAGCTGTATTGGGCAGTGATAGGACTTCTCCAACTCCTCGGCGGAGACCTCTTTGGAGCCGTGATAGAAGAGTTGATGGTTGAGGCAGGCGATCTCGCTCACGTAGATGGAGACGGCACTGATATCATGGGAGACCAGGACGATGGCCATCTTCTCTTTTAGTCTATCCAAAAGTTCATAGAATTCAGCTTGCATATCCGGGTCAATACTGGCGGTGGGCTCATCCAGGAGCAGCAGTTTCGGGTTGGTGGCCAGGGCTCGAGCGATAAAGACCCGTTGTTGCTCGCCGCCGGAAAGCCTGCCTATCTGCCGGTCTTTATAGTCAAGCATCTCCACCGCCTTGAGGGCTTCAGTGGCGGCCATTTTATCTTCCTCGGTGTAGCGCCGCAGTAGCCCGGTCTGGCTATAGCGCCCCATGAGCACCACATCAAAGACGCTGATTGGGAAGTCACGGTCAAAGAGGTTAAATTGGGAGATATAGCCGATGAATCTCCGCCCCTTCTCAGGGGGTTGCCCCATCACCGTAACCTTGCCCCGGCTTGGCTTTATCAGCCCCAGGATGACTTTAAGCAGCGTGGTCTTGCCACCGCCATTGGGGCCGATGATGCCGAGGAAATCATTGGACTTGATGGTGAGGTTTATCCCCTCCAGCACCGGCACGCTATCATAGTGCACCCAGACGTCTTCCAGCCTCACCAGTTCTTCCGTCCCCATATCAACTCCTTTGGCTTAAAAACCATCTCGCCCGGGCTATTTCAGTGCCGGCAAGTTCAAATACTATAATAGCATATCCACGAAATTACTTAGTAACTCGTCCTCTTTGATTCTTTCATAGCTATATAAAGAAGAGGCTGTCTAAAAGACAGCCTCTCGGCTTTAAGGCATCGCTATTTGCTTGGCTACTCCAGAGGGGTGAGGGTGAGGAGCTTCTTGGCGATCTTGGGATACTTGGCGATGAACAGCAGCTCATCCTCAACCAGAGGCTTTTGGGCCTCAACATTGGCGTATCTTACCAGCTCCAGAATCTCGCTGGCTTCTTCCCGGCTGGAGAAGGAAACCTCCATTTTCCCCATGATGTGGCTGAAGCCAGATATCCCGCTGTACTGGCCGGCGATGATCTCTCTTCCCGTTTCCACCATTACCGGGTCACCTCTGCCCAGCTCTTCGTAGCCATAGAGCTCATAGTTTTCCGGGTCTTTGAGCACGCCGTCAGCGTGGATTCCGGAGGAGTGGGCGAAAGCATTGGCGCCGACCCCTGGCTGGTTGATTGGAATCTGGACGCCAAAGGCATATTCGGCGAACTTGGCAATTTTCCAGGATTTGGATAGTTTAATGGGCTTTCCCAGCTGGTATTTCTCACTAAACCCTTTTGATTTGGTTACGGCCAGGATGACGGCCACTAGGTCAGCATTGCCTGCCCTTTCCCCGATGCCGTTGACGGTGGTATTGATGTAGACGTCTTGGCCGCCATCAATGGCCCCTTTGGCCCCGGCGAGGGAATTGGCCACCGCCATCCCCAGGTCACCATGGCAGTGAACCTCAAGGGGTATGCCAATATTCTCCGCCAGCGCCTTGGTGGTTTGGTAGATGGTGAAGGGGTTATCATAGCCAAGGGTATCACAGTATCTGAGCCTATCGGCACCGTGCTCCTTAGCCGCCAGCCCGAACTTGATGAGGAAATCAAGGTCAGTCCGGGAGGCATCCTCGGCGTTTACCCCCACGGTCTCGGCACCGTGGGCCTTGGCGGCCTCAAGTGCCTCAACCATGTCATTGATGACATCTTCCCTTTTCTTTCTTCCCTGGAACTTGCCGCTGATCATCTGGTCTGAGGTGGAGATGGAGATATTGAGGTGCTTGATATTGGGTACCAGCTTGAAGGTGGTCTCCACATCGCTGACGATGGCCCTTATCCATCCCGCCAGCCGGATGGGTTGCAGCACTCCCATCTCGGCTAGCTCCAGGTTGGCCTGGAGATAAAGGGTTTCATGGTGGGTGGTGGGGAAGCCGAACTCGGACTGAAAGACGCCAAGCTCGTTGAGGTAAATGTTCATCATGGTCTTCTCCAGCTTGGATAGGCCGAGCTTGGCGGTCTGAACCCCGTCTCGGTTGGTAACGTCAATAAAATAAATCTTGCCCATATGCTTTTTTCCTCGGATGGGATATAGTGATAGATGCTCTTCCGATGGCTCGGGGCGCTTGATGCTTTATCATACCATAAATCCGGTATCTTGGGCAAGCATATCTCAGGGCGATTTATAGGGATTTTTATCCACACCTTTTGAGGCAGGAAACTGGCGGAGAAAAAAGCGGATAGAGCCGCCGGTTGCAATTTACATATTATGGTAACATATGTTATAATCGGTTGACTTTGGTAAATTCAATAGTCCTGCTTAAGTAGAGAGGTGTATCTTGGAGAAGGAGAAGAAGACGGAGATCATCGCTAGTTACCAGGCACATGAGAAGGACACCGGCTCGGCCGAGGTGCAGGTGGCGCTGCTCACCGAAAGGATAAAGGAGTTAACCAGTCACATGCGGGCACACCGCCATGATTATCACTCGCAGCGGGGCCTGCTCAAGCTTGTTGGGCAACGAAGAAGGCTGCTTAACTACCTGAGCCGGGAGGATGTGAGCCGGTACAACAAGCTGATCAAGCGGCTTGGTCTGCGCAAGTAGAGTAGGGAGGAATATGGTAAACCCACGGACTTTTCAGTGTAATATTGGAGGCAGAGACCTTGTCATTGAGACAGGGAAGCTCGCCGAGCAGGCAAGCGGTGCGGTGACAGTGCGCTATGGGGACACGGTGGTTCTGGTTACCGTTACCGTGGCTGATGAACCAAGGGAAGGAGTGGACTTCCTTCCCTTAACCGTTGACTATGAGGAGAGATTGTACGCTGCGGGCAAGATTCCGGGCGGCTTCATCAGGCGGGAGGGAAGGCCCAGCGAGGAGGCGATTTTAGCCTGCCGTCTGGTGGACCGTCCGCTGCGGCCGCTCCTGCCCAAGGAGTGGCGCCGGGATATCCAGATTATCGCCACGGTTCTCTCCGCCGACCAGGAAAATGACCCTGATGTGCTGGCGGTCATCGGTGGTTCGGCGGCGCTGGCCATTTCAGAGGTCCCCTTTGATGGGCCGGTGGGCGCGGTTCACGTTGGCTATATCAATAACCAGCTAGTGTTGAACCCCACCCTGCCCCAGCTTGAGGGAAGCCAGCTTGACCTGGTGGTGGCCAGCACCGGAGAGGCCATCGTCATGCTTGAGGCTGGCGCCAGGGAGTTTCCTGAGGAGCTCATTCCCCAGGCCATCCAGTTCGGCCATGAGGTAAATCAGGCCATCGTCAAGCTCCAGGAGCAGCTTCAAGAGGCTTGTGGCAAAGCCAAAGAACCAGTTCCCACCCAGGAGCTCAGCCCTGAGGTTATGGACGCGGTTTCCTCAGCTCTTGAGGGGAAGCTCATCCCGGTCTTAAGCGAGCCGGATAAATCGCAGCGCGAAGAGGCCATCGCTGACCTAAGGAGAGGGCTTGTCGAGAGCCTGGGTGAGACGTTCGCCGAAGAGGAGATTTTGGCTGCCTTTGAGGCCAAGGCCAAGGCCGAGGTAAGAGGCAGCATCTTGAGAGGGCAACGCCTCAATGGCCGTAGCCTAACTGAGGTGCGGCCGATCAGCTGTGAGGTGGGGCTGCTCCCCCGCACGCATGGCTCGGCGCTCTTCAGCCGGGGGCAGACGCAGGTGCTGACCATCGCCACCCTGGGCTCAATGCGGCAGGAGCAGCAGCTTGATGGATTGGGCATTGAGGAGACCAAGCGCTTCATCCATCATTATAACTTCCCACCCTTCTCCAGCGGGGAGGTGAAGCGTATAGGCTCACCTGGCCGCCGGGAGATCGGGCATGGCGCTCTGGCGGAGCGCGCTCTATTGCCGGTGATACCGCCGGAGGAGGACTTCCCCTATACCATTCGTCTGGTCTCGGAGGTTTTGAGCTCCAGCGGCAGCACCTCCATGGCCAGCGTCTGTGCCGGCAGCCTCTCCCTGATGGATGCCGGCATTCCGGTTAAGACCGCGGTTTCCGGCATAGCCATGGGCCTGGTCACTGGCGATGATAGCTACGCCATTCTGACCGACATCGAGGGCTTTGAAGACGCTTATGGCGATATGGACTTCAAGATAGCTGGAACCAAGGACGGCATCACCGCACTCCAGATGGATATCAAGCTCAAGGGCGTCAGCCTGGAGATACTGGAGAAGATAATAGACCAGAGCCGGGGGGCTCGTCAGTTTGTTCTGGAGAGGATGAACCAGACCCTGAGCTCCAGCCGGCCGGAGATCAGCCACTACGCGCCGAGGATGTATAAGATAATGATTGACCCGGATAAGATCGGCAGCGTCATCGGCACCGGCGGCAAGACCATCAGGTCTATCATTGATGAGACCAAGACCACGATAGATATCAATAATGATGGCACCGTTCTCATCGGCTCATCTGATGCTGATGCCGCCCGCCGCGCCATTGAGCTCATTGAGGGGCTGACCAAGGAGGTGGAGGTTGGCGGTATCTATACTGGGAAGGTGACGCGGATATTTGACTTCGGCGCCATGGTGGAGATTCTCCCGGGCAAGGAGGGTCTGGTTCACATCAGTGAGCTGGCGGACCACCGGGTGAATCGGGTGGAGGACGTGGTCAAGGTGGGGGATGAGATCATGGTCAAGGTCATCAATATTGATAATCTGGGCCGGGTGAATCTTTCTCGGCGCGCCGTCTTTGAGAATCTCTCTCAGCTTCCAGGAGCCAAGGTGAGGGATTCGCTGGGGGATAGGCATCCTCCCAGGAGGGGCAGTGAACCCCGTCCACCACGCCACTCTCCCCCAAGGAGCCGGCCGCGCCCGGCGAGGGGCTCTTTCCGGGGACGCTAGGCGGCTTCTCCCATCTAAAAATCACAAGAGGGCTTTAAAGCTATGAGTGCAATAAAGGTAGTAGTACAGGGGGCGTTAGGTAAGGTGGGGCAGGAGGTGGTTAAAGCCGTCTCCGCTGAGCCGGAGATGCAGCTGGTCGGCGCCGTGGACTTGAAGGCAAAAGCGGATACCCTGGCGCTACCCGATGGCAGCTCGGTTCCCCTTTCCTCCGATCTAGAACATATCCTCACCAGCTTTAAGCCCCAGGTTCTGGTGGATTTCAGCATCGCCCAGGCGGCCATGTCAGCGGCGCGCCTGGCCACGGAGCGGGGGGTAAATCTGGTGATTGGCACCACCGGGCTCAGCCCTGATGACCTTAAAGAGATTGACCGCCTGGCCAGGGCACACCAGGTTGGCGCGGTGGTGGCGCCGAACTTCGCCCTCGGGGCGGTCTTGATGATGCATCTGGCCAAGATAGCTGCCAAATACCTTGATTATGCCGAGATCATCGAGCTTCACCATCACCTCAAGGTAGATGCTCCTTCGGGAACGGCGCAGGCCACGGCCAGAGCCATGGCCGCTGCCCGGGGTAAGCCCTTTCTCCAGCCCCAAGGTAGGCCAGCAGCCAGCCGGGGGGAGGTGGTGGAGGGGGTAACCATCCACAGCGTGCGTTTACCCGGCCTCATGGCACACCAGGAGGTGATTCTGGGCGGGCCTGGCCAAACGCTGAGCATACGCCATGACACCATCAATCGGGAGTGCTACATGCCCGGGGTGATGTTGGCCATCAAGGAAGTGCTCAAGCGCCAAGGGCTGGTCTACGGCCTGGATGCTTTGCTTGGTCTGTGAGGGAGAGATGAACGGTTATAGTGTAGCTATCGTTGGGGCTACTGGGCTGGTGGGGCAAGAGTTCATCAAGGTGCTATTGCAGCGCAATTTCCCCATGAACTTGGTGCACCTTTTTGCCTCTGACCGTTCCGCGGGCAGGAAGCTCATGGTTGGCCAGCAGGAGATTGAGGTCAAGGAGACCTCCCCGGACTCATTTGAGGGCATTGACATCGCCCTCTTCTCGGCGGGCTCGGAAGTGAGCCGCCATTTTTCGCCGATAGCGGCGCGCGCCGGCGCGGTGGTGATTGATAACAGTGCTGCCTTCAGGATGGAGCCCTGGGTGCCGCTGGTGGTGCCTGAGGTCAATCCGGAAGATATCAAATGGCATAAGGGGATCATCGCCAACCCCAACTGCTCCACCATCCAGATGGTGGTGGCGCTGTATCCGCTGCACAAAGTCAACCCCATCAAGCGCATCGTGGTGAGCACTTATCAGTCTGTGTCCGGCACGGGCTCGGCGGCGGTTGAGGAACTCACCGTGCAGACGAGGCAGGTGCTGGAGGGGCAGACCACCATCCCCCACGTTTATCCTCACCAGATAGCCTTCAATGTGCTGCCGGAGATAGACGTTTTTCTGGACGATGGCTACACCAAAGAAGAGTGGAAGATGGTGGAGGAGACCAAGAAGATAATGCATGCTGATGACATCGCCATCTCGGCGACCTGTGTCCGGGTTCCGGTGTTTACCGGGCACAGTGAGGCGATCCATGTGGAGTTTTCCTCCCCCATGTTTCCCGATGAGGCGGAGCGTATTCTGGCTCAGGCTCCAGGGGTCAAGATTCTGGATGATACCTCCATCAGCCTTTATCCCCATCCCTGGGCGGCGGCTGGCACCGATGAGGTTTTTGTTGGCCGCATTCGCCGTGATGTTTCCCATCCCAATGGTCTGGTGATGTGGGTGGTTGCTGATAACCTGCGCAAGGGAGCAGCGCTCAACGCCGTCCAGATCGCTGAGGAGATGATTAAAAGGGATTGGCTAAATCCAGAGGGAGGTAAAAAATGAAGGAATTGGGCAGATTGCTCACCGCCATGGTAACCCCCTTTGATGAGGAGGGGAAGGTTGACTATGAGCAGGCGAAGAAGCTGGCTCTGGCCCTGGTAAATTCAGGGAGCGATGGCGTGGTGGTGGCTGGCACCACCGGAGAGTCTCCCACCCTTACCCGGGAGGAGGAGTACCGGCTGTTCCGGGAGATAAAGGCGGCTCTGGGAGGACGGGGAACGCTCATCGCCGGCACGGGCAGCAACAACACTGCGGAGGCGGTGGAGGCGACCAAAGAAGCCGAGCGGATTGGGGTTGATGCCTGTCTCTTGGTGGTACCCTATTATAACAAGCCGCCCCAGGAAGGCCTCTATCAGCATTTCAGGACGATTGCCGAGAGCACCAGTCTACCTTGCATCCTCTATAATGTGCCCTCACGCACCGTGGTCAATATGTCCGCCGAGACCGTCATCCGCTTAAGCCAGGTAGACAATATCATCGGGGTCAAGGAGGCGAGCGGTAACCTGGAGCAGATTGCCCGCATCATCAATGGCACCGGGGATGATTTCATCGTCTGGAGTGGCAATGACGGTGATACCTTCCCCATAATGGCCATCGGCGGCTACGGCATCATCAGCGTGGCCTCGCATCTGGTGGGTAAACAGATCAAGCAGATGATAGATAGCTTCGTTGCCGGCCGGGTTAAGCAGGCGGCGGAGATTCACCACCATCTGCTTAAGCTGTTCGATGTCCTCTTCGTCGTGGCCAACCCGATTCCGGTGAAGTATGCGGTAAATCAGGTCGGCTTCAGGGTGGGGAAGCCACGCCTGCCCCTGGTGGAGCCTGATGAGAAAACCGCCACCCTGATCAAAGACACCTTGAAGAACTACCAGATTGACCTGCCGGTGTAGGCATAAGGGCACTCTTCTTTATGGCTGCTGACGGAATATGTCAGCCGGAAGATGTATTTATATATCATAGCCGGATTGGCCATATTGGCTTCCCTGCTGGCCAATCGTGAGAGAACGCGCAGCGCGCTGAAAATAGCGGCCAAAAGATTTCTTCATATCTTCCCCGCCTTTCTGACCATGATTATTTTGGTCTCAATCATCCTCTTTCTCCTTCCAGACGAGGTCATTTCCGATTACCTTGGTGGCGATAATATATTCATCGGGGTTATCTTGGCCTCCTTCCTTGGCTCCATAACCTTTATGCCCGGCTTCATCGCCTTTCCCTTGAGCGGTATCCTATTGCAAAGGGGAGTGGCCTATATGGTCCTAGCTGCTTTCACCACCACGTTGATGATGGTCGGGGTGCTCACCGCACCGATTGAAAAAGCGTATTTCGGGATGAAGGTAACCATACTTAGAAACGTGATCAGCTTCTTTATCGCCCTTATCGTGGCGGTGATGATCGGCCTTTTCTTTGGGGAGATATTCTAGTGAAGCGGAATGATATTATCAGAATCGTCGGTCTCTCCGGCTATGCTCTTTTCTTGGTCCTTTCGCTCGCGTTGGGGTTTGACCCAGGGAAGGAAATCGGGCGCAATTTCCTCTCCTTTTCCCTAGCCATGCTCAAGATATTGCCTGGGGCCTTCATCCTCATCGGTCTGTTTGAGGTGTGGGTAAAGCGAGAGACGATTGAAAAACATTTTGGTGAGAAGTCTGGTATCAGAGGCTACGTCTGGGCGATATTGCTTTCCAGCACCACCGTTGGCGGGATATATGTCGCCTTCCCGATAGCTTACTCACTCTATTGTAAAGGAGCGAGGCTCGGCGTTATCTTTACCTACCTAGGTGCCGCCGCCATTTGTCGCGTGCCGATGACCATCTTTGAAGCCTCTTTTCTGGGGATAAAGTTCAGCGCCATCAGGCTGCTGGTATCAATACCCCTGGTGGTCGGAACCTCCATGCTGCTGGGGAGCTACTTGGCCAAGCGCAATTATAAACTAGCGGCCGGAAGATAAAGGCTTACTTTCCCAGGCGCTTCTTCACCGCCTCCAGCTTCTCCATGTAGTCCTGGCGCACCGGGGCGAAGAACTCGATGGTGCGGCAGCCCTTATCGGAAGCATAGGTGCCGTGCTCCTCATTGGAGGCGTAGCAGACGACGTCTCCCTCTTTAAGGTGATACAGCTTCCCCCCGATTATCTGGTCACACTCGCCGCCCACGATGATCATGATTTGTTCCTGTTCGTGGTGATGCACCGGAACCTGGGCATTGGGCGCCATGGTGACAAAGATGGCGGTCATCCGCTCTGAGGACAGGATGTGGGCTTTGACATTGGGCACCAGCTCCACGGGGGGAATGTCGCGGTAGCGAATGATGCGCCTCTTGAACTCTTCCTCGGTGGCGTAGGGTTCTTTCCTTTCCATTTGACCCATAGTCCTCCTTTGGCTGAACTAGCTTGATGCGCTCTCCTTGGCCGCCTTCAGTTTGGCCACGTAGTCTTCACGGGGTGGGCAGAAGACGTCAATGGCGCGGCAGCCCCGCTCGGAAATATAGCCGCCGTGTTCAATGTTGGCGGGGAGGATGGCCACGTCACCTTCCTCCAGATGATATAGCTTGCCCTCGATTATCTCATCGCAGGCGCCATCGATGACCACCATGACCTGCTCTGAGGGGTGGCGATGAACGGCGAAGGAGGAATTGGGCGCCATGGTGAGGAAACTCACCGTCATCCTTTCCGTGGCGATGATGTGGCTTTTTGAGCCGGGAACCAGCTCAACCAGGGGGATATCGCGGTAGCGAATGACGCGCTTTTTAAATTCCTCCTCGGTGGCGTAAGGCTCTTTTCTCTCCATCATGTGCCTTCTCCTTCTGGGCTTTTCCTGATAGCTAAAAGATGGGCCGCTTGCGTATGGTTTGCTCCCGGCGCATGCCCACCGAGATAATACTGATCGGGCAGGAGATGAGCTCCTCCAGCCTGGAGAGGTACTGGCGTGCCTGCGGTGGCAATTGCTCGTAGTTCTGGATATGGCTGGTGGGGGCCTGCCATCCCGGCAGCTCCTCATAGACTGGCTGGCACTGCTCCAGCACCGCGGCGCTGGAAGGGAACTGGCTAATTACCTCCTCCCCCAATTTATAGCTCACGCATATCTTCAGGGTGGGCAGCGTATCCAGAACGTCAAGGCGGGTGATGGCTGCCTGAGTGAAACCGTTGATGCGGGTGCTGAATTTGGCGGCCACGGCATCAAACCAGCCGCAGCGGCGGGGCCGGCCGGTGGTGGTGCCAAACTCGTGCGCCCGCTCCCGGATGAGGTTGCCGATCTCATCCTTGAGTTCGGTGGGCATGGGGCCGCCGCCCACTCGGGTGCAGTAGGCCTTGAACACCCCCAGGATTTGGTCCACCTTGGTGGGCCCGAGCCCTGCGCCTAGGCAGCTGCCTCCGGCCAGCGGAGAGGAGGAGGTGGTGTAAGGGTAGGTGCCGAAGTCAGGGTCAAGCAGGGTACCCTGAGCGCCCTCCAGCAGAATCCGCTTCTTTTGCTCGAGCGCCTCCTCAATCATGGCCGTGGTCTCACGGATGTAGGGAGATAGCTTCTCCCCATACTGGCAGTATTGCGCATAGACCTCATCCTCGGAGAGGGGGTCTGCGCCGTAAACTTTGGTCAGGATGGTGTTTTTGTAGCTCAGGATGAAGTGAAGCCGCTCCCTCAGTACCTCTCTATCCAGAAGGTCGCCAGTTCTGATGCCGAGCCTTGCCGTCTTATCGGCGAAGGCGGGCCCTATACCCTTGCGCGTGGTGCCGATGGCCTTTCCTCCCCGTGCCTCCTCCTCCAGGCCATCCAAGAGGAGGTGGTAAGGCATGACCAGATGCGCCCGGTCACTGATAAACAGCCGCGAGGTATCCACGCCGCGCTGATTAAGCTGGTCTATCTCCTCAAGCAGCACCTTGGGGTTGATCACCACCCCGTTGCCGATGATGCAGGTGGTCAGGGGCGAGAAGATACCCGCGGGAACCAGGTGCAGCTTAAATTCACCATAGCGGTTGACCACGGTGTGCCCAGCGTTATCGCCACCGGAGAAGCGTATCACCACCTCGGCTTCTTCCGCCAGCAGGTCAACTATTTTGCCCTTTCCCTCATCTCCCCACTGTGCTCCAATAACGGCAATAACTGGCATTAAGTCCTCCCCTCTTAGTTAAGTTGAAAAGCTAGTCAGTTCTCACCTGACGCCACACATAAAGTAGCCGCTGACCCGCGGTGAAGAAGCTAAACAGGGCGATGATGCCCAGGGCGATAAGCAGGGCGTAACCCATTTGGCTGAGAAGCAGCCCCAGCGCCAGAATGATGACCCTCTCTGCCCGGGTGAACAGGCCCACCTTGCACTCTAGTCCCGCGGCCTCGGCCCGGGCCCTGATGTAGCTCACCAAGAGTGAGCCAGGCAGGGCGATGCCCACCAGAATAATCCCTATGGTTGATGGCTCCCTGGCGTACAGGACGAGGATGCTCAGCAGCAGCACCGCCTCGGTGATGCGGTCAAGCGTGGAATCAAGGATGGCGCCAAAGCGGGTGGTTCGGCTGATGTGGCGGGCCAGGGCGCCGTCCAGCATATCAAAGAGGCCGGCCACCAGCACGACAAATCCAGCGGCAAAGAGGTGCCCCGTGATGATGAGGGCAGCCGCCCCCAGCGATATGAGAAAGCCCAGCCAGGTTAGCGCATTTGGGGTGATGGCAGTCCTGGTGAGGAGCCGCACCACCGGTTGGGTGAGGTAGTGGGAAGCATTTTCCCGAATTTCGGCTAGCTTTGCCATTGGCGGCTGCCTTCTTGGGCTGATATTGACTGAGCTACTTTCCATAAACCTAAACCAATATTGCCTCAGTCCGCTGCGCTCCCTCTTTTCGCCGCGGCCCGTTGAGCACGCTGAGGTAGTAATTCATGACCCGCTGGGCGATGCGTTCCCAGTCATACTCCAGTGCCTTGAGCCTTCCTTTGCTTCCCATCTCCTGGCGGAGGGAGCTATCACGCATCAGAGAAACGAGAGCCTGGGCCAGCCTCTCCGCATTTTTGGGTGGCACTAGCAACCCTTCAGCGCCGTGAGTCACCACGCTGTTGTAGCCCTGTATATCTGAGGCGACGATGGGTTTAGCCACCGCCATCGCCTCCAGCAGCACGATGCCGAAGCTCTCCCAACCGGTGGCTGGGCAGCAGACAATGTCAGCGGTCTTGTAGTATCTGGGCAAATCATGATAGGAGGCGTAGCCGACGAAGACGACGTCTTCTAAGCCCTCTCTTGCCACCTGCTTTTCATATTTCCTTCTCAGCCTGATGCCGGGCCCCACCACGATCAGGCGCGAATTGGGGATCTCTGGTTTCACCTGTCGGTAGGCTTCAAGGAGATAGTCCAGACCCTTGCGTTTCTCCAGGCGCCCGATAAACAGGATATTCAGTTTCCCGTCAAGGAAGCTCTCTATGGGTGGGATATCAGGGGAGAAGTGCTTGGTATCCACGCCGTTGGGGATGATGGTGTATTCACCGGGGAAATACTTGTTCACGTATTCCAGGGCGGGCTGGGAGACGGCGATTTTGCCGTCCAGCTTGCGCACCCACTTCTGCAGCAGCCACTTGCCGATGGGGGTGCCAAAGCTGTACCAGGGCTTGCCGCCGGAGGCGTGGAAGGTGCCCACGTTGGGCACCTTGGACAGGCGCAAAGTGGTGGTGCAGAGCATCGGCATCAGTGGCTCGTGAAGGTGGCAGATATCAAAGTTCTCCCGGTCAAGTATAGCCTTGATCCGGGATGATAGCCATGGGGAGAGGGTGATACGGGCGATGGAGCCACTCGCCGGAACCGGTCTGGGTTTGCCCACGGCGATGAGCCTATCGCCCAGCGTGGAGACAGCCTTGGATGCCGGGGCGATGATCTTCACCTCATGACCCATCCGGGTGAAGTGCTTCTCCAGACAGGAGATGTGATTGACCACACCCCCGGGGTAGGCGAAGTCATAGGGAGAGACTAGCGCTATCTTCATGGCAGTTTGCCTTCAAATACCTCCTGCCAGGCTACTCAGCCGGCTCTTCGCTTCCTCCCTGGGAAGCGTTGGCGATGAACTCCTCCACCATACGGTGTGCTTCGTCATCGGTGTACTGAATCGGAGGTGACTTCATGAAATAGGCTGATGGTGCCACCAGCTCCCCGGCCAGCCCTCGGTCCATGGCCAGCTTGCAACACCTTATGGCATCAATGAGCACCCCGGCGGAATTGGGGCTATCCCACACCTCCAGCTTCAGCTCCAGATTCAGGGGGACATCGCCAAAGGTCCGCCCCTCCATCCTGATGTAGCAGAACTTGCGGTCTTTGAGCCAGGGCACGTAGTCGCTCGGGCCGACGTAGATATCATCGGGGTCAAGCTGGTAATCCAGCTGGGAGGTGACCGCCGTGGTCTTGGAAATCTTCTTGGACTCAAGCCGTTCCCGCTCCAGCATGTTGTAGAAGTCAGTGTTGCCGCCGAAGTTCATCTGGTAGGTCCGCTCTAGTTTAACGCCCCGGTCCCGGAACAATCTGGTGAGCACCCGGTGGGTGATGGTGGCGCCAACCTGAGATTTGACGTCATCACCGATGATGGGTAACCCCCGCTCGGCGAAGCGCTTCTGCCAGTACTTCTCGCGAGCGATGAAGACCGGGATGCAGTTGATGAAGCCACAACCGGCGGCCAGCACCTGCTCGATGTACCATTTGGTCGCCTCTTCACTGCCTACGGGCAGATAGTTGACCACCACGTCTGTCTTGGTCTCTTTTAAGATTTTGACTATGTCCGCCGTTGGGCCGGGAGCCTTCTCGATGACTTGGGAGAGATATTTACCTAGGCCATCATGGGTCATACCCCTTTGCACAATGACGCCGGTGGCGGGCACATCGCAGAATTTGAAAGTGTTATTCGGGGGGGCGAAGATCGCCTCCGCCAGGTCTTTGCCCACCTTGTTCTTGTCAACGTCAAAGGCGGCGACGAAGTTGATATCACTGATGTGGTAGCCACCGAGATTAACATGCATCAGTCCGGGGATGAATTCGTTCTCCTTTGCCTTCCGGTAGTAGTGGACTCCTTGCACCAGTGATGAACTGCAGTTGCCAACCCCGATTATGGCTACATTTATTTTGCCCATGTTTTAACTTGTCCCCCTTTCCGTTGTCCCTTGAAAGCAGAATTTGGTTTGGTACTTGATATACCTCGCAAACTATACCCTTATCGGGCATAAGCTGTCAAGGCTTGAGCGCTGAGCAAATCGCGTCGGATTTGAAGGCGGTGCCCTTACTGGCTCTGAGGAAAGAAAACTTTTTCCGGCCGCCAGTATCCCTTTTCCGGGTCAAAGCGCAGCACTCCCAGGAAGTGCCCATCAAAGGTGTAGGTGCGGCAGTACGTCTCGGCGGTGGGTGTTGTGGAGGGTGGGTCCCGGCTGTCACCAGTTAAAGCCACCGGTGCCCCGCGCCTGATGCTCTGCTCCGTGGCCTGGCTCACCACCGCAGCCCCCCAGTGGAGCAGCACGCTGTCTATGGGATGAAGCAGGCTGGGCCAGTAACCGTAGTGGAAGGCGTCTTCAAGCTGGGGCAGGGAGATTGCCGTCTCAATATCAAAGGGGCCGTAATTTAGGCGAACCAGGCTTTTTAAAGTGGCTCCGCAGCCCAGCAGTTGCCCTAGGTCATGGGCCAAGGAGCGGATGTAGGTGCCCTTGCCGCAGGTCACCTCCACCGTGACCACTGGCGGCTGCCAGTCTATAACCTCCAGATGGTGGATTTTGGCGGGGCGGCTTTTGCGTTCCACGCTGATGCCAGCCCGGGCCAGCTCATACAGCCGCTGTCCCTGGTGTTTTAACGCGCTGTACATGGGCGGGGTCTGCTGGATCAAGCCACGGAAGGAGCCGAGGGCTAGCTCCACCTGTTCCCGGGTGATGTGGGAGGGGTCTCCCTGCTGGATGACCTTGCCGCTGGCGTCATAAGTATCAGTGGCCACCCCCAGCTCGATCTGAGCCCGATAGGTCTTGGGGCTATCGGCCAGAAACTCGATGACGCGCGTTCCCTGCCCGAGGCAGACCGGCAGGACGCCGGTGGCCATCGGGTCAAGGGTGCCGGCATGCCCCACCCGCCGCTCTTGGCTCAGCCGCCTCACCAGGGCAACGACGCTGAAGGAGGTCCTGCCCGCGGGTTTATTGATATTGAGGATGCCGTCCATAGATTATTTTTCCTTCAAGATAGGCCGATATTGGGGGTTATTTTCACTGCTCTGGGGAGCTCACCTGGTCAATCAGCTGCATGAGGTGGTCGCCACGCTCAATGGAATCATCCCAGTGAAAGCTCAGCTCCGGAATGCGCCGCAGCCGCAGGGTCTTGGCCAGCTCCTTGCGGAAGAAGCGCGTCGCCCCGGCTAGGGCCACCAGTGTCTCCTCTTTTTCTTCTTGGCTGCTGATGCAGCTGACGAACACCTTGGCGTGTCTTAAATCAGAGGAGGTAACCACCTCGGTTACCGCTACGAAGGTGCTCAGCCGTGGGTCTTTCACCTGGCGCTGAATCAGTTCGCTGATTTCCTGGCGGATGAGGTTGTTCACCCGTTCAATACGGTGGGACATAATATAAAATGCCTCCTAGCGAAGTGCCGGCTAAGCGCGCTTTTCTATGCGGAAGAATTCCAGTATGTCACCGACTTTAAAGTCATTGAAGTCCTTGATGCCGATGCCACACTCGTAGCCTGCCGTCACCTCTCTGACATCATCCTTGAACCGCCTCAGGCTGCTCACCGTGGATTCGATGACCACTTCCTCTCCCCGTCGCACCCTGACCTGGGCATTGCGAGTTACTTTGCCTTCGTTGACATAGATGCCGGCTACCTGGGCGCCCTTGGCGGCCGGGAAAACCGCCCTGACCTCGGCTCGTCCCTCAATGACCTCAGCGTATTCCGGCTCAAGCAGGCCTTTGAGCGCCTTGTCCACATCATCGATGAGGTTGTAGATGACATCATAATGGCGGATGTCAATGCCCTCCACGCTGGCCAGCCGGCGGGCACCCTCCTCAGTGCCGACGCCAAAGCCGATCACCAGCCCTTTGGAGGCGCTCGCCAGCATGACATCACTCTCGGTGATGTTGCCGGTGCCGCTGTGGATGATTCTGACCTGAACCTCATCGGTGCCCAGGCGTTCCAGCGAGCTTCTTATCGGCTCGATGCTGCCCTGGACATCGGTCTTGAGGATGATGTTGAGCGCTTTGACCTGCCCGGAGCTTATTTGGTCATGGAGGGTGTGCAGGCTCACCCCTTTGGCGGCTGCGGCTCTCTCCTTCTGCTCCGCCCGACGCTTTTCCAGTAGCTCTTGCGCCTGGTGCTCACTGGCCACCACGGTCAGGATGTCACCAGCCTGGGGAACACTATCTAAGCCCAGAATCTCCACCGGGGTGGCGGGCCCGGCTTTCTTCACCTGCTTACCCATGTCATTGAACATGGCCCTCACCCTGCCCCAGGTAGTGCCGACCACCACGGTGTCACCGAGCTTTAAGGTGCCATCGTTGATCAGCACCGTGGCCAGCGGCCCTCTGGTCTTATCCATCTCAGCCTCGATGACCACTCCGGTGGCGGGTTTGGCGGGGTTGGCTTTCAGCTCCTCCATCTCAGCCACGATGAGCAAATTCTCCAGTAGCTCGTTGATGCCAATCTTCTCTTTGGCCGAGATGGGCACGCAGACGGTATCCCCACCCCATTCCTCGACCACCAAGCCGACATCAGCCAGCTGCTGCTTGACGCGGTCAGGATTAGCATCTGGCTTGTCAATCTTGTTGATGGCGACGACAATAGGTACCCCAGCCGCCCGGGCGTGGTCAATGGCCTCCAGAGTCTGTGGCATTACCCCATCATCAGCGGCCACCACCAGGATGGTGATATCAGTTATCTGGGCCCCATGCGCCCGCATAGCGGTGAAGGCCTCATGCCCCGGGGTATCCAGGAAGGTGATCTTTTGGCCGTCAACCGTTACTTGGTAAGCGCCGATGTGCTGGGTGATGCCTCCAGCCTCAGTGGCCATGACGTTGGTCTGCCGGATGGCGTCAAGGAGCCGGGTCTTGCCGTGGTTGACGTGCCCCATAACGGTAACCACCGGGGGACGTGGCTGGAGATTAGCCCCCTCCTCAACCGCCAGCTGCCGCTGCTTTCTGAGCTCGGCGCGGGTGGCGGCGCGGGGCTGGGGGCGTGCCTCATAGCCGTAACTGGCGGCCACTTCAGCCGCGGTCTCATAGTCAATGACCTGGTTGATGTTGGCCATAATGCCCTTGCGCATCAGCTGCTTGATGACCTCAATGGGGCTGACCTGCAAAATCTCGGCCAGTTGCCTCACGCTTGCCGAGTGCGGCAGCTCAATCTGGCGTGCCTTAGCCGTGGCAGATTGATTGCCAGCCGGCTCGGTCACTGGTTTGGTGGCGTCATCTGAACTTCTTAGCTGTGCCATTGATTAGGCTCCTTGTAATAGCTCTTCGGCCTGCTTGCGTAACTCGGCTCGCTCCTCCTGGCCAATATGGCAACGCAGGGCGTATTCCAACCGGTTGCCTTTGAGCCCGGCCTCCCAGCAGTCCCAGGCCGGACAGAGATAGGCACCCCGCCCCGATTTTTTCCCGGTGGTATCAATCTCTATCTTACCATCCGGGGTATGCACTAGGCGAATCAGCTCGCGCTTGGGCTTCACCTGGCGGCAGCCCAGGCAGGTCCGCTGAGGTATGTGCTTAGTACTCTTCCTCTTCATCGAGAAACTCGATGGTGTCCCGGCGCCGCTTCTTGAGTTTTACGCCGTCCTCGGCGCTCTCCCGGACATGGGCGCCCTTCTTTTTCTTCTTCTTGGCCTTATCCACTTTATCTGGCCTTGGGACCATGATGTCCTCAGCAAAGCGAAGCTCCGCTTTTGCCTCGGCTGGCTCGGGCTTGAGGAAAACCGGTGGCTGGGCGAAGACCTCTTCCACCGTGGGCGGTGGTTCCGCCGGTTCGGCAGCTGGTGCTGCCTCCTCCTCTGGCGGCGCGGATACCGGAGCTGGCTCAAGGATGGCTGGCTCCTCAATGGCCACCTCTTCAATGGCCGCCTCTTCCGCTTTTGCCTCTGCCTCAGCTACAGGCTTGGCTTCAGCCTTCTCCGCCTCAGCCGCTGAGGCGCTCTTGATGTCAATCCGCCATCCGGTGAGTTTAGCGGCCAGCCGGGCATTCTGCCCCTCCTTGCCGATGGCCAAAGAAAGCTGTCTATCTGGGACGACCACCGTGGCTATTTTCTCCTCCTCGTTCAAGCTGACGCTCACTATCTGGGCCGGGCTGAGGGCGTTGGTGATGAAGGTGGCCACGTCCGGGCTCCACTGGATGACGTCTATCTTTTCCCCGTTCAGCTCATTGACGATGTTCTGTATTCTGATACCGCGCAGTCCCACGCAGCAGCCAACCGGGTCAATGCCCTCTTGGCGCGCGGCGACAGCTACCTTGCTCCGGTAGCCGGCCTCACGGGCGATGGCCTTTATCTCCACGGTGCCGTTGTAAACCTCGGGGACCTCCAGCTCCAGCAGCCGGCGCAGTAGATCCGGGTGGGAGCGTGATACCACCACCCGGGGCCCTTTGTTGGTGCGCACCACCTGCAGAATGCAGACCTTGAGCCGCTGTCCTACCCGGTACCTTTCGCTGCGCACCTGTTCTGAGGCGGGCAGTATCGCCTCGGTTCTGCCCAGGTCAATGATGATCTGTCCGGGCTCAATGCGCTGCACCAGCCCGGTGACGATGTCATCTTCCTTATCGGAGAATTCCTCAAGTATGGCGCTGTGCTCAGCTTCATGAAGGCGCTGCAGGATAACCTGTTTGGCCGTTTGGGCAGCGATGCGCCCGGCATTATGGGGGGTGGCCTCAACCATGAGGGTATCGCCAATCTGGGCATCGGGCTTGAACTTGCGTGCCTCCTCCAGCGATATCTCCAGGCGGCTATCGGTCGGCCGCTCCACCACCGTTTTCTCCGCCCAGACCTCAACCCGGCCGCTATTGGGATTGATTTTGACCGAGATATTCTGGTTTGGGGCAAAATTATCCTTCCGGTAGGCGGATACCAGCGCCGCCTCTACCGCAGCCAGAACCACCTCCTTGGGCAGGTTCTTCTCTGCCGAGAGTTGAGTAATGGCCAGTAGAAAATCGCTCTTCATCTTCGCTCAAAGCTCTCCGCTTTATTTAAATTAAAAAAGTGGGCGCAACCCACTTAACCAAGTCAAACTATCCTGATATTAAAGTATAGCATGAGAGGGCTCAAAATACAAGCCCCAACCTCAAGGGCGACTCCTCTCCCCAAATATCTTGGTGCCTATCCTGACGATATTGGCGCCTTCCTCAGGGGCGATTTTATAGGAATTGGTCATCCCCATGGAGAGGTATTTCATCTCCACATTGGGCAGATTGAGCTGTTTTAACTGCTCAAACAGCTTTCTCATGGCGGCAAAATAGGGCCTGGAGTCTTCTGGATTTTCGGAGAGCGGCCCCATGGTCATCAGCCCCATCACCCTGATGTTGGGCAGGGTGGAAATCTCCTTGAGCAGCTTTTCCGTATCCTCCGGCAGCACGCCTGATTTCTGCTCCTCCCGGGCGATGTTCACCTCAATTAAGACCGGCATTACCTTGCCGATCTGGGCGCATCTTTTATCAATTTCCTTGGCCAGCTCAAAGGAGTCAACGGTTTCAATCATATCAAAGATTCGCACCGCTTTTTTCACCTTGTTTTTCTGCAAATGCCCGATGAAGTGCCATTCGGCTCTATCACCGATTACCTCATAGGCCCTTTCCGCTTCTTGGACGTAGTTCTCGCCGATGATCTTCACCCCGGCGTTGATGGCGGCCAGTATCTCCTCTGGCGTTCTGGCCTTGGCGGCGGCGACTAATTTAACTCCCTCGGGCAGCTCACTGAGTATCTGTTTCACGTTCTGTTCAATGCTCATGGCTTCTTATATCCCCTGATACCGGTGTCACATCCTCTTTTCTTGCATTATTTTACCTTACATAATCGGTGGGCTCAACGCCGGAGATTCGGTTACTCTGGCGGCTTGAGGTGGGATGGCCCAAAGTGCTATATTATTAACCAAAGTGTCAGCATTTCCCGCTTGAGGGTGCTTATTGGCCTTCATCTTTGGGGGAAGTGCCGGAATTGGCAGACGGGCCAGACTTAGGATCTGGTGCAGCAATGCGTGGGGGTTCGAGTCCCCCCTTCCCCATATTAAGAGGGCGTAAAGGGAGAGATAAGCGATGAATCTGAAATCGATGCTTGAGGAGACGGTGGGCCGCTATCCAGAGAAGGCGGCGGTTATCTGTGGCGAGCGCAAATTGTCTTATGCTGAATTGGACGAGGCCTCAAATAAGGTGGCCGGCGCCCTGCTTGGGATGGGGGTGGAGAAGGGAGACCGGGTGGCCATGCTGATGAGCAATAGCCCGGAGTTTGTCATCATCTACTTCGGCATAATCAAGGCAGGGGGTATCGCGGTGCCGCTGGATGTTAAATATAAGGTTGCCGAGCTAACCTCCCTGTTTCATAGCTGTCAGCCCAAGGTGCTGGTGGCGGAAAGTGAGTGCCTGGAGCCGCTGATTACGGCCCTACCTCGGTTTGGCTCCATTGAGCACGTTATTGACCTAGACGGCAGGTATGAGGGGCGCTTCCTGAGCTACGGGAAGATCATGGCCACAAGCCCATCCCGGGAGGTGGAGGTAACCCTGGGGCCCGACGACATCGGCACCGTTTCCTATACCGGCGGGCCGTCCAGCCGTCCCCGGGGGGCGGCGCTGTCCCACCGTAGCCTGGTCACTGAGGCCATCGCCTCCGGGGAGGGATTTCAGCAGACGGATAGAGACGTGGTTATGCTCTTTGCTCTCCCCTTGTATCACATGTTTGGCCTGGCCTCGGCGCTGCTCACCTCGGTTTGCTATGGCAGCACCGTGGTCATGGTCCCAGGGACGGGCCGGTCTATCGTCAGCTTTCTGGAGACGATTGAGCGGGAGCGAGGTACCATATATCTGGGGGTGCCCTATATCTATGCCCTGGCCATCAACGTGGCCGAGCGGGAGGGGATAAACTGTGACTTGAGCTCCGTCCGCCTCTGGTGCAGTGGTGGCGCCACCTTGACCGACGAGATCCGGGAGCACTTCCGGCAGTGCTACCATGCCGATATCCTTGATATCTGGGGGCTTACCGAATCGGTGTCGCACGTCACCCATCATCCCCTGGATGGTACCACCAAGCTCAATTCAACGGGGAAGGCGCTCTCCTGCTGGGAGATAAGGACGGCCGATGACGATGGCAACCTGCTGCCCCCAAATCAGCTGGGGGAGATTGTGGTCAGGGGGCCAATTATGAAGGGCTACTATAACGACCCGCAGGCCACTGCCGAGGTGATAAGGAATGGCTGGCTTCATACCGGTGACCTGGGGAGGGTTGATGAGGATGGCTATCTCTTTCTCTCCGGGCTGAAGAAGGACATGATCATCTTGAAGGGGCAGAATGTCTACCCGCTTGATATTGAGGAGGTGCTCTGCTCTTATTACAAGGTGGCTAGAGCCGTGGTGGTGGGCATTCCGGATAAATTGCGCGGGGAAATAGTGGGAGCCATCGTCAAACTGAAGGAGAAGTTCACCGCCACCGAGCAGGAAATCAGGTCATTCTGCCAGACGCGCCTGGCTGACTACAAGATACCCAAGAAGGTCATCTTCACCAAGTCTTTGCTTGAATCGGCTAAAACAGGTAAGAAGAAGATAGAGGATTACCTGCCTGACCTCTCTGTTCTGTTCTCCTCATCCCAGAGGGAGGAAGAATTCTAGTCTACAGCTTGAACTTTGCCCCGGTTTTAGGACCTTATCATCACCAGCAGCATCTTGAATTTCTTTATGGCTTTTAGGGCGTGGGGCTCACCGGCGGGCATGATGAGCATCTCACCAGCGGTGAGGTGAAAGGCCTTCCCCGAGATGGTGACCTCGGCTTCCCCATCGAGCAGATAAACTAGAGCATCAAATGGCGCGGTGTGTTCGCTTAAGCCTTGTCCTTCGGCGAAGGCGAACAGGGTCAAGGTCCCCGCCTTTTTATCAATCAGGGTGCGGCTGACCACGGCGCCCTCCTGATAATCGATGAGGTCAAGCATCTTCAGCACCTGTGTCCCGAGTGAGCTATCCGCCTGCGGGTCTGTCATTGTTTTTCCTCCTTCTTGGACTTTGGCTCCTTGAGCGCCTGGTCCAGCCAGCCGGAGATGTATTCGGCGATTTCCTGCCAGCCTGGTTCCACCAGGAGCCGGTGAGCGTGGTCGGCTAGTTCCCGGTAGGTGGCGACCGCTTTATACTTCTGGGCGATTTTCCGCACCACCGGAACGGGAGTTATCCGGTCCTGGCTTCCGGCGATGATCAGAACCGGGCAAGTAACCTTGGTCTCATCCACTTTGGCAGCTCCCTTTGGGTCAAGAAACCAGAGGCCGATCTCACATATCGCCCGGCCGGATTCGTAGACTTGTCTCTCAAAAAGTCTTTTCTGCTCTTCGGCACTAAGTAAGTGCATCGTTGAGTATACCGCTTCGGCAAAGGTCTGGCGCATTGGCTTACGCCAGAAACCCCATCTGGTAAGCATGCTCCAGAAGCCTTTGATCACTGAGGGTTTCAGCACCATGATTCCGTGCGGTGGTGCCGGGGCCAGCAGCACCAGAGCCTGAGCCAGCCCCCGGCTCCCCAGAATCTGGGCGAGAAGCCCACCCATGGAGTGCCCCATCAGGATGGGGGGTGAGTCCAGCTTCCTGATTTCCCTTTCCAGGTCTTGAGCGTAATCCAGCAGGCTGGTGGTGCCCAGCTCGGGGTGGGGTGGTGCTTTGGGGTCCACATCGTGAAAGCGCAGAGTGGGGGTAAGACAGCGATAGCCTTTGCTGGCAAAGAAGCGCTGATAATTCTCCCAGCACCATCCCCCGCCCCACATGCCGTGAATCATGACGATCGTCTGCGTCATGGTGTTTTCTCTCATCGTTTTGGTTTATTATATGATAAAGGGCGGCAAGGCAAAAGGGAAAATTGCCCTGAAGAGAGCAGGATAAAAGGAGGGAAAATGTCTCAGTGGGTTTATAAAGGGTGGGAATTTCCGTCGGTGAGGGTGGAGCCTCCCCGAGAGAGATACCTGAAGCTCATCGCCTGCCCGGAGACGAATGGTTACGAGAGGGCGACGGTTCTTTTCTCGCACATTCCGCCGGGAAGCGCCACTGGCCCCCATACCCACCCAGATAGCGATGAGATAATGTACTGCGTCGGCCGTGGCGAGTGCGTCATCGCTGGCGAAACGTTCAAGCTGGAGACGGATTCGGTCATCATCGCTCCCAAGGGGGTGGAGCACGAGTGCCGGAATACTAGCCAGACCGAGACCCTGAAGCTCTTTTGCGTTTACATCCCGCCCCTGAAGCTTAATGAGCTGCTAGCTGGGCTGGCGGAGAGGACCAAAGAATACCTCGGATACAGCTAGCTTCCCTTAATTCCTGTCCCATAGCTTAAGCGCCTCCGCAAGTTCTGGCATCAAGGCGCTATCGGGGTGTGCTCTCGCTTTTCAAAGTGCCGACTTCGTGATATGATGAGGAAGGAATGACCCAAAAGGCACGCCTTGAAGAGGTACGCTGGCATGGCCGGGGTGGGCAGGGGGCGGTGCTGGGTGCCAGCATCCTGGGCAGTGCCGCTGCCCTCTACGAAGGCAAATATGCGGTATCCTTTCCCAGTTTTGGCGCCGAGCGGCGTGGCGCCCCAGTGCAGGCTTTCACCCGCATTGCTGACCAGGTTATCCGGACGCGCAGCCAGATTTATCATCCCACCCGAATCATCGTGCTGGATGATACCCTGTTCGGTGTAGTTGACATAACGGATGGCGCTCAGGCGGGGGCCACGGTGCTGGTCAATACCCGCCGCTCAATCTCGGAACTCGATATTCCGGCTGGCCTCAACGTTGTCCTCTTGGATGCCTCGGCCATCGCCCAGGAGATTATTGGTGTCGGTATCGTCAATACCACTATGCTGGGGGCTCTGGCCGGAGCCACGAATCTAGTGGGTCTGGATGCCATCAAAAAAGCCATCGCCGATGCCTTGCCGGAGAAAATAGCTGGGCGCAACATTGCCGCCGCTGAGGCGGCTTATTGGGAGGTAAAGGGAGGATGAGGGAAAAAGTCCCTGGGCCAACCTCAAAAGCGGGCAGCATACCCACCAAGATGGGGAGCTGGAGCACGGTTAAGCCGGTGCTGAAAGGCAGGTGCACCTTCTGTCTCTTCTGCTGGATTTTCTGTCCGGAGGGGGCCATCAGCCAAGACGAAGCGAACAAGGTAGTGCTCTTCAACTATGAAGAGTGCAAGGGCTGCGGCATCTGCGCCCATGAATGCCCGACTAAGGCAATCAAGATGGCGGAACCTGAGCCGAGGGGAGGGGAATGATGCCCGGAAAGGCGCCGGTAAAGAAATACATCACCGCCAATGAGGCGGTGGCGCATGCTGCTAGGCTAGCTCGCGTTGAGGTCATCGCCGCCTATCCCATAACTCCCCAGACCAGCATTGTGGAGAAGCTGGCCAGCTTCATCGCTAGTGGCGAGATGGATGCCGATTTCATCAAAGTGGAATCGGAGCATTCTGCGCTCACCGCGTGCATGGGTGCCCGCATGGCCGGAGTGCGTGCCTTCACCTCCACCTCATCGCAGGGGCTGGAGTACATGCATGAGATGCTGGCTTACTCTAGCGGCGGCCGCTATCCACTGGTCATGGCCAACGTGTGCCGCTCGGTGGCGCTGCCCTGGAGCATCTGGGGAGACCAGCAGGACGCCATCCAGCAGCGGGATACAGGCTGGATTCAGCTCTTCACTGAGACGGCTCAGGAGGCGCTGGACATGGTTCTCCAGGCTTACCGCATCGCTGAGGACCACCGCATACTGCTGCCGGTGATGATATGTCTGGATGGCTTCATCCAATCGCATACTGAGGAGCTGGTGGAGATTCCGGACCAGGAGAGTGTGGACGCGTTCCTGCCACCCTATGACCCGGTGGTCACCCTGGATGTGGACGACCCCCACTCTATATCCGTCGGTGGCTTCGGCAAGCACTACGCCGCCTGGCGCAAAGAGCAGCAGGAGGCGGCGGAGCGGGCCAAAGAGGTCATCGTTGAGGTGGGCGATGAATTTGCCCGCATCTTTGGCCGCCACTACGGAGGACTGATAGAAGCCTACCGCATTGAGGGAGCTCAGGCGGTGCTGCTCACCATGGGGGCTCTGGTGGGAACCGCCCGAGAGGTGGTGGATGAGATGCGCGCTGAGGGCAAGGCGGTGGGCTTGATTAAGGTGAGGGCTTTCCGGCCCTTCCCAGCCGAGGAGTTGAGACAGGCTCTCTCCCAAGTTAAGGCGGCCGCGGTGCTGGATAGAGACTGCTCTTATGGATATGAGGGGGCGCTGGCCACGGATTTAAAGGCTGCCCTCTATGGTTTAGCCAATCCGCCG